>ERZ1673741.514-NODE-514-length-42224-cov-63.308947_pt1 | contig 42224 bp, 38 predicted proteins | sample MGYA00580209_ERZ1673741 | MGnify/ENA primary metagenome ERZ1673741 (study PRJEB41218, sample SAMN15661754) | gut metagenome | host: Homo sapiens | place: Canada: London | collected 2015-08-20/2019-03-30 | study: EMG produced TPA metagenomics assembly of... | reverse complement strand
AATATCTGGATGATATTCTTGCAGCGATAGATAAGCAATATCTGCTGAAGTTTAAGTATGTTTCGGGGTTCGGAGCAGAGAGCGATATCGTGCTGCAACCGGCTTTCGTGAGATACTTCAAACAACGGTGGTACGTGATTGGAGTGAAGAGTGAAGAACGAAGAGTGAAGAATTCAAGTGCTGAGGTTGATGGAGATGCTGATTTGAATGCTGAGGTTGATGAGAAGAAGCTCGTTCGCTGTCTTCCTTTCGACCGCATCAGTTTCCTGAAGCTTATTTGCGAGAAGCATCCGTTGCCGGCAAAGATGAAGAAGTTCCTGACTCCAGAGAATTATTATGAAGATTGCTTTGGCATCTATCGGATGGAAGATGTGCCCGTAGAGAAAATCCGCATCCGTGCCTTCTATCCGGAATACAATTACATCGAGGAGGTTCCGCTGCACGAGAGTCAGCAGAAAGTAAAGGAGTCGAAAGATGGAATGTATCGGGAATATACCCTCACCATTCGCCCCAGCCGTGATTTCCTTCAGGAACTGTTGTGGCATGGCAGAAATATCATCGTACTGAAGCCCGAGAACTTGAGGCAGGAGATGATTGATATCTTAAAGGATATGACGAAGAGTTATGAGACGGTCGAATGCCTGAATGGGGAGGAATAAGGGCTTAGTATTTCTCTCCAGGAAAATGGGAAATTCAAGGGGCTAAGCTACATTACCAAAAATCCCGGCAAGAGAATAGCTGCATGCTATCTCCTGCCGGGATTTATTATTTTATGAATCAATCTTTCCCTACTTATGCTTCTGGTAATAAGCAATGCCACGCTTTACATTTTCCTTTACTGCTTTGCTGGAAAAGGTGGCACCCGTAACGCCATCTACCTGGACAGTAGCTGCCTTGCTGGCTTTCATGCCATTCCATTTGTTGAGCAACCCCTGTTTTACCTTATTGAAGAAGTTGGGAGTCTCCTTGTTGGCAAGCGGCTTGATTCCTACTATTTTTCCTTTCTTGATATAGATAGAAAGGGGCGTATTGCCACGAAATCCCTTAACGTCTTTGCACAGTGTGGTGGTATTGATGATGTAAGTACCGTCAGCTTCCTTGGTCATTACCTCAGAGTGTGAGCTTCTGGTTGTTGCAATCATGCTGCCAGCCATTCCCATACTTAATATTGCTGCTAAAATCAATGTTCTTTTCTTCATAATTATATTTGTTATATCCTTGATAATATTGCGCAAAATTACAAAATAATTCTGTAACAGACAAAGCCGCTTTCAAAAATCATCATTTTTAGGTATTCCCTAGTTCGGTATTCCGTAGGTAATCTTCTTGGTATCCCATTTATCTTTTGGCTGCTCCGGCTCGTCAGGATAACCGATGATGATACCATTTAGTGGAATCAGATTGCCAGGCAAATTCAATGTTCTGGAAATGCCATTCACTTTCTTCTGGATAGGATAGATGGTTGTCCAGCAGGCTCCCAATCCCATGGCATGGGCTGCCAGGAGAATATTCTCGGAAACTGCCGACAAATCCTGTACCCAGAGTTCCTTGCCCTGTCCCTCTGCCATACGGGTGGTATCAGCGCAGACAAAGATGAAGAGAGGTGTCTTCTTGATATCCTCTGCATGATACTTATTGGATTCGGCATATTTCTCGATATCCTGCTTGTCCTTCAGAACCACGAAATGCCATGGTTGCATATCGTTCGCTGTAGGTGCAGCCATACCGGCACGGAGCAAGGCTTCTATCTTGACATCCTCCACTGGCTGCTGCTTGAACTTTCTTACGCTTGTACGGGTCATGATGTTCTCCATCACAGCCTTTGCGCTTACATTTTCCTTCACTGCTTCCTGGATGCTTCCTGGAAGAGTAGTCTGTGCTTTTGCCGAAGCAAAGCCCATAGCCGCCAAGGCGACTATGAGCATTTTGTTAAGTTTATGCATACAATTTGAAAAATACATTATAATAATTTATTGTTTAAGAATTGTTATAGCCTTGAGCAAGTCGCCATTTCCGAAGGTCATGAATGGACTTGCCACACCTGTAGTTGCATCTATCTTGTAGATGGTTGGGGTAACGGAAGAGGTGCTCTCTGCACGAGTTACACTCTTGGCGCCATGATTCCAGCTACCGCCAGAACCGCTTCCTGAACCACCGCTCATGCTTGTTGGAGCAGCCACTGGTAGGTAGTAGGCGTCAGCATAGCCGTCGCCCCAGCCAAAGGATACGGTTGAGGCATCAGGAAGTCCGGTTACCCAAGTCAATGTCTTGGCGTCCATATCCACTACAGCCATCTTGCCGGAAGCATCCATGTTGCCATACTTGTTCTTGTCGAGATAGAATTCCAGCAGGAACTTGCTGCCACTGATGTGGAATGCCTTGCGGAAACGGTAACCATCTGATGCGGCAAAGATATTGAACTGATAGTTCTTGTCAAACTCTGTCTCACCCTTCTTGATGCGCAGGGCACCCACCTTGCTGTCTGTAGTGCTGGAACCTGAGAATACATAGATGTTGCCATTATCATCGGCACCGCTCTGGGTGTAACGCACAGAACGCATGGCTCCCACTGATGTGCCGATGCGATCGTCGTAAATCATCTTCTTGATATTCAGACTATAGTCGCAGATGGCAACAGCGGCTGAATCACGATTGCTGTAATTCACAACCATTGCCACCTGATTATTGCCCATATCAACGATATTGGAGATGTTTGGGTTTACCTCATCGATGGCATACTGGGTAAGACCTAGCGCAATGTTGTTGCCAGCACCTGTCTTATCCACTACCATGGCGTATGGCTGACTGATTTGTGCTGCGTAGGAATAGGTTCCAAATGTACCTGTGTTACCGAAAGCGGAAACCAGGACTGGTGAACCAATCTCCACCATCTTGCCATTCTCTACCTGATAGCTGCGGAGACCTGCCTTCAGACTGCCGATACCTTCAGCAGAAGCACCGCGGGCATAGATATAGCCCGTAAAAACGCCAGTGGTCTTATTGTAAGTTACCTGAGTAAAACTGTCATAGCATTTCACGGCATCTGATGCGCCATACACCGTCTCATTATTCTTGGCAGTAGAAAGGTCATTGTAAACCTTCATATAGACACCTCCCGTAAGATCGGTTGTTGGGTCGCCGGAAGTTACGATAAAGCTAACCTCTTTAGGATCGATGACGGATGCACCGCCACCATTTTCGTTGTTGTCATCTTCTGAGCATGATGTGAATGTCATGCAGGATGCAAGCGCCATGAGCGCTGCTGAAAAGAATAATTTTTTCATGTTTTTTTTAAATTTCTATTTATATATGAATGATATGAATTTATCTGTTTAATTTTCCGAGTGTTCTGATTTCTGTCACACCCTTGATGCTGATACCCTTGGTTGCCACGCCAGTCTCTGGATTCACCTGATAGATGGTTGCATCCTGGCCAAACTGGGTGATAGGGAGATAGATTACTCCATCAGCATACATCGGAACGCCTCCGGTTTCCGTACCCGATGTGATGAGATTTTTCGTAGGGATGCCGCTGAGCCAGGTGAACTTCTTGCTCACCATATCTACGATGGCAAACTGATGGCCGGCTGTCATGGTGTTGATATTCTTCTCGTTGTAGATTTCGAGCAGGAACTTGCTGTCTGTTATGTACCATACACGTCGGAACTTGTAGCCATCGGCAGGAGTCTGAATGTCGAAATAATAATCTTTATCAAATTCCTCTGCTCCCTTGTTGATGCGCAGGGCACCAGCCTTGCGGGTGGTTGCGGTATTGAATGCATTGGAGAAGACATACACCGTTCCGTCGTTGGTCTTGAATACTTCGTGGAGAACCTGAGAGCGATATTGGCCGGCTGCATAGCTGATACGGTCGTCACGATAAACCTTCAGTACGTTCAGTTCCTTATCCATCTTTGCCACCCATACGCTATCAGGATATCTCACGTCGCCAATGCTGGAGCCATCACCGGTTCCCGTCTGGTGGAATGCAGACTGAACCATCGCTGTAAGGAAAGTTCCGTCGCCATTGTCGATGATGCTGGAGAAGGTGACCTGCTGACCATTGCCTGTGATGTCTTCCGTCCAGATGGTCTTAGCATGATCGAGTTTCACTCCGTCTGCAGTGATGTTCCAGAAGGCGAAGGTGGCTCCGTCGTTTCGCTTGCCGTCGGCAGAAACCTGACCTCCTACACTGGTCAGCAACTGACCATTGAAGAAGCCATAGTTGGAGAAGCGGGTGTCGATGCGGAACTCACCCAGCTTGGAAAACTGTGAATCATCCGATGTCCAGCGCAGCCCATATCCCAGTCCGGCAAACTGCTGCTGATAAACCATACCGATGGCATCGTGGTTGTTGAATATCCAGGTATATTCTGTCTGTGGCAATTCCATGATGTTGTTTCTGATGTCAAGATTGCCTGCCGTCAGACTGTTGGTCTGCATGATGTATTCTGTACCATTGTCGGTCTTTACGGCAATGAAGTAAGAACCCTTCCCGTTCTTTACAGTTTCAGTAGAACCGGAACCCGAAGAGGAACCTCCTTCATTTACATCGCCAGAACCACTATCTGCACCCGAAATATCATCGCTGCTGCTACAGCTTGTAAGCCCGGGTGTGATTCCGAAAAGGCACAAGAATAGCCCTGTCACTGCCATTCTTGACAGTGATAAATAAGTCTTTTTCATTCTTTTAAACGTATGTTACTGATTAATTATAATGTATTCTGAATCAATATTTTCCTAAGATAATACCCTTACTATTGCTTGTAAAACACATAGCGGAACTTGATGCTGAAATTGCGCCCCGGCTTTTGCAAGCTATAGTTGTCGTAGAGTAGGGCATTGGTGAAGTTGTTCGCCTCTATCGATACGTTGTATCTGCCGCCTTGTATCGCATACACCAGGTTGGCATCATGGCTCCATTGCTCTGGCACATAGAGTTTAGCACCCTCGCTTGCCCATGAGCGGAAGAACCGGTGTACGTATCTCATGTTCCAGCCTATGGTAAGTCGGTTTGCCTTGCCCAACACATGCTTGAAAGTATAGCTTGCATCAGCGCCGCCAAAGGTATAAGGCAAGTTAGGCACACGGTCGCCATAGGTTACCGATTCTGCCCCGATACTGTTGAGTCGCTCTCTGTCGCGGGTGTTCTGCATGGAGAAGTTTCCACCGATACTTGCCACATCCTTGTAATAGTAGTGCAAGCCCAGGTCCATTCCCAGTCCCAGCACCTTGCCGTGGTTGGTGCTCACGGCTACTCCCTTCTGTCCGATGGTTCGGATGATGTAATCCGCTACGTGGCGAAAGTTGAAGCCTGCATCTACACTCAGGGTATGCGCATCATTGAAAGTATGCTGATAGCCCAGGTTCAGATTCACGTTGTCGCTCTTCTCCGGGCGAAGGGTGGCATTGCCATCCTCATAATCGCCATCACCAAAGAGCTCACGGTCGGTAGGTAGACGATAGGTTCGCTCATACGACAGCTTTATCTGTAAGTCTTTGTTCAACAGAAAGTAAGTTCCTGCTGCACCATATCCCAAGGCATCGGTAGAACGTTCCTGCTCCTGATAGTCGGCACGCCCGGATGAAGCGATGTTCACAGGTCCTCTAACATGTGAGTCGTAGTACTTCAGGAAGGCCACCATGTTCCAATGCTGGTTGGGGATAAACTTGTACGACAGTCCCAAGGTGTTTTTGGCATTGATGCGGCGCATGAAGGTGGCTGCTGAACTCTGAACGCTATTGGATGCCGCATTGGTGGTGCGGCGGCGATAATGGGTATAAGTATCGTTGAGCGTAAAGAAATGCTGGTCGCCAAGATGATAGGTCAGGTTGGCAACGGTAGCCAGGGTGTAACCCTTGAATTCGGCAAGCGTTGGAACTCCCTCGCCCTGATAGGCATTCACCTTATACTCACCCGTCCAGCTATAGGTGCGGCTGAGCGTATCCACATTATTGGTCTTCACCATGTCGTAGCGTGCCGACAATCGGAAGTTCAAACCTGGGATAGCAAGATTTCGCTTCTCATAGAGCATAGAGGGAGTCCATCCTTGCGCTGTGCGATATTTGCCGCCAAACACGATTTTCATCAGATTGGCGTTCTGTATCTGTGCATATTCATGACTATAGTTCAAGCCGAAGACGAGCTTGTCGGCCCATGTTTTATCTACCACACCCAGCTGGAAGATGACAGCCTCGTTGTGGTATCTGTCGTGGAACCGGCGGAACCACGCCTCTTCGTTGCTCACCGCATTGGTCTCAAGATCAGTCCATTGCGTCTTTACCTTATAGTCGTTGTCTGAATAGTTCTGATAGGCGTTCAAGCGGAGCATAAGTCCCGATTTGCCCGTCCATCCTAAAGAGAGATTACTGCGATGGGTATTGAATGAGCCATAGCTATAGCTGGCATCAACGTATGTATGCGGCGAGTGGTCGGTTACGATATTGATGGCACCTCCCAGGGCATCTCCACCGAAATCTACGGGTACGACACCCTTATATACCTCGATGCGGTTGGCAAAGCTCGCAGGTATATTGTTGATGCTGAAACTGGATGATGCACCATCCATCGGCACACCATCGATAAAGAGTTTCACGTGCTTGCCCGTAAAGCCATTCAGGTTGATGCTTGCGCCAGAGCCAAGACCTCCGTCCTCACGCACTTTCACGCCCGATACGCGGTCGAGAACATGCGCCAGGTCGAGGTTGGTGTTGCGCAGGCGACGTGTATCTACCGCCATGACATTGAATGCCGACGAGTTGATACGCTTTACCTGGTTGCCACGAACCACTACTTCGCCCAGATGCTGGGTTAGTTTTAACTTGTCACCATGCAGTTTTTTTCTATAGTTATCCTGCTGATGATGCTTACTGAAATCATTTTTGAGGGAGTCTGAATCGTGCTGTGCCCATGCTGCCATCGTCATGATGAGCATGCATAGAGCCAATACGCCCCTACGTATATAGTTGCTTCTTATCATATCAAAGTTATTTCCGTTTTGCTGGAAAATAATTTGTGGTACCATAAGGAGTAATTATACGTCGGGCCTAGCACATTCTTCAGGGATATAAATATAAGAAGGTATTTTCACCTTATTATATAATATGTAAGGAATGATATGGGCAATGACTGTTTCTCGCTTATCCGTTGCTTTTATTCCATGCTTTCCGGCTGAGACTGGAATACATGCCATTCCTGCCTCGGTCTTGTTTGCGAGTACAAAGGTATTGACTTTTCCTCAAATATCTAATACCTAAAAATAATGATTTTGATTTTTGTAAGTTCATACCAAGAAGACTGTGATCAGCAAGTCTGTCTTGAAGTTGAACTCTGTTGCAGGTGGCGGATTTGCAATTAGCATTCTTGCACAATAACACAATAAAATGCAGAATTTTGAGTTATTATGAAAGAAAGTTTTTTTTGAATTAATAATGTTGCTTATGAAAAGAATGAATAAAATGCTGTTGGTTGCTGCTTTGGCGGCAACCACACTTTCTGCTCAGGCAGAACAGAAGAAGGGACCGGCTTGGTTGAGTGATGCACTTTTCTATCAGATTTATCCATCTTCCTATATGGATACTGATGGCAACGGTATTGGCGATCTGCCGGGTATCACTTCCAAGTTGGATTACATCAAGTCGCTGGGTGTGAACGCCCTCTGGCTCAATCCAATCTTTGAGTCGGGATGGTTTGATGGTGGCTATGATGTCATCGATTTCTACAAGGTGGATCCTCGATTCGGTACCAATACCGATTTGGTTACATTGGTCAATGAGGCCCATAAGCGTGGTATGAAAGTTTGTCTCGACCTGGTGGCTGGACATTCCAGTACCAAGTGTGCCTGGTTTAAGGAGTCTTCCGAGAAAGATCCTAACCAGCGTTACAGCGACTATTATATCTGGATGAATGATATCCCTGAGAGTGAGAAGAAAGAAATAGAAGCCCGTCATCAGGAAGCAAGTCCGGAGTCTAGTACCCGAGGCAGATATGTGGAGGCTAATGCTCCTCGTGCCAAGTATTATGAGAAGAATTTCTTCGAGTGCCAGCCTGCCTTGAACTATGGTTTTGCTCATCCAGATCCAAATCATCCTTGGGAGCAGGGCGTGGATGCTCCAGGACCACAGGCTGTCCGCAGGGAAATACGTAACATTATGGCTTTCTGGTTTGATAAGGGTGTGGATGGCTTCCGTGTAGATATGGCATCATCGCTTATCAAGAACGCCCCCGACAAGAAGGAGGTTTCCAAGCTCTGGAAGGAGATGCGTGCCTGGAAGGATAAGTATTATCCTGAGACCGTCCTGATTTCAGAGTGGGCTAATCCGCAGCAAGCCATTCCTGCCGGCTTCAACATCGATTTCTACATCCATTTCGGTCTTAAGGGCTATGCCTCTCTGTTCTTCGACCGCAAGACTCCATGGGGCAAATGGGAGCAGAGCTATAAGAACTGCTATTTCGACAAGCAGGGCAAGGGTTCGCTTAAGGAATTTAGCGAGAACTATACCAAGGCTTTCAATGCCACCAAGAATCTCGGCTACATCGCTGTTCCATCTGCCAACCACGATTACCAGCGTCCTAACATCGGTACCCGCAATACGCCAGACCAGTTGAAGGTGGCGATGACCTTCTTCCTCACCATGCCAGGTATTCCATTTATCTATTATGGTGATGAGATTGGTATGAAGTATCAGATGAATCTCCCTAACAAGGAGGGTAGCAATGAGCGCTCTGGTACCCGCACTCCGATGCAGTGGACCAAGGGCAAGAATGCCGGCTTCTCAACGAGTGCGCCTGATAAACTCTACTTCCCTGTAGATACGGAAAACGGAAAGTTGACCGTTGAGGCTCAGCAGGGAGATCAGAATTCTCTGTTGTCATATACCCGTAAGCTGACCGCTTTGCGTCATTCAGCCAAGGCTCTTGACAATGAGGGCGATTGGAAGCTCCTGAACCAGAAGGGTCAGGAATATCCGATGGTATATGAGCGCACTTTGGGTGATGAGAAGTATGTTGTTGTCGTGAATCCTGGTGCCAAGGCAGCCTCTCTCAATATCAGCTCCGTTGGTGGTAAGGCTGTTTCTGTTCTTTTCACAGGAAAGGTTGTGTATAAATCAGGAAGAAAGACTGATGTGATTAAAGCTTCAGGCATAAGTGCCGCCATATTCATGGTGGAAAGATAGAGCTCTATCTTCTATGGGAGTGCTTTCTCCTGCCATCGCCTAGAACAAACAGAACAGGAAGCCTCGAAAGAAGCTGAAGAAGGGAGTATCACTGCTGTTCTGCTGTTGGTGGTAATTTTATAAAAACAGAAATGCGTCCGTATTGTGCGGGCGCATTTTTGTTTTACGGTCACGAATCAGATGCATCATGCAGTTTTTACTACACGTCGTTGACCTACTAATACGATGATAGTTTCCTTGCCAAGATACGTTTCTATCCTGTCGATATATGATAGACGAATGATAGTTGCCATATTTTTATCACTTATTCAAGTTTCGCAAGTGGTTTAAGTACGGGCTGAAGGCCCAAAAGCTCCAGAAGCTTCAGCCTCTTCAGGTAGGGTGTTCAAAGGGCACCAAAAGATTTTATGTTAGAGGCTACAAACAAAGTCCTTTACCTTTGCTTGGTATTCTTCCTTGGTCATGCCTTCTGTCTCTATCATTGAGTCAAGTACATCGCCAAGTTCATCAAAAGCAATATCATGATGATATTCTTTAGTCGTTCCATTCTTTTCTCCATAGATACGGTAGTAATCAGAGCCTCGACCTTGCAAGCGATAAGGCATAACAAATACCTTTGCACAATAATTTCAATAAATCTCGGAAGTTATATTGAGTATGAAAAAAAGAACCGCATACCCTTATAGACTAATTGTCTACAAAGGTATGCGGTAAAATATAGGATATTGCTGATGCAAGCAGCAAGACGAAGAGAGAAACCATTTTGCTCCTCATCATAGGAAGCGAAGGAATTTTGTTAAAGAAATATAAAAGAGAATAATAGCGATTGGCAAATTTGCCAATCGTGTTTTTTTATTGTATTTTTGCAGCGATTCCAAATGTGGCGACAACACATAAAATACGGCTGGGATTATTAGATTTAATAATTAAAGAACAAATTATGGAACCCAAAACAAAAGTAAGATGGGTAGATGAAAAGCGAGTCTATGTGGAAACTCCACAGGGCGATGACTTTATCGTTGGCTTCCCAGATGAAAGCCTCTACCGCTGCCAAAAACAAGCCTCTTGGTTTCAAGTGGACAAATTTGTGGCATCCCTTTTTGACAAGTATTATGAAGGAGATGCAAGTGTTATCATGGGAGAAATCAACAGGCAGATGTTGATAAACCATGTAGGTTCAATCTTCTCTTACTATTCCTTTGACAAGGAGTCCGTTTCAAAGGAGCGTGTCCGTATAGGGCAGCGCATCCGAGAGTTGCGTGAAGCAAAAGGAATGGATGCAAAGCATCTGGCATTCTATGCAGATATAGATGCAGCCAATCTTTGCCGTATTGAGTCTGGCAAATATTCTGTCGGATTGGATATACTCACAAAGATAGGATATGCTTTGGGAATGGAAATAGATTTTGTTGAACCTAAACATCAGTAATCTTATGGTAGATATCAATGAATATACTCGTGAGACAACTTGCGAGTATAAGGGAGAGGTATATTCTGTTCGCGACAATGGAGCAGTAATGCGCCATGCTCGTGAAGGGAAAAAAGCGAGAAAATTAGATAATGTATGGACTTTTGGAACAAAGGATAAGGCAAGAGGTTATATGATGATAAGCTCGCACAGAGTTCATATTATTGTAGCCAAGGCATTCATTCCTGGCAATGAAGATGGGAAGAAGGTGGTCGATCATATAGATACCAACCGTTGTAACAACAGAGTTGAAAATCTAAGATGGCTGACAAAACTTGAAAATGTACTACTAAATGAAGCAACACTTAAAAGAGTAACCTACCTTTGCGGAGGTGATATCAATAAGTTTATCGAGAATCCTTCATGCCTACAAGATTTAACAGGAAGCAACCAAGATATCATGTGGATGAGAACGGTTACGCCAGAAGAAGCCAGACTTGCTATGGAACATATTTCTTCATGGGCTAAAAGACCAATATCTTCATACAAGATGATGAAGGAAAGAGAAACGACAAAGGATTTTGAAGACTGGCTGAAGAAACATGAAATCAAAGAAACCAATCCTTTCTTTGGGAATGGTAAAGTAGAAAAGCAAAGAACTTCAACAGAAGAAACCAATAGCGACAAAGAAGCATGGGAAGATGTCCGAAGGGCACTCACCGCTCCTCGGACAGAGCAGACAGAGTATCAAAATCCCATGATGAAAGAATTGGAAGAGAGAAAAAGGCTTGCGGAAGAAAAGAAAGAGTCTTTAACAAAAGGAACTTTTCAAATAGGGTTCTATGATAAGATGCAGTTTCCACTTTGTCCAAAAGAAGCCACAGGAGGATTGGATTCGTATGCAAAAGAATTACAAATAGGCGCTGTTATAGCCATAAGTGAAAAAGGCGACGAATACACAATAGCGTCCTTGGGATGGACAACGGAATGGGATGCTATCCAAGTGGAGGCAACAAACAATGGAAAAAGAGCACATTTCTATATTCATATAAAATATGAAGAAGGAATGTATGTTCATTGTAACGGAGAATATAGAGACCAGTATAGGTTCTGTGATTCACCAAACGTCTTGCAATGCGAAGCAAGAACACAATGCTATTTCCCTCTTTGTCCAAAAGAAGGAAACATTACTTTGGAGGAATACGCGGAAATTCTTCAGAAGGATGTGTTAATTGAAAAGAACCAGTATTGTGATGGATATGTCGTTGATAGAGAAATTACACATTCCAAAGATGGACACCCAGTTCTCTATGTCGGTGTTAGTATGCCAAACTCTTTCAATAGATTTGGCGATATGATTATCTTTATAGAAAACGGAAAGGTAGTTCACCAAATAGGTAGGACATATTTTGAAGAACGTGCTGTGTTGAGGAAGTTCTGCATGTTGCGTGGACAAGAATGGGACGATGAAGAAGAGATAATGGATGATTATTGTTAAATCAAAGGAGCGGCAGGAATGTCGCTCCTTTTGATTACATGATTCCTCCAGTATCAACAGCCACAGGTGATATGTCCGCCTGTGGAAACTTCTCACACCCGATGTAGAGGGTGTCAAAAGCATCCGACCCATCGGTACGGTGTTCGAGCAGGTCTTCTTCCGACTCAGCCAGGTGCTTTTACCTCTTTCTGCATAATCACGGAACATCTTATTCCTTGTTATACGCTTGTTGTGGCATAATAGAAGCGCCCAGTGATAGTACAGTGGACGGCAAGAAACACATTTTATTCGGTAAAAGATATGAATTTGCAAGAAAAAGGAATAAGACTAACTTTGTAGTCGTTAATAACGTGTATTTACACAAAATAAACGAATAGAAATGTGGTAATCCGTAGAGTTCTTGGTTTGAAATAAAAGAACAGAATGAAATCACTGCAAAAATAGTCGTATGATGCGACTATTTTTGCAGTAGTTCTTATATCATCGTAAATGCCACATAAACATTGCTTATTCCCAATGTCGTGCCTTGTTAGTAAAAACAATCTGCAGAAGGGAATGGACTTCTCTGATTAATAATAAAAAATTAAGGTGGTAACTTACCACTTTATATGGTGGTAAAAAAAAGGAGGACTACTTAGGGTTCACTAAATTATTTTGACTAAGCAGCCTCGTGTTGGGTCTAAAACTCCCATGAGGTAGTCAATGCTGTATGAAATCCTTCCATTTCATGGCACGTTTTCTCGCCATGGCAGAGCTTAAGCAAGCTCTGCTCATCTGGCTTAACGAAAACGGGGTTCTCCGTGAACTTGGGAAGCCCAAGCAGATATTGCATATAGGGATTCTCCTGGATGGCCTGGATGGTCTTCTCATCGCTCAGCCCCTCTGGCATGCTTCACTATCAGAGCACCAACAACCATGCGGGCGGGCTTGTTGCCTGCACCGTTGTGTCGGTTCTTCAGTCGCTTGTTGTATTCCTGCTCTATCTTGTCCCAGGGAAGATTGTCAGCAAGCTTCACCCAGTCAAACCCGAGAGAGACTCTTGAAGCTCAAACAGCTCGTGATTGTGGTATTGGGAGTAGTATTTCATGTCGGTTCTTGTTGATTTTAACACCCAAAGGTAATCATTTCCAGTAAACCACGGAAATATATTGAAAGATAATTTATAGAACTTCAGTTAGTTGCATTTAATTAGTAGCCCCAAGTTATACCCTAAAATATTAAATGTTTAAGGTCGCAAATTGCAACTTTACCAATAGCTTACTGTCGTAAACTGATAGTCTTCTTTATCAGGTGTGATACCTTATGGTATTGGTTTATATTCAGAAATAGAATCTATATCAAAAAGCATTTCTCCGAGCAACCAGTTAATTCTATTTACTCCTAATTCTTTTTCAATACAAACTTCTGGTGTGTAAGGCATTTGATTTGTATATTCTACATATTCAGATTGCTTTAAGAATCTTTTTAATTTTCCATGTACGATATAGAAGTTGTCTTCCTTCAACACATCGACATATTTTATTGGTACTTTTCCGACAATATCAAATCCTAAATCATTGAAATTAAAATCTTTGAATTTGAATCCATTAGGACGAATCCACCCTTGAAAATGTACATTGCACGTTTGCTCATTCTGCTTAGCAATACTTCCGAATTGGAGAGGATAATCTTCTAATAGCCACTCTGAACTTTTTAAAGAGTCCGTAATTTCACTAACGAACTGTTTGTTCATTTCTTCTTTTTTCACATCATTGTTTAGTCCATCAGGGTAGCGAGCCATAAATTTGTGAAAATATTGTTCAAAGTGACAAGTGTCGTTTATGTCGCCATTAGCTGTATGCCCATTGCTAGAGCAAGAGGCCAACAGTAGAAAAACAGTCATTATTAATAATAACTTTTTCATATTCCTTAATTCCGCAACACTATTGTAAATTAAACACTTTAAGTACCTGAGCAACAAAAAATTCTTGCTTTGGCAAGCGGCAGAGCCAGTTACTTGGACAAGCCAAGCGGCAGAGCCGAGCGGCCCAGGATTTTGCCATGTCAGAGGATTCACTTAATTTAGTGTTGCAAAAATAATCAAGCAAAACCTCATCAGGCATGGCAAAAATACAAATAAAATCTGAGAAACTCACTCCTTTTGGAGGAATATTTTCAATCATGGAGCAATTTGACTCCACATTGTCATCTGTAATCGACTCAACCCTCGGTCTAAGGTGTAGATCGTTCGGTTATCAGTACAGCGAAATCATCCGTTCTCTCATGAGTATCTACTTCTGTGGTGGCTCATGTACCCCAGGATGTCACTACTCATTTGATGAACCATCTCTCGCTTCATACGACACTTCACACTTGTAGCTCTGACACTATCCTCAGAGCAATAAAGGAGCTGACGCAAGAAAACATTTCATATACATCTGATACGGGTAAGAACTACGATTTCAACACGGCTGACACTCTCAACACTTTACTACTCAATTGTATGTTTGCATCTGGCCAACTGAAAGATGGCGAGATGTATGATGTTGATTTCGACCATCAGTTCATAGAGACTGAGAAGTATGATGCAAAGCTTACATACAAGAAGTTCTTTGGTTATCGCCCTGGCGTGGCGGTTATTGGCGACTTGATTGTCGGAATTGAGATCTGCCTTTTTAAGCCCTTATGACGAATTGCTTAACATAAACTAAAATTTTAAGATGAAAAAAGATATGCCCTTAGAGGGGCTTAGGTGGAGTCATGATAGCGGTTCTACCATCTATGATACACCCCAAACAACCATTCTCGGACGGGCTGGGGGGACTACTTAAAAACACAAAAGAAAAAGTCCCGTAAATCTTGCGATTTACAGGACTCTACTGCGGAGAGAGAGGGATTCGAACCCCCGATACCTCTCAGTACGCCGGTTTTCAAGACCGGTGCATTCGACCACTCTGCCATCTCTCCATGGGGTGTGAGATAAGTGGTTGCGTGAATGAAAAGACACTTGCAAGCGTCAGCATACGCAAGCGGAGAGAGAGGGATTCGAACCCCCGGTACCTCTCAGTACGCCGGTTTTCAAGACCGGTGCATTCGACCACTCTGCCATCTCTCCAATAGTTTGGATTGCATCGTAGCCGCACTTAGCATTGTGACTTTTCGTTTCACTTTTGCGGGTGCAAAGGTAGTGATTAATGTTGGTTTCGCCAAACTTTTCATAAAGAAATTTTACAAAAAAGTCAAAAAAAGTGGTTCATCCCTATATATATAAGGTATACAGCGAAAAAAGAGAAGCGTGCAGTCGGCATTTGTGCGATACTTTCAGTAACTTTGCAGCATGATTTATCCAAGCAATTTCGAAAACAAAATACAATTCGGTGAGATTCGCTCACTGCTGAAGGGCTATTGCCTCAGCCAACTGGGCAAGGACAAGGTGGACGCAATGAAGTTCACCGCCGACTGTGGACGCATCAACACTATGCTGAGACAGACACGCGAGTTCAGACGTATGCAGGAGGAGACGGACGATTTCCCCTTGCAGTTCTTCTTCGACATGCGTGCTTCCATAAAGCGCATCCGCATCGAAGGAACTCACCTCGAGGAGAACGAGATATATGACCTGCGTCGTTCGCTGGAGACAGTGGCAGGAATAGTGAAATTCCTCAACCGCAGCGATGAGGACGGCAATTATGACTACCCCACCCTGCACGAACTCACGGAGAACGTGCTCACTTTCCCAGACCTCATACGCCGCATCGACCAGATTCTGGACAAGTATGGCAAGACGAAGGATTCGGCTTCGCCACGCCTGGCGGAGATTCGTACGCAACTGAGAAAGGCGGAGGGCAGCGTATCGAGAACGCTTTACAGCATTCTGCACGCAGCTCAGAGCGAGGGCCTCGTCGACAAGGATGTGACGCCGACCATCCGCGACGGACGTCTCGTGGTGCCTATCGCTCCTGCCATGAAGCGCCGTATAAAGGGTATTGTGCATGACGAGTCGTCTACGGGTAAGACGGTATTCGTGGAACCTACCGAGGTGGTGGAAGCGAACAACCGCATACGTGAACTTGAAGCGGACGAGCGCCGTGAGATTATAGTTATTCTGACGGAGTTTACCAAGCTGGTACGTCCACACGTAGAGGACATCATATATGCTTATCTGATGCTTGCAGAGGTGGACTTCATCCGCTCTCGTGCCGAATTTGCCAACCTTACCAATGCTATTGAGCCGGAAGTGGACAAGAAGCCTGTGGTAGACTGGATTACGGCACGCCATCCGCTTCTGTGGCTGGCTCTGAAAAAGCAGGACAAGCCCACCATTCCTCTCGACATAACACTGACCCGCGACCGTCACATCCTCATCATCTCCGGTCCTAATGCCGGAGGAAAATCGGTGTGTCTGAAGACGGTTGGTCTGTTGCAGTATATGCTGCAGTGCGGTCTGTCCGTACCTATGAGTGAGCGTTCGAAGGTGGGAGTATTCGCCGACATTATGATTGACATCGGTGACGAGCAGAGCATCGAGAACGATCTCTCCACATACTCTTCTCACCTCCTGAACATGAAGAATATGATGAAGCAGGCAGGCGATCGCACTCTGCTGCTCATCGACGAGTTTGGTACGGGTACGGAGCCGCAGATTGGCGGCGCTATGGCAGAGGCTGTGCTCAATCAGTTTGTGAAACGCATGGCGTGGGGCGTCATCACCACTCACTATCAGAACCTCAAGCATTACGCCGACTCGCACGACGGCATCGCCAATGGTGCCATGCTCTACGACAGACACGAGATGCGTCCGCTCTTCCAGCTTGCCATCGGACAACCGGGTTCGTCGTTCGCCATCGAGATAGCCCGCAAGACGGGCATTCCTGACGAGGTGATAAAGGAGGCAAGCGAAATCGTTGGTTCTGACTATATCCAGAGCGACAAATACCTTCAGGACATAGTTCGCGACAAGCGATATTGGGAAAACAAGCGCCAGAACGTGCATCAGCGCGAGAAGGACCTGGAGAAAACCATTGCAAAGTATGAGGAGGAGATAAAGGAACTGGCACAGAAGCGTAAGGAAATTCTGCGTCAGGCTAAGGAACAGGCTCAGGAACTCCTGAAAGAGAGCAACCGCAACATCGAGAATACCATTCGCGAAATACGTGAATGTCAGGCGGAGAAGGAGGAGACGAAGCGTCTGCGTGAGGAACTTAACGCCTTTAAGGAAGACGTAAACGAAATAGACACTAAGTCAGCCGATGACCACATAGAGAAGAAGATGCGCCAGATAATGGAGCGCAAGGAACGTCGCGAAAAACGTAAGAAGGAGAAAAAGGAGAATGCGGGCAAGCCGACAACTATCGGCACAAAGCTGCCCCAGCCCACTTCCGCTTCCGAACAACAGACCTTCTCAGTCGGCGACACAGTGCGCATGCGTGGTCTGACCACGGTGGGAACCATTGAAAGTCTGCAAGGCAAGGAGGCTACGGTGGTGTTCGGCGACGTACGCACAAAGGTGAAAGCGTCACGACTGGAGCATACTACGAAGAAACCGGAGTCGACACAGCCTGCTACCTTCGCCATCAGTCGCGAGACACGACAGACCATCGACTCGCACAAGCTCAACTTCCATCAGGATCTTGACGTGCGTGGAATGCGTGGCGACGAGGCGCTTAACGCCGTACAGCACTTCATTGACGATGCCATTCTCGTGGGAATGCCGCGTGTGCGCATCCTCCACGGCAAGGGCAACGGCATCCTGCGCCAGCTAATCCGCCAATATCTGCAGTCTGTCCCCAACGTAACAGCATGTAAGGACGAGCACGTACAGTTTGGCGGTGCCGGCATCACAGTAGTTGACTTCTAATTATTCAACATGAATCAAAGGAGCTAAAGAGGACCTTTACAATTCGTCAAGGTCCTCTCCTTTTCTTTCCAATATGGAAGCGGCAAGCGAGTCTGCCACCTGAATGATGGACACGAGAGGATAAAGCTTGCGTGACGTGTCGTAGCAACGCTCGTCCTCGTAGCTGCTCATATTCAGACCGAAGGCTCCCATGTGCCAACGGATGGCAAGCATCTCGTCATCGTAGAGGTCGAGTCCGCTGCAGAGAAGGAGGATAACCGACTTCTCGCCGTGTCCCATCGGGAATTTCTTATACGTTATCTTATATCCCTCCGAGTCTTCCCATGTTCCGATGCGTGTCTTGCGACGCTTCACGGTACGCTCATAGATGTCGCTCTTGCAGACATCATGGAGAAGACTGGCAAGGATGACACTCTCGCGCTTCACTTCATTGGCGAGCGTCGGCTCAAGAGCCTTCATGCTTTCATACACTGCCAACGCAGCCTTGCAGGTGTTGAGAGAATGGAGCACAAGTCCACCAGCGGTGTTGAGATGATGACCAGCCGATGCCGGAGCCTCATAAAATCCTAAGTTCTCAAGGTCAGAGATGACATCCTCCACGCCTTCACGCTCTGTGGAACGTAGCAGAGAGTCGAACTCTTCACGGTTTTGTTTTAAATCTATTTCCATCGTTTTTTGGTTTTTATCTATGAAAAAGACGAGTAGTCAGGTTGTCGTTATTCCTTACAACCCGGCTACCCGTCTTATTTTTTTATCTATTCAATTCTTAGATGATGCTGTTCTTCTTTGTCCACTCTACAATTTCAGGAATGTATCCGAACGCAAGACCAGTGACTGTATCTGCGCAACCGTAGTATACAGCGATGCGACCTGTCTCAGGATCGTGAACCTCTGCACATGGGAAGCATACGTTAGGCACGTCGCCCATACACTCGTAAGGAGTCTGCGGACTGATGAGGTAAGGACCTGAACGGTGTGTGGCCTTCCAAGGCTGCTCGAGGTCGAGCAATGCAGAACCGAAGGCATATACATAACCGTTGCAAGAACGGAGCACGCCATGATAGAAGAGCAACCAGCCCTCTGAAGTCTTAACAGGCACAGGACCTGCACCGATCTTCATGCACTGCCAAGCTGAAAGCTCGAAAGCGGCAGGTGCCATCACGTGACGATGACGTCCCCAGAACTCCATGTCAGGTGACTCGCTGTAGAAGATGTCGCCGAACGGAGTATGACCGGTATCAGAAGGACGTGAGAGCATGGCGAAGCGACCGTTGATCTTCTCGGGGAAGAGCACGCCGTTACGGTTATAGGGAAGGAAAGCATTCTCAAGCTGGTGGAATGTCTTGAAGTCCTTTGTCCAAGCCACACCGATGGTAGGTCCATGATAGCCGTTGCACCATGTCACGTAGTAACGGTCTTCGATGAAGCATACGCGGGGGTCGTAGCCGTAAACCCACTCGCCAATCTCCTTGTTGTCGCACTCGAAGCGAAGCGGCTCCTCGTTGATGTTCCAGTTTACGCCGTCCTTAGAGAAACCTACGTGGAGAACCATACGACGGTTGGTGTCGTCGCAACGGAACACACCTGCAAAGCCTTCACCGAAGGGCACCACAGCACTGTTGAAGATACTGTTGCTTGTAGGAAGCAGGTCACGAGGTATGATGGGGTTCTTCGAACAGCGCCACAGCGGAGTGCGCTGACCCTCGGGACGGTCCTCCCAAGGCATATTAGGCAACGGGTTGCCAGAAATGATTAGTTTGCTCATAGTTCTTTTTTATTTAGTAATTACTATTTAGTATTTATTATTTTTAGAAGATGAAATTCTGAATTCACAATTTAACAATTCAAAACTCCTCTTTACTTCTTCTTGTCCGGGTATGTAAACGGCACAAACCATGTGATGAGGAATGCCGGGATGGTGCAGAAGAGCACGAAGATGAAGAAGTGACGATAGCCGAGCCAGTCGCTTACGTAGCCGCTAAGCATACCGGGAAGCATAACGCCGAGGTTCATGATGCCGGAAGCAAAGGCGTAATGCGCCATCTGGTGCTTGCCTGGAGCAATCTGCTGCATCATGAAGAGGGTCAGACCCACGAAGCCGAAGCCATAACCGAAGTACTCCAAGACAATTCCACCGCCGATGAGCACGAGGCTCTCAGGCTGATAGACGGCGAGGAGAGTGTATGCCACGAACGGGAGGTTGAACACGCAGCAGAGAGAGAAGAGCGACTTCTGCAGTCCGCGATGAGCAACGTAATAACCGGCGAGGATGCTACCGATGACGAAAGCAGCCGCTCCGAAGGTTCCGTAGCACAGACCTATCTCCTTCTCCGAGAGTCCAAGACCTTGATCGGCACGGTCTGCCTTGAGGAAGAGAGGCACAATCTTCATCACGAATCCCTCGGCAAAGCGATAGAGAATGATGAAGAATATATAATATAGTATGTGGCGCTTGCGGAAGAGATCGACAAATACGTTGCCCAGTTCCACCATTGTCTCCTTAAATCCAGGACGCTCTTCAGCATCATTATTCACTTCTGACGGCACAAACTTGGCGTTATAGAGTCCGAGAATCACCATAATGCCACCAATGACAGCCATGATGATAGTCCATGCCATCACCGAGCCATTATGCTTGGCGGCAGCTGCGGCGGCAGGGCTCAGTCCGGTAACGTCGCCAGTGTAAGTCTCGATGAGCATACCGGCAAGATAGACCAGTCCGCCTGTGGCTGCAATCTTGGCAATATTGTAGAAAGCACCCTGCCATCCGATGTATCGTGCCTGGTCGTCCTTCGAGAGCGAAGCCATATAAACGCCGTCGGCAGCCACGTCATGAGTGGCGCCGCTGAAGGCGATGATGGCAAGCAAGGCTATACATACGGCGAAGAAATTGGGCAGATGCAGAGCCAATGCCACAAGTCCGAAGATGCATCCGGTGGCTATCTGTGTGAATATCACGAAAAACTTCTTGGTTTTGTATATCTCGAGGAGCGGGCTCCAGAGGGGCTTCAGCGTCCACGGAAACATGATGATGGACGTCCAGAAAGCAATCTGCGCATCACTCACGTCCAGTCCCTTGAACATAAGCGTACATACCATGTTGAGTACCACGAACGGCATTCCCATGGCGAAGTAGAGCGTAGGCACCCACGAGATAGGGCTACGACGGTTTTGGATATTAGGTTCCATTGATTTTGTTTTAGTTATATTTATTGATTAGCGAATGCAAAGTTAGTGAAAAAATGACGTTTTCACAATAATAAGACGTTTGAATTGCGCTTATTTTGTCATTGTGTCGTTGCCGTCTATTCCTTCTTTGCTTACAAGCTCGTCGTAAGTGCGATCCATCTCGGATGTCATAACGGTGAAGTTGTGCTGCGACTGGCACACCTTGAGGAACATAGCGGCAAGGTCGTCTTCGCAGTCATCATACTTTGCAGCCTCATCGGAGAGCAGCACGTTCATGGCGTCAAGAAGCAGACGGAAGAGCGTAGCCTGACGAAGCGACGGCTTGCCGTCCGCAGCAGAATGGCGCAAGCCACGGGCGTAGGCATACATCACCACTCGCACGGTCAGCTCTATGGCACGCTCTGCGTCCAACGTCTCCACGTCAGCACCCTCTGCAGGACGCGTATAATCCTCCAGATGGCTTGTCACCGACACGCAGCGTCCGCCGAGCAAGGCAGAGAAGTTTCGCTTATATTCTGCCACCATCGCCTCATACATGGCATCTGAGGCACAAGCCGTCCTTACGAGGCCGTGCATATCGTCTCCCCTACCCTGCGCTTCACGCACAATGCGTATGATGTCGTCGTACTGGAAGTTCATCGCTGCAAGCGGGAAGAAGATGGTGTCGAAGAACACCGGTGCCACATGCTCGTAGTGATTAAGCATAGTCTGCTTCACGTTCTTCGGCTGTCTGCGCTCTTCGGCCGCCACGCCGCTGTTGTCGATGATGCCCGAAGAGAAGGCATCAAAGAAGGAGCGCACGAGGGCTGCAAGGATTTTATATTTGTTTATTTCCATTATCATTATCGTTTTTTCCGGTTATTCCGCCACGCTTACTGAGGTTATCTCCATGACATACACGTCATGCAGTCCGCCCTTGGCTCCACCATACCACTGCCCGATGGTCTTGTCTGTCATCTCCTCGGGACGGATCCGGGTCTTATAAATCTTGCGGCACTCGAGTGTGAGGCGTGCCTCCTCAAAGCTTACGCTGCCGTTTTCAGTGCTGCACGGTGTCAGTCCGCACTCGCGAGCCTTGTCATGGTCGCGTCCAGACTTGGCTCCGCAGAAAGCGTAAGCCTGACGTGCCTTCTCTGACTGACCGAGAAAGACGAGGTTGACGCAGTCCTGACTCTCGATAAACTCATGAGTATAGCGCTCCGGACGAATGAACATCACAGCCACGGGCTTGTTCCACAACCATCCGAGACAGCCCCATGAGGCGGTCATCATATTAAACTTATCCTTTGTGCCGGCAGTAACAAGCATCCATTCCTTGCCAATGGTGGTAAACACATTGTCATTCAATTCAGAAACCTCTATCTTCTTCATTTCTTTATCGGTTTATCTATTTAACATGTTATGGGATTAGGGGCGTAATTTTAAATCATTACAAAATTACAGAAAAATTGCATAACATCAAAGCTTGACGCATAAAAAAAGGACAAGACTCTTATAAAGTCCTGTCCTTACGATTTTCTTGAGCCTCTTGTCGGATTCGAACCAACGACCCCGAGATTACAAATCACGTGCTCTGGCCAACTGAGCTAAAGAGGCGGGTGGGCAAGCTACTCATATCGCGCCGCTACAACCAACTACCTTTGCTACGTTCCCGTCCTGGAGGATTCGAAGGGAGCTGGCCGTATAAGACTTGCCCGTCTTATTTTAAAGCGAGTGCAAAGGTATTACATAATTTCGAAACCGCCAAATGTTTCGATAAAAATACCAATCATTTTTTCACTTTTTAACATGCTGCGTATTATACGTATGCTAAATAAAGGCTAACTTTGCACTCCCTACATATTATATATATGTATAGGAAAGGATACAAACCAACAAAATACATATTATGAAACTCAAAAATTTCAGATTGCTTACTGTTGTGATTCTTGGCGCCATCGCCAACATCAATGCCTTGGCGCAGATTCCGGCGGGCTATTACGACGGACTGAAGGGCAAGAAGGGCGCGGAGCTTAAGACTGCCGTTCACAACATCATCAAGAAGGCGAAAGTCCTCGATTACGGTTCGGGAAAGGGTGCTACGTGGTGGGGATTCTACACCACGGACAACGACAACGGATACGTGATAGACAGATATAGTAACAATAAGGTGAAGTTCGAAGCACAAGGCGAAGCGCCTGGCGGCTTGAACATAGAGCATTCATTCCCTAAAAGCTGGTGGGACGGCGCGAAGACGCAGGCTTATAAGGACCTCTTCAATCTCATGCCGAGCGACAGCAAAGCCAACTCATCAAAGAGCAACTACGGCATGGGCGTCGTGACGCAGACATCAGGAAAAGGATATTTCAACAACGAATGCATAAAGGTGGGAACCGGCGCAGATGGCAAGAAGTACTGGCAGCCCAGCGACCAATGGAAGGGCGACTTCTCGCGTGCCTACATGTATATGGCTACGACATACCAGGACTATAAGTGGTCGGGCGAGCAGGCTCTCCACTCTCTACAGCAAGGCGACTACCCCACCCTGAAGGAATGGGCTTCGAAGCTGTATATCCAGTGGGGAAAGGAAGACCCCGTAAGCCAGATAGAGGTGAAGCGAAACAACGCCGTGTATAAGATTCAGGGCAACCGCAACCCGTTCATCGACTTCCCTAACCTCCCTGACTATATCTGGGGCGACAGCGTCAACTATGCCTTCGACCCTGCAAAGACCGTGACAAGCGAGAGCTATACGGGCGGCAGCGGAACCACAGATCCGACTGACCCGACAGAGGAGACCATCTATACAGCCAACTTTAAGTCGACGGACGGATCATGCACCGTGAAGGACGACGTGGCTCCCACTCAGGACGATTCAGTATGGAAGCGCAACAACAAGTACGGATGGGTTGGCACGGCATATATCAACGGCACGCGTCACGCAGCAGACAGCCGACTCTTCACACCTGTGATAGACCTTACCGACTACACCTCAGCCAAGCTGCTCTTCAAGCACGCCGTCAACTTCCTCTCCAATCCGTCGTCAATGCTCAGCGTGGAGGTAACGGACGAGGAGACAAAGACCACAACCAAGCTTGACGGCATCACATGGCCCAAGGGCAACTCATGGACATTCAATGAGTCGGGCGACGTAGACCTGACAGAATTCGCCGGCAAGCGCATCACCATCTCATTCCATTACACCAGCAACGAAAGCGTGAACGCCACATGGGAGATAATGGACATCGCCGTAACAGGAACGAAAGCCATAAGTGGCATCGGCTCCGTAACAGCCACCACAGTCGCCTTCAACCCGACCATGCCTTACACTGCCTATGACATCGCCGGACGCCGCATCACAAGCCTCAACAACCACAAGGGCATTGCCATAGTGAAGCAGAACGGCAAGACATTCAAGATAATGTGCAAGTAAAGGGCACACAAAAATGAAGTCTACTGCAAAAACGACTTAAAAACAACATAAAAATGAAGTCTACTGCAAATCTATGCTATTTTATTAGTATATTTGCAGTGGACTTCATTTTTTGTTATATATTCTACATGTTAAATTATTAATTGCTGATAACTATGAGACTGAAGCCAAAACTCCTCAATGTAATAATAATTGGATTGACATTGTTCCTTTCAATGCAAACAGCTTTTGCTGCTTGCAAACTGCCATTTGCCGCTCAACAAAAGAAGGTAGCGACCATTAGTAAAAAGAAAGTCGCTGGTGGTAAGAAGAAAATTTATCGAAAAGCTTCAATGCGGAAATATTCCCAAAAGAAACTGAATCAAATTATGCGAACACTTGAAAGAAAGTTTTTGTCGGCAGACAATTCTTCAGCCTGGCGAAATGTCGTTGGATTTGGAATAGGTGATAACTCCATAGATATTACACTCCGTTGGAACACTAAGGAGAAGCAACAGGAGTTTCGTAATCAGATATACAACTCGTCTGTCATTAAGTTTGGAGACAAACTCGACCCTATTATAAATAACAAAACAGGAGTAAGCTCTTATCATGGTATTTCCATTAAGGCAGAGAGCCCCTCCTATCCTTTGGGTAGCACAGAAATCAAATTCACTATAACCAACCATAGTGGTAAAGAATTCATGTATGGCGAAGCATATAGCATCACAGCCCAAGGTGCGGATGGCAATTGGTTTCTTTTACCAACTGACTGCCTGTTCAAGGATGTTGGGCATATATTAAGCGACGGTCAAAGCGGCACCATTACTGCCCATCTTTTTCCCGATATTCTGCCAAACAAACCTGGCGTCTATCGCTTCTTCTACGAAGAAAACATAGATGGCAATAAGGTGCTGCTTATGGCAACCTTTGAGTTGGAGTGAATAAGATATCTCAATGGCGCAGCCTCTGCTATGGGAGGCTGCGTGGCTACGGCGAGACGCCATAGCCTCCTAAGTTTGCCTCGTCTGCTGTAATTCACAACTGAATAATTCAAAATTGCAGGCGAAGCCGAGAATAAATCCTAATTCAAAATTCAAAACTCCTAATTCGGACGCCTTGCCGTCCGACACAATATTTGCATTTCTGATGCTCAATACTCCTCGTTCAGCGCACAACAAAATCTTTGGTGCAAAATTCTTGAGTTTTGAGCGTGCAGCGATAGTGGGCTGACATACAGCTGATTATGCTGCTGAGAAGAGAAATGTGCAATGAATGACGGAGCCCAAAAGCATCATTGGGTTGCAATAGCGCCACTTTTACACTACAATAGTGCCACTTTTATCATGCAATAGCGCCACTTTTACACTCTAATAGTGGCACTATTGTAGTGTAAAAGTGGCGCTATCGTTAAGCTCGGGTGCTGTTTGCACAGCAAAACACCGTAAAAACAGCAATCCGGAACTCTAAAATCAATTTTTATTTTGTAACAGCTTTTTACTCTTTGTACGATATTTGCATGGCGGACAAGAAGACGTTTTTAGACAAGAAGACATGAAGAACATGTTTTTAGACAAGAAGACATAAAGACATGTTTTTAGGCAAGAAGGTATGAGCTGAGTAGTTGCCCCATTTTTCTTTCTTGTGCAAATTTTGTTAAGTCACATCTATATCCTGTATGTTTCGCAGCCCTCAGCACCAAAGATACAATAATATGCAAATCAATATTCTGCTTCATATTCCTCCTTACATTTACCGCCTTGCTGTGGCAGCTATGGTTATAAATGACTATTGTCATAATGATTAAGACAACGTACTTTTGCAGCACGAATTAAGAAAAAACACTATTATGGCATTCAAATCATTTATTCCAATGGCAGCTTTATGCATTCTTGCATCGTGCAACAACTCTTCCAAGCAGAATAATGCGGAAGGAACAACTGCTGATTCAGTTCAGACATCAGTTATGAGTTTTCAGGATTGCGACCTGCCACTTGGCGGCATTCACTTCACCAAGATGCTAAACGGTGCCGACAAGCAGGTGAGCGAAAAGGACGGCATCATCACCTTCGTAGCTCCTGAGAAAACCGACCTGTTTATCGACCCCAATGATGCCAAGCTGACCGCCAATACAGCAAAGGTGCTTTTTGCGGAAGTAGACAATACCAAGCCGTTCACTTTCTCTGCCAGAATGAAGCCTGGCTTTACGTCTGACGGACTCTATCATGCAGCCGACCTCATTGTGATGGCCAACGACACGCTCTATCAGAAATTCTGCTTTGAGCAGGACGAACGTGGCAAGCACCGAGTGGTGACAGTACGCACCGTAGGAACCAGCGATGACAACAATCATGAAGTTGTGAGTCAGGATTTCATCTATTATAAGATAAGTTCTGACACACGTACCATAGCGTCCTATTATTCACTGGATGGCAAGGAGTGGCAGATGGTTCGCCTTTATCGCAACAATTATCCCAAAGACCTGAAAGTCGGCATCTGCTCACAGGCACCTCAAAAAGGTGTCTGTGTGAGTGAATTCTCAGAGCTGAGTCTGTCAACAGAGACTGTAGGCGACTTCCGAATGGGAGAATAGGGGCTGTCATAGCAATCCCATCACACGTGCCACTTTGCATGCTTCGATGGCACGATCCACTTTCAGTTTCTGAAGTATGTTCTGGCGGTGTCGGTTCACGGTGTTGATGCTGATGCAAAGTCTGTCGGCAATCTCTTTCGAAAGCATGCCAAGATCAATGAGCCGCAGCACTTCCAGCTCTCGCTCGGACAGCACATCCTCGTAATCTTTGTTCGTCAATACTCGCACCTCTCCGGTCCGGGTATTGACGAATTTTGCCTTTCTGTCCTCCTCAGTTGTTAATGTGTAGATGCAGGCGCAGAGCAGCAGACAGCCGTGCTTGTCTGTGGCAAGCGGAATCATACGATGCTTCACCCAACGATATTCTCCGCTGCCATCCTTTACCCGCAAATAGTTGCAGAGCACATTATCGCGATAGTGACGGGGCTTTGAGTTGGTGGCTATGTAGTGCAGGAAAGCTATCTCGTCAGCATGACGTTTGCCGAGGTCATCAGGATGGCAACGGTCAAAGACAAAGTGCTCGTAGAGCGAAGGAAGCAGACTGAGGCGTTCCTCCATCGGTATGCCCAGAACATCAGCCATACCACCGAAATAACAATAGCTGCAGTTTTTGCGGTTATCTCCCATTGAGACAACCGCATTCTCTGTCAAGGCGTATGCCTTAGCTATCATCTTACATTCTTCAAGCATCTGTTCTTCACACTCACACTTGTCAAACGCTTGCGAGAGATACAGCTGCTCTAAAGGCTCAAAATTCTTGTCCATAATAAGTGACTTATATATAGATTAAGCTTTCGCAAGTTCAGAAGTTATATAATTTAAAGCCGTCACTTGACCGTTGCGCAGAACGGTATGAGAGGCAAGCCTCCTTGGTTTCGGGCGTTGCCAAGCATGAAGTTGCGGAAGCAGTAGCGTACGGCGCGTGGGGCAGCCACCTTTTCTGAGCTGATGATGATGCCGTTGTGCCAGTCGTAGCGGGCAGCGGCACGATGGAACTTGCCGTCGGCTCCTGCCACCTCAAAGCCCTGTATGCCGTAGAGCGGATAGATGCCGCCGTCGGTATTCGAGAGTTTCACAATCACCTCATTGCCGTTGACCGTCAGACTCTCGAATGTTGGGTTCTTCGAGATAAGCCCCTTTACGCCGTACGTGTCGGTGAGGGCACGATAGGCAAGGCGCTCGCCCACCTTACGTTTCTGCGAGGGATGGATCTGCTTCATCTCCCATGCGTAGGCACCGTCGTTGTTGCCGATAAATCCACAGTTCTTTATCAGCTTTGAGGCTTTATACTGCTGCTCACGCAGGACGGCAGCGTTAGTGCCGTCAGCATCGTCATACCAGTAAGGAGCGATCTCGACGAAGTAGAAGGGAATGTCGCCGCATGCGAAAGCCTTTCTCCATTGGGTGACGAGCAGTCCAAGACGGCGTGCATAATCGTCCATGTGATAGCCCACATTGGAGCATCCCTGATAATAGATGATGCCCTTGACGGTGTATTTCTCTATCGGCGAGAACGTGCCGTTGCCCCATACCAAGGGTCTGTAATAGTCGGTCTTTATGGCATCGATGGACTGCTTGTCTAACTTTTCGTCGGTATTGGCTTTGAGATTCTCCTGACTGAGCCACGACTCCACGCGCGTTCCTCCCTTGTTGGCCTCAATCAGTCCCACCGGCACACCAAGACTCTTGCTGAGCAGACGACCGAAGAAATATCCCGTGGCGGAAGCTCCCCGTACGGTGGACGGCGACACGACGGTCCAACGGGTGTCTGCGTCCTGCTCCGGACTCATCGACATGCGCGACGGTATCTTGGCATAACGTACGCCGCTGAAGTTGGCGGCATCGATGACAGCGTTGTTATATCCCTCCACGGGACATCCGTCGAAGCCGTGGACGGGCATCTCCATGTTGGACTGTCCCGCGCAGACCCACACTTCTCCCGAGAGCACTCCCTTTATGGTGGTCTGCTCGCCATCGTCGAAGGTTATGGTGAGCGGCGTGAAGCCGGGCTTCGGCGTACGTACACGAACCTCCCACGAGCCGTCCTTTGCGGCACGCGCCGTTACGATGTCCTTGCTCCATGACGTGCTTACGCGGACCGTCTTTCCCGGCGTGTCCCATCCCCAGAGACGGGCTTCCGAGGAGCACTGCAGAACCATGTTGTCCGACACAAGATGATGAAGCCTTACCTTTGCCTGTGCTCCGAAGGACATAAAGGCGGCTGCCAATAACAGTAATGATTTTCTCATTTTCATATATATATGCTTACGTGTGTTTTATTATAAAATCCAATCAAAATTACGCATTATCCACGAATATTGCAAGTAGAGATGACTATTGTGGCTGAAAAGGCTTGGTATCTGCTAAAAAAGTGTTAATTTTGCAGTCTCTAAGGATAACAATAATATTATTTTTCACACATTCATTTCACACTAAGTATATAATTAAGTATATAAGAGGATGAAAACATTCAGTCTGAAACCACAGCTTCTTACGTCCCTCAAGACGTACAACCGACAAACCCTGACAGCCGATATCATGGCTGGCATCATCGTAGGTATTGTCGCCCTGCCGCTTGCCATCGCATTCGGCATCGCCTCCGGCGTAACCCCTGAGAAAGGCATCATCACCGCCATCATCTCCGGATTTATCATCTCGCTGCTTGGCGGCAGCAAGGTGCAGATAGGCGGACCCACCGGCGCTTTCATCGTCATCATCTACGGCATCATACAGAAGTATGGCATAGAGGGACTGATGATAGCCACCGTCATGGCTGGCGTGTTCCTGCTGCTGTTCGGTCTTCTGAAGCTGGGCACCATAATCAAGTATATTCCCTACCCCATCGTGGTGGGATTTACGAGCGGTATTGCCGTGACCATCTTCACCACACAGATAAAGGACCTCTTCGGACTTACCATAGAGAGCGTGCCGTCTGACTTCATCGAGAAATGGGGATGCTACATCTCTCACTTCTCCACTGCCGACCTCTGGTGCTCCATTGTAGGCATCCTCAGCGTTGTCATCATAGCCCTCACTCCGAAGGTGAGCAAGAAGATTCCAGGATCGCTCGTTGCCATCATCGTGATGACCGTCGCAGCCCTTATCATGAAGAACTATTTCGGCGTGACCACCATCGAGACCATCGGCGACCGCTTCTCTGTAAGCAGCGCCATCCCCGACGCTCACATGCCAGCCATGACATGGGACACCATCAAGAGCCTTGTGGCTCCTGCGCTGACCATCGCTGTGCTGGGCGCCATAGAGTCGCTCCTCTCTGCTACGGTGGCTGACGGTGTGATAGGTGCGCACCACAACTCTAACACGGAGCTGGTGGCTCAGGGTCTTGCCAACATCGCTTCGCCCATCTTCGGCGGCATCCCTGCCACCGGTGCCATCGCCCGTACGATGACCAACATCAACAACGGCGGCAAGACTCCGGTCAGCGGCATCGTGCATGCCATAGTGCTCCTGCTGATCTTCCTCTTCTTCATGCCTCTCGCCAAGTACATCCCTATGGCTTGTCTTGCCGGTGTGCTTGTGATAGTAAGTTACGGCATGTCGGGATGGCGTTCGTTCTTAGCGCTGATGAAGAATCCGAAGAGCGACGTAACGGTGCTGCTCATCACCTTCTTCCTCACCATCATCTTCGACCTTACCGTTGCCATTGAGGTGGGACTCATCATCGCCTGCCTGCTCTTCATGAAGCGTGTGTCTGAGATTACGGACGTGAAGGCTGTGACGGACGAGATTAATGAGGAGAGCGACATGATAAAGGACAACGCCGAACACCTCACCATCCCTGAGGGAGTGGAGGTTTACGAGATTAACGGTCCTTACTTCTTCGGTGCCGGCAATAAGTTTGAGGAGGTGATGGCTGCCTTCGGCGACCGTCCCAAGGTACGAATAATAAGAATGCGTAAGGTGCCGTTCGTCGATTCCACCGGCATACACAACCTCACAAATCTCTGTGAGATGAGCCACAATGAAGGCATCGAAGTGGTGCTCTCAGGCGTTTGCGAAAAGGTGCACAAGCAGCTGGAGAAGGCACGCTTCTATGACATTCTCGGCAACAAGAACATCTGCTCACACATCAATCTTGCCCTGGAACGTGCAAACGAAATAATCGGGGAGAAGAAATAAAAAGGAATACAAAAACATAGGAATGCACGCCACTCCTACAGTTAGATACAAGAAAAGGAGTTAAGAAGTTTTGGCTTCTTAACTCCTTTATTTATAAAATCAAAACTGAACAATTCAAGATCGCGGGCGAAGCCGAGAATAATTCAAAATTCCTAATTCAAAACTTAATATATGCTTCGTCGCGCATATCGCTTAGCTTCTGAAGCATTTCTATTCTGCGTTGGTCCAGCTTGCCCTGCTTAATACGCTTCTTGTTATACTTCCACCAGTTGAGCAAGCCTCTCGACTCCTCCTTCTTCTTATCAGGAAACTGGCGGTGCACCTTTACGTAAGCGCATAAGGCATCATAATTGTCCTGCCATGCCTCAGCACGGCTTTTCTTTTCAGCCATAGCTCAAGCATCGACTTTATTCAGCCAGCTTCTCGCCGATGCGAATGACGTATTCGCTCATGAAGGAAGCGCCCGGCTGGAGGTGGTTCATCAAGTACTTGTCGCGCAGCTGACCCTTATAGCCGAGATGGTCATGCACACCGTACCACGGCTCAAGGCAGATAAACGGAGCCTTCTTGCCGTAGGGAGTCCACACACCTACGCACGGAGCGCTGAACTCAACGCTAACCTCAGCCTCACCCGTAACTGGAGAAAGGATGTCGATGGCATGAATCTGGCTCTGGTCGAGGATGACGGCGTCGTCCTTGAAGTCTTCCTCCGTAAATGCCCACAGTCCGTCCTGCACGCCTTCGAGAGCATAGCGATCTGACGTGATGCAACCCTCATGATTGCCGTAAATGCGTTCGATATGTCCGTTATTGTCGAAGCGCAGCACGCCCTTCACGTCGTCGCCCTCCTTCACACCCGGCAAGCGGAATGCGGGATGAGCGCCAATCTGGAAATGAATCTCCTTCGTATCTGTGTTATATACATGCCAGATAACGTGTATCTCGTTGTCCACAAGCTTATATGTCACGGAGAGCATGAAGCGGTAAGGATACTGGCGCAGCGTATGCTCTGTCTCGCTGAGCACGTACGTAACCTTGTCGTCAGAATGACGGAGGAGACGGAAGTTCATGTCGCGGGCGAAGCCGTGTCTGCCCAGCTGGAATGTGCCGCCCTCCGTGCGATACGTTCCCTGATAGAGTCCGCAAACGATGGGGAAGAGAATCGGAGAACGGCGTCCCCAATACTTGTCGTCTCCCTGCCAGAGATACTCGTGTTCGTCTGCGTCCTTGATGCTCTGCAATTCTGCTCCGAGGTCTGACACTTCTACGGTCAGAAATTCGTTTTGCAATGTTTCCATATAAAAAAGTGATTATTTATTCTGTACGTTCCTTAAACTTCTCAAGCAGCCACTCTCTCTGCTCGTCGATGGTAAGCTCCGAATTGTCGAGGAGGATGGCGTCGTCTGCCTTACGGAGCGGCGACACCTCACGGTGAGAGTCGGCATAGTCGCGCTGCTGCACATTCTCAAGGATGGTGTCATAGTCGGCAGGCATTCCCTTTGCCTCAAGCTCCTTGAAGCGACGGCGTGCACGAATCTCAGCTGTAGCCGTAACGAAAATCTTAAGCTCGGCGTCGGGGAAGACCACGGTGCCGATGTCGCGACCGTCCATCACCACGCCTTTCTCTCTGCCCATAGCCTGCTGCGCTGCAACGAGACGCTCTCTTACGAAAGGAAGGGCTGCCACCTGGCTGACGTGCTGCGATACGTCGATGGTGCGTATCTCGCGCTCCACGTTCTCGCCGTTGAGATATGTCTCCACCTTGCCTGTCGTTTCGTCACGGCGGAAGCTGATGTCCATGTCATTGACTGCAGCCTTCAGACGCTCCGTGTCCAGACTGCCGTTCTCACCGAACATTCCGCCACGCATGGCAGCAAGAGTGACGGCGCGATACATGGCACCGGTGTCAACGTATACGTAGCCCACCATCTTGGCAAGGTCTTTCGCCATCGTGCTCTTGCCACAAGAAGAGTGGCCGTCGATGGCTATCGTTATTTTCTTCATAGTTATATAAAGTAAGTGTATGTGATTATTATTTATAAGCTAAACGCCACATTGCCCATTATGGAAGAGCTTGAGACGTGATACTTGCCGTAAGCTAAGCTCAGCTTCAGGCGGTTAAGGCTTACGCCGGCACCAAGCGAGAGTCCTGCCATGTGGCTGCTTCCGCCTTCGGCATCGTTGATGTTCATCTCGTGCGAACGGCGGATGTTATATCCTGCCGCCAGCCACACCGACTGTGACAGCGTGGCGTCCACGCCCACCGTGAAATGGTCGGCAAAGCGATAGTTCCAGTGTGTGAGGTCGCCCATTGTAAGGGATATGCGGAACGGCGTATGGCTGATTTTCTTCGACACGCCCACCTGAAGGTCAAAAGGCAGCGCGTCATAGTCTTCCTCATACGCCTTGGTCTGTCCACCGAGGTTCTTTGCAACGATGGAAGCTGAGAATTCGGATTCGGGATTATAATAGTTGACACCGAGGTCGAATGCCACGCCCCACGACGAATAGTCGCCGATGAACGAAGACACCACCTTGGCTGTCACGCCACCGGCAATGCGGTCAGATAGCATGTAAGAGAAATAGCCTGCCATGGCAATGTCCTTGGCTGAGAAGTCGCCGGTCTGCTGTCCGGAAGCGTCGGTCTGCTTCATGGTGCCATAATTCATAAACTGTCCTGACACAGCCCACGTGGCACGTTCGCCGACGGCACGGTTGAACGACGCACTGGCTGTGGTCGATCCTGCCATGTACGTCATAAAGTTGAGAGCCAACTGCTTGTCGCTGACAGACGAAAGCAGCGCAGGATTGTGGAATATGAGCGAAGCATCGTCTTCGATGAGGGCAATGCCGTCGCCGCCAACCGCAGCTGCACGTGCCGAAACCGGGAGACGAAGAAAATTATAGGCGGTCTGACTCTCCTGCGCCACACCTTTGAGTGGCAGGAGAAGAAGCGACACCATACATATAACTAATATGCAGACTTTGTTCATTCTTGGATATATCTTATGTGAATGTATCTATTTCTGAAGATACAAAATTGAATGTATCTCTTATTGAAGTTACAAATTTAGACAAAAAAAACGAAACAAGGTGGTATGAATTAGGATTTATCAGTAATTTTGCAGAATAATAACAACGAAATTACAGACCTAATCATGGCAACAGCTATCATACTATTACAAATTGCCATCGTTCTGGCTGTCTCGTGTCCATAGGTGTGGGCTACCTGATCATACAATTCCTGTAAGAAATGAGAAAATCAATAATATTAACACTATTCACAACGGCAGCAATGCCACTAAGCACGCTGGCTCAAGGCACCAACGACGGACTCGGAGAGGAGGAAGTGGACCTCAAATCGCTCTACGAGATGGTCACCAAGCATGAGCAGAAGTCGAAAGCCTTAGAGCTATACATTAATTATGGAGCAGCGGCTCAAGCCACACACGACTCGCGAAACGGCGAATGGGGCGCACGCATATACAACCGCTACCTTAAAATAGAGATGGTGGGATGGCTGACAGACCATATTTATTACCGCTTCCGCCAACGCATCAACAAGTCGAACGTAGAACAGAGCGAGGACAACTTCTCGAAAGCCAACGACTATATGATGGTGGGATGGAAGTTTAACGACCACTGGAGCATCCAAGGCGGCAAGAAATGTCAGGCGCTCGGATCGTTCGAGTTCAGCGAGAACCCGCTCTTTATCTATCAGTATTCAGACCTGGAGGGCAACATTGACAGCTCAAAGGGAGCCATAAACGTGGTGTATAATCCCACGCCGGACCAGCAGATATCCGCCGAAGTGAGCAACACCTACAACGGCAAGCTGGCAGACGAGTTCGGCAAAGACGCCAAGATAAGCAACGGAAAGATTACAAGCGACGGCAATGCAGGGCCGAAGCCCGACATCGCCCTGCTCCAGAAAGCCAGCACACCGCTGACATACGCCTTAGGATGGAACGGAAAGTTCTTCGACGGCAAGCTGCAGACGCGATGGTCATACATGCTCCGCACGCAAGCCAAGGACAAGTATAGCCAGCTGATACGCTTCGGACAGAAGCTCAAGCTCGACCGCCTGCAATGGTACGTCGACTATAGCATCTCCTTGGACGACCTTGACCGCATGAAGATAACGACGCGCGAGGTGGCAAAGGTGCTGGCGCCGACGGAAACAGATCTGTATATGGGCAAGATATGCAACCTGGCTCTGGTGACGAAGATGAACTGGCAGTTCACGCCAGACTGGAACCTCATGCTGAAAGGCACGTACGAGACTGCCAGCATGACACAGTCCGAGCAGTTCAGAAACTATCGTAAGGCATACGGCTACGTGGGAAGCGTGGAGTATTATCCGGCACGCAAGCAACAGCAAGACCTCAGATTCTACCTTGCCTACATGGGAAGGAAATACAGCTACAGCAAGCGGAGCACGCTGACGGACTATAACACAGACCGTATAGAACTGGGAATGATATACAGAATGAAGCTGCTGTAATGGCGTGAAGATGTCAAGGAAACTGCAAAAACGGTTCGCTTTTTACAAATGTTACTGCCCTCACCCCCATCATCGGCTATAAGGCAAGCTCAAAGGTGGCTAAGGAAGCTCACGCAACAGGTCGCTCGGTTTATGACATCGTCATCGAGCAGGGACTCCTCAGCAAGGAACGCCAGATTCGCTTCTATGCCGACAAACTGAACGTATCACCAGCCTATCTTTCACGTCTGGTGAAGGAAATAAGCGGATCCACCATCAACGAACACGCCACATCCTTGGTATACAAGGAAATATGCAACCTCCTCACTCAGACCGACATGTCGATGGGCGAAATAGCCGCACACCTCAACTTCAGCGACCAAAGCGCCATGACCAACTTCTTCAAGCAACGGTCAGGAATGTCCCCGCTGGCGTATAGGAACAAGTAAGGAGGCGTTTCTGTAGACGGTACGACGCACAAGGTAATATCAAACAATTAAAGAAAGAAAGGACAACACTATGCACATCGAAGAAAGTTTCATTTGTGGCAAGCATACAGCAGCCGACTGTGAAGACGGCATCGTATGCACACCCAACTTCGTGGCTGTAATCGACGGCAGCACAAGCAAGACACCCTTCCGACTCGACCCAACGATGAAGAACGGACGCTTCGCCATGCTGCTCATCCGCAACTATATCCGCCAGATGGCTGCCGAAGCCACGCTGGAGGAGTTCTGCCAGGGCATAACGAGCCGCATCACAGAGGAATACGCAGAGCGCGGCATATCCGAACGCATGGCTGCGCATCCAGAGGAGCGTCTCACCGCTTCTGCAATAGTATACAGCGAACATCGGAAGGAGGTATGGATGGTGGGCGACTGCCAGGCCATCGTAGACGGCGTGTTCTACGAAAACCCGAAGCCTTGCGAGCAGGAGACAGCCATGCAGCGCGCCGACATGATAAAGGGCGGCATGACACCAGCAGACGCCCGCCACGCCATAGAGCCGCAGATAATAAAGGCAATGCTCGAAGGCCAGAACCGCCTGTATGCCGTAATAGACGGCACGACGATATACATGCCCGGCACACGACTCGTCAGCGTATGCAACTCCGCCGTGCTTGCCTCCGACGGCTACCCCACTCTGCTGCCCACGCTCCGCGACACCGAAAAGGCGCTGGCAAAACAACTCGCCGACGACCCGCAGAACATCCGCAGCTTTGTGGCTACGAAAGGTCTCGTTGAGGGCAACAAGAGCTTCGACGACCGGGCATATGTAAGACTAACCGTATAGCTGCCGTTTTGTATGATTGTTCGCATTCGCACTATCCGCCACTGCACAGACATTTGGCGCATTGTGTAGACTGTGTATCAACCTATTTTCCAGACGATAATGCCAAGAGCAGACGGCATCATCGACTGGAAGATAGGTTGATACGTAATTTTATTTTTTGATTACCAGACGGTTGTTGTCCAGCTCAACATGATGGGCAAAAGAAAGGGTTGTGCCGTCGAATACTGCCGACACGTCAATGCCACGGCGCACCAGCTCGTCAATAAGAGCCTTGTCATGGGCTGCACGCACGGAATTGAAGCCACGATTTCCGACCTGACTATTGAATGATCTGACAAGTGAAGGGAGTGTACTGGCTGCGAAATGCGCAGCGAAATCGTTGTAAAATGAATTGTTCATAAAGACTTGTTTTTGAAATTAAACTTATTTCCACATCGTATCTTGACCACCGTGGCTGTCGTGCTCGGTTGGTGCAGATCAAAGCTGCTCTTGATGTTTCGAATGCAAAGGTATAAAGAAAAAATCCAAAAAGCAAAATGTTTTTGGATAATTATTGCAGCCACTATGTATCAATAACCATAATACAAACGATCCAAATCCCTATTATCATTCTCTAGTTTTTTAGGATAATAGCCACCAAGGAATCGGATTTCATCAAAGCATACACTATTAGAGTCTTTCTGATACTTCTCTATAATAGAAATGTATCTTTTGTCATTCTCTATATCGTGATGCAATTTGGACATATCTTCACTAATTGTCCATGAACAACAATTCAAAGCTCCACCCCATTTCTCAATAAATACTTTCATCTGAACTTGATAAATTCTTCCTTTATAATCTGGATATAAAGCAATAAAATGACTCATTGCTTCATTATCAAGTTTTGTATTGCCAATTCCTGGAACAATAATAACATCACGCGTCTGAAGAGCGTTGATATATGCCCAACTTAATTCGTTATATTCAGAAAGATTCAACTCTATAACATAAAAATGTTCCATCAATACATTACGCATTAGAGTCGCAATACCATCATCATATACAGAAAGATTGGTTAACACTACAGGTTTGCCATCTTTTTGTGCGCCGACAAATCTTAATATTCCATCCGTATGCCCACAAACATCCTTTTTATCCCATGGTAGCCATACTATAGTTATATCATCACAAGTTGAATTACATTCTTTAGGTTTGAAAGAATCCCGAATTTTAGATTCTATCTCCTTTTTAGATAATCCTTCGTTTTCTATCATCACCTTGTCTGTCATTACAATAAATGATTTAGTGGTGTAAGTATTTGGTTGTTCTATTTCGCCAACAACAACATTTCCACCATCTATAACCAAAGAAGAATGATTAACGATTAAATTAGTTCTATCAATCTTCTTCATTACTTTATCTACGTCTGTAATGTATTTTTCCTTTCCTCTTAGATAGTCGGGATTGTAGACAAATTGGGAGAAACGATCACATGCAAATTGTATCGGCATATAATCACGACACCAATAATCCTTAGTCAAAGGAAGCGTTTCATGCGCTACGTTATTAGCATCCAGAATTTCACAAACATCCTTATAGATATTGGGATAATCTGTACACAACAACTTTGAAAAATAGATTTTATCTTTGTATTGTTCTGTTATCATAGTTTTTCAACTCGTTTAAATCCCCATAATCTGTTGTCGTTTATATTGATTCGCTGCATAGGTTCTGCATAGCCTAGCGTTTCATCAGACTCATCTATCCATTCTATACTAAACTTGCCATTGCTTGGCATATTTGCTCCACCAAATAAATCATACCAAAGGTCACGAGGAGCCCAATCTTTTCTTTTTTCATTATTCTCCCAATCTTTTTCCCCAGGCACAATAGCTTTATATCCTCTAATCAAGAAAGACGCATGATATCTCTTTTGTGGATCATCAAACAAAACATCAACGCCCGATGGATTTGGACATACAGCACCTAAAGCATAGCCAAATTCATCTTTCCCTTTCAGATATTTTTTTTCATCTTTAATATTGCCATCATCCTCGTGGTAATAGAATTCGATGCAGGTCAACTTTAGTTTATACGCATCTTTACAACCGCCATTAATAAGAAAATAGCCCGAAAAGAATGCAGCTTCAGCTATTTTCTTAAACTCTTCAAATAGGTTCGCTTCACAACCATCAGCACCTTTGAAAGCTTTTAAGGCTTGAAATAATCTTGATTCCATACTTATTGAATTATTTTTATTTGTAAACTTCTATTGTTTTCTCCAACCATTTACATATCTTCTCCTGAAGACTTTTGGGCTCTAACACTTTTATCATATTGCCGAAGCTCATTAGTTTCATATAAAAGTCGTAGGTTGGACGCAGTGCCAATTCAAAATCGGCATAATCATCACATGCATAGATTTCTTTTTGCGAGTGATGCAACGGCAATGTGCGCATATAGTGCTGATGATATTTATCTGCCCTTAACACTATTCGCTGAAGCGGAATTGATTCATCCAATACAATTCCAAAGTATTCGGCGAAGTACTCTTTAGCACAAAAATCTTTTGGCAAAACAAAATGAGCATCTGTTAAGTTAACACCTTCTATTCTATCAAGAGAATACAAACGCAAGTAGTTATAGTCTACGTTCCTTGCTAACATATACCAACGCTGTGCGGACATTTTTACACAGTATGGTTCAACAAGAAACGTCTTGGCTTCTTGCATCGAAAAAGAACGAAACGTGATCTGTAGTACAATATTTGACTTCATAGCTTCAAGTATTGTTGCAAGAAAGTCTTGGCTTGAAGGGATATCCTCTGTCAATATTCTATCATGGATAGATATACTGCTTGATAACGTTTCAGCCGTGCCGTAGGTATCAAGAAGCCATGTACGCAATTCTCCTTCGCTTAACACTTCGGGATTAGCTATATAATAACGGTATCTTCCATTCCGCTCACAGTCAATCACAATGCCGAACATATCAAGAATGCCACCTTTCCAACGATCAAATGTTTGCCGTGGCAAGTTCTCACCACGGCTAAGATCAATATTCTCACGCCACTTTTCATTGAGATCTTTCAATGTAATGCGGCCAAAACGATGAATGGTCTTGATTACCCAAATATATTTTTGAATGAGTGACATAGGCTTAATTGTTATTGTAACCAAACTCACGTGTTCCAAACTTGCGTTTATAGAGCGACTCCCTATCTATAGCATGCTCTTACAATATCTTCAATGGCAATGTCTCTAATATACACCATTGAAAATACTTTTGCGCATATGTAGCATCGTTATTGATAAGCTCTTGTAAATCTTTATCAAACCCATGCCCTGTATTAGCATATATCTCCCAACGTCCCCAAATGCCTTTAGTATTATATGTAGAACCCACATATTGTTTACCAGTTAATTTGTCAAGGATAAGATAGATACAATTACAACTTTCCAACTTAGCCTTCCACTCCTTATTATTAGATTCAAAGATCAATTTAAGTTGATTGTAATTAAGAACAACATCTTCAAAACGAGTAAAGACGGGAATATGATTCTCTTGAAGTCCACGATCGATTCTTATTACTGGCATTTTATTGTTAAAACCTTGAAGCCAACTTACAGGATTATTCCAATCTATTACGATTCTTTCTTTAAGTAGTTGGAAGCCATCAAGTTCAGAGAAATCAAACTTAGCTTGCACTTCTCCATTATAGTTTTCTATTTCTTTCAATACGCCATTGTTTTTAAATACGCCAACAAATCGAGACGAGGTACTTTCTTCACCAATAAACGAAACAATATAGTCTACATCCTTGAAACGTTTTTCAACTTGCTCACTTTGATAACTAAGGAACACATCATGCTCATTAAGATACAAATCGAAAAGTGAGTTGGAATATTTCTTTCCGTCAATTAATTTCTCTTTTCTATTGTCCTTATGTCTAATAAGTCTGATGCGTTTTTTGTCTGCATTATCAAACTCTTCATTTCTACCTATTAAAAGGTCTTGTATAAATACAATATAATCTTTCATATACTTAATATTTATTTGATTGTCTTCCAATTAAACTCCTCGATTCCAAGTATCTCGAGTCCCAAGTATTTCCATACTTCCTTATCAAAGTTTGGTGTGTATCTTGCCATAGTGCGTAAGACGGATTCATCTTCTTTATCACGATAAGTATTGTTGAAGGTCAATGCTTTATCCCATATAGAAACCGGTTCTTCACAATGGTCGAGTTGATAGAATATAGTTCCGATACGATCAAGATTATAACCTTCCTCCTTACACATATCCAACGTCAAACTGTAATTGTCCAAAGGAAAACCATAGAACCCATCACTGATTAAACCACGTGGCGAAGCAAGACATAAAGCTCCCATTTCGTATCCATTAGGTTCTTTTACCAGCACAACATCGCCAGTGAACATTCTACTACCGTTGCTGTCATCATAACCTGTATCTATTCCTGCAAAAATAGAACGTAATGTGTATCCACGTCCTTCACAAGAATGTCCGAAGCAGTCTTCTACAATGTCAGGATTATGGTCTTCTTCAAATTCTTCACTCTGTTGCCAAACATACAGACCACCATCTTCCCAAAAGAAGAAGTCGCCAAAGTCGGCATAACCGAATCTGTTCTTGTCCATAACATAGCGTATGCGCATACGAGGACAATCCTTCTTACTTCCAAGTCCTATTTCGCCCTTATGCTTGTTACAGAGAAATGACAAGATATCCTCGTTAAGCACTCTCGGAATAGGCCCATAAAAGTGTTTCTTTGATTCTTCCATAATAGTAGTATTATTAATTCAAATGCAAAGATACACATTAAGTGTCTCAATATACGTTACAGGATAAAAATTTTCTTCAAATCTGATAATCCGCATCTGTAGGAGAGCTTACATCATCATCACGAACTAATGATTGAATCAATGATGGTGCAGGCTGTACAGCTCATTTAGCGAGCTCTTTTCTAATTATTCAGGGGTTCCGCCGAAGACAATATTTGCATTTCTAACGCTCAATACTATGAGTTGAACGCAAAACAAAATCTTTGGTGCGAAATTCTTGAGTTTTGAGCGTGCAGCGATAGTATGCTGACATACAGCTGATTATGCTGCTGAGAAAAGAAGTGTGCAATGAATGACGGAGCAAAAAAGCATCATTGGGTTGCAATAGCGCCACTTTTACACTCTAATAGTGCCACTTTTATCATGCAATAG
>ERZ1673741.510-NODE-510-length-42560-cov-32.429150_pt1 | contig 42560 bp, 39 predicted proteins | sample MGYA00580209_ERZ1673741 | MGnify/ENA primary metagenome ERZ1673741 (study PRJEB41218, sample SAMN15661754) | gut metagenome | host: Homo sapiens | place: Canada: London | collected 2015-08-20/2019-03-30 | study: EMG produced TPA metagenomics assembly of... | reverse complement strand
CGCCTGAACAAGACGCGGCCCGGCAGACGCACGTTTCATTCAACAAGAAACCGTCCGGAGAAAAACCAATTCCATCGGCTCGATTTTAACTTTGACAACCCCTTTTTCAAAGACTGCAGGTTTCCATGTTCCGCGCGGGGAAAGTTTTTCCAGTCCGGCGCCCTCCGGCAGACCAGAAAGTTCCAGTCTGTTCAAAGGGTCCAGCCCGAGATTGAACGCACAGATCGTCTGATGTCCGCGGTCCATAAACGTATGAAGCGCCAGTGGAGCATCTCCGGCATACCATATCCTGAGTCCAAGCTCCTTCCGGAGGAACTCTTTGCGGTACGGATTCAGAAGTCCCGCACTCGCAAACCAGTATTCGCCGGGCAGTTTTCCCGATACGGTCAACACGGTTCCTCCGAACTTGTTTTCAAACCGGACCGCGCCGGGCGCAAGCGGTTCCGATTCCTTTGCATGACGGAACGGGGAATGGAACAAACAGGAACGCACGACGGACTTTCTGGAAACGGGAGTCAGTTTGACGCCGGGACAGACCTTCTGCATGGTCATGCCGTCGACCGTTTTTTCGAATGTGGCTTCCGGGAGATCCCACTCTTCCGCCCTTACGCCGATCCGGTCTCCGAATCCGCGTTTCGTCAGAGCGAGTGCGGCTCCGCCGTCCAAAAGAACATTTCTCTTCAGATACGTTTTCAGCTGTTCATCCGTCGCAAATCCCACTTCGGACTCGCAGAGAGCGATGACGGTATCCGGTCCCGGATCTTTGACATAAGCATGAGGCAGCCCGAGAAAACCGAAACAGTCCGTGTTCCAGCTGGTGTATCCGGTCATGCCCCATGGGTGCGCAGCGACATTGAATTTCGGGTAAGGGATCAACGGCGAAACCACACCCTGCCACTCCGGCTCCATCTCGTAAACAGCATCGTAAAAACCGGAATATTCCGCAAGCTTTTTCCGATAGGCCTTCCCTGTCGCGGGAGAATACTCCGCGGTATCGGTGATCCAGAGCTTTCCGCCGGAACAGCCGTTCAGCAACGACCACGTGTAAAGGGCATGAATCGTCGCTGCCGAGGTGAAGCAGCGGTTGTGACAGCAGGTATCCGTCTCGACCAGAACCGTGCACTCTTCCGGCGCATGAGCTTTCTGAACCGCGGTTTTCTGCATCCAGGCAATGACCTCGTTCGGCTTTTCGTGCATGTAAAGATATTCCGGATTGTTGATCCGCAAAACCGGCGGAGTTCCTTTCGCGGCGAGAATTTCCGCCATCGCGGGCGCGTGACGGATATCGCCGTTGCAGGTGCAGAACATACCCTGAATCGAGGGATCGACAGCATCGAATTCGGCCCGGATCCGGCGGACCATTTCAAAGAGTCCCTCCTGTTGGAACTTGTCCCAAACCTCCGCCAGGGCGTCATCCTTCAGCAACGCCTCCTTCAGCTGTGCCGGACTGTATTTCTTCCGGATCCGGCGATTGAATTCCTTCATGTGAAGCGGGCAGAAGCAGCCGCCGCGTCCCGAGTGCATCCGCGTATCGTCGTCCATCATGAAAAAATCCGGTTTCAGCTGCGCGACCGTACGGATTGAGGCGCGGACATAAGCCTGAAAACCGGGGTCCAGCGGACAGAACACGTATGGCGTTTGACCGTCCGCATAGGTGAACTTCTGAAACGGCGCCTTTTCCGCGGGAACCCAGCCGTGCCCGATCATCGACTGAATGAGTATGCCGACCGGCATTCCGCATTTCCCGAGCGCTACTTTCTGTTTCCGGTAGAGTTCCGCAAGGCGGTCCGCTTTGTCGGAAACCGGATCTCCCTCCGGCACAAGAGAGCAGATAAACATGGCGGACTGGATGACGCCCTTCCGGAACATCCGGATCAGATCTGCGGCAGTTTCCTTTTCAAACCCCGGAATCATCGGGGTTACATTGATCATGTTCCGTTTCATCTTTACATCCTTTTCCTGATTTGCCGCCTTTGGACGGAGCTGCGTTGATTTCCGGATATTTCAGAGAATCATGCGGAGCGGGCGGCGCCGTTCTTTCCGTGAGTTCTCCGAAACCATGCCGTCAACCTCATCCTGCAGACGTTTTCGCCGCCGAGCCGTTTCCTGTTCGGTTCGATCAAAATCGCCGCGGCGATTCCGGGCAAAAAAAATTTCCGACTCAGAAATACTCTAACGCATCTTGTCCGATTTTCAATTCCCCGTTTTGAAAATCGGACATATTTGTTGTCCGGAGCGGGCGGCGAGATGCAATTTTTCCTTCTCCGTAAAATCCGCCGACGAACCGGAAACACGCCGCGCGGTCCGTTTGTACAGACCTGCATCCGCCCGTTTACCGAGAGAGCGCCTCCGCCACCTTGCAGACGGCTCCGACGGTGTCAAAGGCGTCCCGCAAGGTGAAAAACTCGCTTACGGGAAGCCGGGATCGCCGTATTCAACACTTCTTCGGCCACGGAGCAAAGGGAGCAGGTTCCGCCGGAAACGATTTCCGCCGGCCAGATGTTGCCGGGGAAGAAACACTTGTCCGCGAAAAGACGCTCCCGGTAGATCGGGCGCGGAATGTAACCGCCCATCGCAGTTCGCGACCGTCCTTCAGAATGGTGTGCCGCGGAGCGTAATCGTCCGACGAAGCGTGCCTTTTCCGGAGCGAAACCGGGGCTGTCAACTCAAAACCCGGAACTGTTGAACACGTTTTACGACGGGATTGCCGAACTCAATTGCCGATACAGCCAAATACAGCGGAACTACACGCATGAAAATTTTTAATTCCGAAAAAAACATCGCGCCCCTCCGGCCGAGACAGCAGGAGGGGCGCAAATCGTTGCATTCCGATGAAACGGAAATCACATCAGAAAACCGCCGTCGCAGTTCAGAACCTGGCCGGTCACATAATCGGCTTCCGGAGAACAGAAGAAGTAAACGACGTTCGCGACGTCGGCGGGTTTGCCGGCACGCTTCAGCGGGATGTTCACGAGGAACGCATCACGGGCTTCCTGCGGAAGCTTTTCCGTCATGTCGGTGGCGATGTAGCCCGGGCAAACCGCGTTCGCGGTGATGTTGCGGGAGGCGAATTCACGCGCGGTCGTCTTGGTCAGACCGAGGACGCCGGCTTTCGAAGCGGCGTAATTCGCCTGGCCGACGTTGCCCATGCGGCCGACGACGGAGGAGATGTTGACAATGCGGCCGAAACGGGCTTTCATCATCGGGCGGATCGCGGCTTTCGTCATATTGAACACGCCCTTCAGGTTCACGGCGATAACGGCATCCCAGTCCTGCTCGGTCATCTTGAGCATCAGGGTGTCGCGGGTGATTCCGGCGCAGTTCACGAGAATGTCAAGCTTGCCGTATTTTTCAACAACTGCTTTGACGGCGGCTTCGGCATCGTCGAACTTCGCGACGTTTGCGGCGACGGCAAAAGCTTCATGGCCGTTCGCACGGAATTCCGCCGCGGTCTTCTCCGCGACATCGAGCATGATGTCGACCATGGCGACGGTTGCGCCTTCCGACGCGAGTTTTTCACAGATGGCTCTGCCAATGCCGCGGGCTCCGCCGGTGACGAGTGCGACTCTTCCTTCAAGGTTCTTTCCCATTTCTAAATCCTTTCAGTTGCAATTTATTGAATCATTCCGGAAACATTGACCAATGTTTTGGAGGGATCAATCTTCTTGACGAATCCGGTCAGAACCGCGCCTGGTCCGAATTCCACGAATTTCTCTGCGCCGAGCCCGATCAGCGTGCGGACGCAGTCTTCCCATTTGACACTGCCGGCGACCTGCCCCACAAGGTTTTCCTTGATCTGCCGGAGATCCGTTTCAACAGCGCCCGTAAGGTTCTGCACGACCGGATGTTCCAGCTCGGAAACAAAGGTGTCGGCGAGAGGCCCGCGCAACTGTCTGCCGGCTTCCGCCATCAAACGCGAATGGAATGCGCCGGCGACGTTCAGCGGAATTGCGCGCTTCACGCCTTTTTCCTTCAGCATTCCGCAAGCCTTGAGAACGCCATCCTTTTCGCCGCTGATCACGATCTGACCCGGGCAGTTGTAGTTGGCGACGTCGATGTCGCACTCTTTGCAGACTTCGCGGATGACGTCCGGATTTCCGGCGATGATCGCCGCCATTCCGCCCTGAGTGGCGCGGCAGGCTTCATCCATGAGTTCGGCGCGGCGGGCGACAAGCTTGAGTCCGTTCGCGAAAGTGAAATATCCCGCGGCGGCGAGAGCCGCATATTCGCCGAGGCTGAGTCCGGCGCAGCCGACGACTTCATCGGGATCGCCGTCGAATTTTTCACGGTAAGCGGCGAGACATGCCATGCTGGTCGTATAGATTGCCGGCTGGCAGTATTTGCTTTCGGTCAGTTTTTCCGCAGGGCCGTTGAAGCAGATGTCGGAAATGCTCCATCCGAGCACGGAATCCGCCTCGTTGAAGATTGCGGCCGCGGCGTTGCTCTGTTCGTAGAGATCCTTGCCCATTCCGACAGTCTGAGCGCCCTGTCCGGAGAAGATATAAGCGGTTTTCATGAGAGTATACCTCGTTTCTTTAAATTCAAAGCTTGAAAATTAATGTACCTCATGTTTCACGAAAATCAAGAGCTCTGTGAAAAAAAGTCACTTGAAACTTAGGGAAAAAGGGTCCGGTGTTTCCGGAACGAGCGGGGAGAGACATGACAATATCGCTTGAACAGCGCGGAAAAACGGCTCTGATCCGCAATGCCGCATTCCTCCGCGACCGCACTGAACGGAAGATCCGTCAGCTCCACCCACGGCAGAGCTTCCGAGAGACGCAGACGCTGAAGATACTCGCAGAACGATATTCCGAACGCGCGCGTGAAACAATGGATAAAACGCGAACGGCTCAGACCGACTGCGCGGCTCACCTCGTTTACGCTCAAAGGTTTCCGGAAATTCCGGTGAAGATACTGAAGTGTTTTCTGCATCCGCTCGTCAATCCGCGCATAGTCCGCAGCGGGAAGAAGCGCGAGCGGGGACTTGGTCCAGGTCTCCGGTTCACACGCCGTCAGCAGAGCGCACACCAGCGCGCGCAGCGGCGCCATCTGCAAACGCGGAAGTTTCGGAAGCTCTTCATAAATCCGGCGAAGATTTTCCGGCATATCCGCGGGCCCCGTCGATATGAACGGTCCGGCAAACACCGCGCCGCGGCAGCCTCCGGCAAGAATCGGAATCACAAGCTCCGTCACTCCGGCGTGGCAGGTGGTTTCGAACGGTTCGCGCCGATGCACCGCCTCACGGAGCGCCGTCTCGGCGTGATGACGGTTGCAGAGAAGGTTCATGCGTCCGCTCCGTCCCTTGACCGCACGGCAGAACGGACAGCAATGGTAGCGCAGTTCCCGCGGAAGCGGAGCCAGCCACGCACGCTCTCCGGTTTTGATGACAAAATGGCAGCCGCTGAAGCGCGAAAGCGCTTCAAGCCCTTCAATGAATTGTTGATACTTGCCAATATTTTCCATCATTCAGCCCGTTTTTCATAAAATACAGCCGCATCCGCATAGTTTCAAATGAATTTCCATGCTATAATGAAAAAAAACGAAGAAAGGATATTTCTATGGAAAAACATCCATTGTTCGACATTTTCATGCGGGAAAAGATCGTTGCCATTCTGCGCGGGCTCTCTCCCGGAAACGCCGCGGCGTGCGGTGATGCGCTGGTCCGCGCCGGAGTCCGTCTCATGGAGGTTCCGCTGAACCGTCCGGGCGCACTCGAAAGCATCCGTCTGCTCGCGGCCCGCTTCGCGGGAACCGGCATCCACATCGGTGCGGGAACCGTCCTCACGCCCGAACAGGCGGAACAGGTGCGGGAAGCGGGCGGGGAATTCATCATCTCGCCAAACATGCGCCCCGCGGTAATCCGCCGGACAAAGGAGCTCGGAATGCTCTCCATGCCCGGATTCGCCACGCCGACGGAAGCGTTTGACGCGATCGACGCCGGCGCGGACATTCTGAAAGCGTTTCCGTGCGGCACGCCCGAAAACATCGCGGTTCTGAAATCGGTGATTCCGCTTCCCGTATTCGCTGTCGGCGGAGTGGTCCGCTCCAGCAAACGCGCGTTTCTGAAAACGGCGGACGGCGTCGGCGCAGGAATCGGAATCTACCGTCCGGAACTTTCGCCGGAAGAGCTTTACCGCTTTGCAAAGGAGTTTATGGAAGAATGAAAATCACGAAGATTGAACCTGTTGTCGTCGGAGCCCCCACGCCAGGAACCGGACAGCTCTCCGACAAGAACTATCTCTTCGTCCGCGTTCACACCGATGAGGGAATCACCGGACTCGGCGAAGCGTCGCTCGGAGGTTATACAAACACCGTCATTGCCCTGCTCGGCGATCTCGAAGATCTGCTGGCCGGCGAAGACCCGACACGCATTGAGTACCTCTGTCAGGTCATGCAGAGACAGAAATTCTGGCGCGGCGGCGTGGTCAAAGGCTCGGCAGTCGCGGGAATTGAACTCGCGCTCTGGGACATTCTCGGCAAGAGCCGCGGACTGCCCGTCTACAAGCTGTTCGGCGGACCATACCGCACGAAAATCCGGGTTTACGCGAATGGATGGACCGGCGGCTCCACCGATCCGGCAGTCATCAAGGAGCGTCTCGCCGAGGTGAAGCAATGGGGCTATACGGCTTTCAAATTCAGCATCTCCAAACCCTCCTGGCCGATGTACGACCCCGCCGTAACGCGAACCATTGCGAAAGCCGCGGAGATCATCCGCGAAAACATCGGCGAAGACGATCTGCTGATGTTCGACGGTCACGGACGCTACGATTCGGAATCCGCAATTGCGATCGGCCGCGCGCTGGAACCGTACAGACTCCTGTTCTACGAAGAACCCGTTTCGCAGCTCGATGAAAAAGCGATGGCGCGGGTTGCGCACAATGTCCGCATCCCGATCGCGGCGGGCGAACGCCTCGAATCCCGCTGGGAGTTCCGCAAACTGCTCGAACAGGACGCCGTACGCGTGGTTCAACCGGATCTTGCGCACTGCAACGGCTTCCTCGAGGCGTACAAAACCGGCGTGCTCGCGGACTGCTTCTCCGCGTTTCTCGCGCCGCACTGTCCGATGAGTCCGGTTCTGACGGTGATTTCCGCGCATCTCGACGCCGTCGCGCCGAACTTCCTCATCCAGGAACGGCTGCATCTGAACGACTGGCGCAACGATGTCATCACGGAACCGCTTCAGGTTCATGACGGCTTCCTGAATCTGCCGGAAAAGCCGGGCTGGGGAATCGAACTCAATGAAGATCTCTGCCGCCGGCATCCGAAAATCAGCATCCGCCTGCCCCGCCTGTTCCGCGAAGACGGCGCGGTCTGCGACTGGTGAGGCGCCCCCATGGAACTCAACGGAAAAACGGCGCTCGTCACTGGAGGCTCGCAGGGTCTCGGCGAACAGCTCTGCCGCGACCTTGCTGCGGCGGGAATGCATGTCATCGTCAACTGCGCCCGCAGCGCGGCGCGCGCGGAAACGATCGCAAAGGAAATCGGCGGACGCGCCCTCGTCTTCGACATATCCGACTCCGGCGCCGTCCAGTCCGCCTTTGAGCAGATTGAGACGCTCGACGTGCTCATCAACAACGCCCGCGTCGATCCCTATAAGCGTCCGGCGGAGATGGAGGACGCCGCGTGGTTCGACCGGGTCTTCGGAGTGAATCTCAAAGGTCCTTATCTCTGTTCCTTCGCCGCGGCGGAAAAGATGAAAGGACGCGGCGGAAAAATCGTGAACATCTCATCGGTCTGGGCGTACCGCGCCGCAAACCGGCGGATGCTGGAGTATGCGATGAGCAAGGCCGCGCTTCACACGCTGACGCACAGTCTGGCGAAACAGCTTGCACCGGGAATCACCGTGAACGCAGTCGCGCCCGGCATGATTGAATCGAAAGAGATTCAGGAGCGGCTGACTCCGCAGGAGCAGGAAGCCCTGCGCAAGTCAATCCCCCTCGCCCGTGCCGGAACCGCGCGCGAAATCTCCAACGCCGTCCGTTTCCTGCTCGAAAACGATTATGTCACCGGAGAAATCCTGAACATCAACGGCGGCACGCAGTTCGTGTAAATCTTACAGGGAAAGCTGCTGCGCTTTCGGAGTCCACAGAATGGTGTCGACGATGCCGAGCGGAAACTCGCGGACATTGCGGTAACGGCTGTTCAGAGCGTTCAGGTCGGCCGGGGCGAACAGAAAAATGTAAGGCTGTTCCTCGTGCACAAGACGATGAAAGCGGTGATAGAGCTTCTGGCGTTCCGATGCGTCGAACGTCACGCGGATCGACTCGATCAGGCGGTCCGCTTCCGCGTTTTTGAACCGGATGTGATTGCTCGACCCCTCGACATCCGCCTGGCTCGAATGCCACAGCTGAAACGGGTCGGGATTCAGCCCGCCGCTCCAGCCGAGCGCACACATGTCAAAACTCTTCTTTTCCAGACGCTGAACGCAAACCGACCACTCCAGCCCGAGCAGCTCCATCTGAACTCCCGCCTTCGCCATCGCCTCCTTGATGATCGGAAGCATCCGCTTGTAGGTTTCATTGGCGTTCGGATACATCAGAGTGAACTTGAACTTCCGTCCGTCGCGCTCCAGAACCCCGTCTCCGTCCTCATCGCGCCAGCCGGCTTCGGCAAGAAGCTTCTTCGCAAGCTCCGGGGAATACGAATACGGCTTGATCGACTTGTCGTACGCCGGACCGTCCGGGAAGAACGGACCCGATACGGGAACCGCAAGTCCGTAATAAATATCCTTCACAATGCGGTCGCGGTCGACGAGATGACTCAGGGCAACCCGCGTTTTCGCATCGCGGAACAGCGGATTGGACAGATTGAATCCGAGATAGTTGTAGACCAGCTGCGAAGTTTTGAACTTCCGCAGGAAACCGTCCGGTCCGAATTCGCGCGAATTCGTGCGGTGAATCCACTGGTCCGGCGTAAGCGGCGCGGCGTCCAGATCCTTCGAGAGCAGCGCCTGAAGACGCGTGTTCGGATGCTGGATCACGTCGAACGCAAGCTCTTTGACCGGCGGCATCGTGCCGTAGCGTGCGCCGTAGTACTTCTCCCAGCGCGTCATGAGAATGCGGTGGCCCTTGTCCCACTTGATGAAACGGTAGGGTCCGCAGCCGACTAGAATGCGGTTGCGCTCGTTGTCGCTGTTGAACCGTTCCGGGTTGAACGGGCCTTCATAGGCATGGTAGAGATGACGCGGAAGCGGAGAGAGCGAAAGGGTCATGTCGAGAGAAAGAAAGTAGCGTTTCTTCCAGATCACCTCGAATTCGCGGTCATTGATGACGCGGACGCTGTCGAGATCGGAGAGGTAGGTGCGCAGCGGCGCGGCGTCGACTTTCGGGTTCTTGACGACGTCCACATAGAACTTGAAATCTTCGGAAGTGACGGGAACATCCTTCCACTCCTTTTTCGTGACGGGGTCGGTGAAGTCATGCCACAGAATCCCATCGCGGAGCTTGACGCGGATGCGGAGCCCGTCCGGGGAGACGTTCCACGACTCCGCCATCTGCGGAAGGAATTTGTTGAGATCGTCGTATGCGCGGACGCCGAGCGAATCCATGACGCGCGGCATCAGCGCATTGCCGAGCGTGGCGTCGTTGTTGAGCAGATAATTCATGTTCTTGGTATCCGCCGCAATCGAAGAGATGAAGCGGTCGCCGGAAACGGCTTCCGGATCAAAGAACTGCGCGTTCGCCATCGGGACTTCCGGTTTCGACTTCTCCGGGACGGCGGAGGCCGCCGTGCGGAGCGGAGCGGATGAGATTTTTTCATTCAGCGTGCGGACGGTGGCATGGAGGCTTTCGAGTTCAAAGCGGAGACGGTCGAGCGCGGTGACGAGCACATACCCGGTCGCGGCAACGGCAATCAGGCAGAATGCAAGCAGAATCTCCGTGGTGCGGCGGTTGTTCATCGGTCATTCCTCTCTGATGCGCAGACGTATCTCATAAGTTTTTGCGACGCGGTTTTCCGGCGGAACAACGCGGATCGTCTGGAGCCGCTTCAGGACGTTCGAAACGGCGGAGTCGATCGCCGGATTGCGCGTGTTTTCCGCGCCGAGCACGGTGACCCCGCCGCGTCCGTCGACGCGCAATTTGATGATGACCGCATCGGGCGCAGAGTTGCTGGAAACCTGCGGATCAACCCAGTAGCGGTCGATTGCCCTGAGCAGTTCGGAGAGAGTCGGATCATAGAATCCGCCTGTTCCGGAGCCGCGCGATCTGCCTCGTCCGGTTCCGATTCCGCCGCCCGTGCCGCCGCCGGACCCCTGCATTCTGCGCAGGTCGCCGGCAAGCTCCCTGTACGCTCCGGCGCGCGAACTGCCGCCGGCTTTCGTTCCGCCGTTCTGAGCGCCTTTGCGCGGCGGATTGTTTTTGCGGTTGGCGTCCCGCTGAGCACGGATCTGATCTTCCACGCTCGGCTTTTTCGGTTCTTTTGCCGATTTCTTTTCCGTTCTTTTCGGAACGGATTTCTTCTGTTCCGTCTTCGGGACGGTTTTCTTAGGCTGCGGTTTCGGCTTCGGAGGTTTGGGAACGGGGAAATCCAGATCGGGAACCTTCGGGACTTTCGGGACTTTCGAGATGTCCGGAATCTCCGGAATGCCTTTGACGGGCTGCAAATTGGGCAGATCCGGCGCGGGGACGGATGCGCCCGGTTCGTCCTTCGCCGAATCCGGAGTCGATGCGCCCGGTCCGCCGCCGCCCGCGTTCGGATCGTCCGTCGGGAAATCGACGAGCGCGACGGAAATCACTTTCTCCTCCGGCTTGAGCCACTCGCGGAACAGATACCAGAGCGAAGGCAGAATGAAAAATATCACATGCGCGGCAAGAATCGTCCAGAAGAGAAACCGTTTGAGTCCCTTTCCGATGAAGTCCCGCTGAAGGTCGGGATAGAGTCGCATGGGTCTCGAGAATCCGATCATAACCGCCTCACTCCTCCGCGGAGGTTATCAGGGAAAGATCGCTGAAACCGGCGTTCTTGATGTTGCGGAGCACGTCGACGACTGTTCCGTAACGCAGATCCGCGTCGGCGCGGAGAAAAAAATTGTACTTGCGTCCGCTGTCGCGCAGAGCGGTGAGACGCTGCACGAGTTCGGAAAGCTCCATCTTCGCCCCCTCGAACATAATCACGCCATCCTTGCGGATGTTGACGATCTTGGAATTGTCGTCCGGCTTGATGTCCGCCGCCTTGTAGCTCGGCGGCGTGACATCCATGCTGTATTCGAGCAGGGGCGCGGTGATCATGAAGATGATCAGCAGGAAGAACAGCGTGTCAATCAGCGGGGTGACGTTGATCTGATCGAACGGCGGATTGCTGAAACGATGGCGTGCCATGCTCAGTCCTCCTCGTCTCCGTATCCGGGCATCGGGGGACGCTGATACTGCGGAGCGTATCCGTTCTGGACCGGCGGAGTGTAAGGTCTGCGCGGAGGCGGAACATACGTCTGCTGCGGCTGAACCGGCTGCGGCGCAGGCTGGGGCTCCGGCGGAACGTAAACCGGCTGCGGCGCGGGCTGGGGCTCCGGCGGAACGTAAACCGGCTGCGGTTCAGGCTGAGGCGCGGTGTAGACCGGTTGAGGCGCGGGCTGGGGCTCCGGCGGAGGCGGAACATAGGTTGCAGCCGGACGCGGCGCGGGCTGCGGCGGAACGGCAGGCTGAGGCGGCGTCTGATAGACAATCTGCACCGGCGGGACTTCATTCTGATATGAATGGCGGAACGGCTGCGGCTGGGGCTCCGGCTTGACTTCCTCCGGCGCAGGTTCAGGCTTGACTTCCGGCTTCACTCTCTCCGTCTCTTTTTCCTTCTCCAACTGTTTCCGGGCCTCGGCTTCCGCCGCGACGAGTTTCAGTTTGTTCGCGAACTCCTCGACCTGGTTGTCCATGTACACGGTAACCTGCTTGATGTAGAAAGTGATCCAGTTGTATCCGATCAGCGAGGGAATCGCCACAAGCAGGCCGAGCACGGTTGTGAGCAGGGCGCCCGAAACGCCCGGGGCCAGAGTCTGGATATCCGGCTTGCCAGCCATCGCCATTTCAGTGAACGCAAGCATGATGCCCCACACCGTGCCGAACAGGCCCATGAACGGACTGATGCTGACCGCCGTCATCAGAACTATGATCTTGTCCTCCAGTTTCACGATCTGATCGGCGACGGTTTCCTCCATCGTGGAACGGACCACGTCGATTTCGACCGGAGTAAGCGGACGGGAATGCGTGATGTTCGTTCCCGTTTCATCGCCGTTGAGCTGAGCGAGGCGGGCGAATCCGCTTTCATAGACGCGGGCGACCGGCGAAGGGTCATCCTCCGCGCGGGAGCGCAGCGACATCACGTTTTTTTTGCGGCGGAATTCCTCCAGGAAACTTCTGGACCCCTTGTAAGCGCGCTTGAGTCCGATGCCCTTCTCCAGCATCAGCGTCCATGTGACAATCGACAGCAAGGTCAACCCGACAACGATCCCCTGTCCCATGAGATCGGAGTGAAGAAACGCATACGTGAGCGACCCGTCGGCGACCGGCGGCAGGGAAAAAGCGGGAAAAAACAGGTTCATTCGGCAAAAATCTCCATTTTGCGGGTTTAAAATTTCAAATACTGTGCTAATTTAATGCACTTTGCATTGATTGCAACTTGCATATTGAAAAAAAACGGCATATATTGTCTAAAACTTTTAAAGAAAAGGAGCAGCAGCACCATGTCTACGGAAAAATTCCCCGTTCTCGGCTTCGATATTGGCGGAACGAAAATTGCAATCTGTCTCGCGATGAGCGACGGAACGGTCCTCGCATCCGGACGCGTCAGCAACAAAATGAAAAAGCCGGACGAGGTTCTTCCCCTCGTCGTCGCGGAAGGCGAACGCCTCCTCGCGGAAGCCGGACTCGCCAAGAAGGATCTCCGCGCGGTCGGCATCAGCTCGCCCTCCCCGATGGATTTCGACAAAGGGCTCATCTGCAACCCCTGCAACCTCAACGGCTGGATCGACGTTCCCATCCGCGACTATCTCGGCAAGGCGTTTGAAACGGAAGCCTTCTTCGACAACGACGCCAACGGCGCCGGACTCGCCGAATGGTTCTTCGGAGCGGGCAAAGGCACGCAGGACATGATCTACCTCACCATGTCCACCGGCATCGGCGGCGGCATCATCGCCGGAGGAAAACTCCTCCGCGGAAAACACAATCTCGCCGGAGAAGTCGGTCACATGAGCATCGACAGCAAAGGACTCAAATGCAACTGCGGTCTCGTCGGCTGCTACGAAGCCTACTGCGGCGGCGTCGCCATGGCGAACAACCTCCGCCGTGAACTTGCGGACAAGCCGGACAGCATGATCGTCCAGCTCGCGGGCGGCGACTACGGCAAGATCGATGCGATCTGCCTGGAAAAAGCCATCCGCGCCAACGATCCGTTCGCTCTGGAATTCTGGGATCGCGTGATGGAGCGCAACGCTCAGGCCATGGGAGCCCTCATCAACGTCTTCAACCCGGAAATGATCGTGCTCGGAACCATCGTCAAAAGCATGGGACCGCTCTTCATGGATCCGCTGATGGCGAAACTGCCGGCTTACGCATGGAAACAGAATATCGACACCTGCAAATTCTCCGTCACCGGAATCTCCGGCAAGAGCGGCGGCGAACTCGCCGGCGTCGCAATCGCCCTCAACTTCCTCTACGAGCGCGGCGACTGGCAGCTGCCCTGGTAATCATACGGATAAAGGAACTGAACGATCATGCGCGTCAACCTCAAAAGCAAATATTCATGCAGACGGAAACGGGATTACGTCACGCTCATCGCTGTCCTGATGTTCTCCCTGATCGTTCTGTTCGAACTCTATCTGATCTTCATTCTCCCGCTGCAGCTGCGGCGGGAGGATGCCATGGCTCTCCACGTCAACCGCCAGCGCGTCACCAGACAGGCGGATGAACTCCGCAGACGATGCGGGGATTTCCTGAAAAACAACTCCGACTCTCTGCGCAAAGGGGAAATCTCCATGGTGCTCTCTTCGCTCGACGTGCTGGCGATCTATCTCCGCAACAACCAGGAACATCTGAACATGGCCCAGATCAGGGAGATCAGATCCACCCTCGACCGCTCCGCCGCGCGCGTCAGCGACTGGGAAAAACAGAGATTCCTTGTCAAACGCGGAACGTTCAACACCTCCCTTCTTCAGAAAAATCTGGAGGAAAAACTGCACCGCTTCGACAAACTCCTTCCTCAGAAACTGAAATAAACTACGGATCCCGATCATGGCTCTCTCCAGCGAACGTATTGAAGAAATTCTGAACCGTGCGAAAAACATGTCCATCGCCGTTCTCGGCGATCTCATGGTGGACGTCTATCTCATCGGCTCCGCCAACCGCATGTCCCAGGAGGCCCCCGTCCCCGTCCTGCAGGTCAAACGCACAGAACGCAGACCCGGCGGCGCGGCAAACGTCATGCGCAACATCACATCCTTCGGCGCAAAAGCCGTCGCATTCGGAGTCGTCGGAAACGACGCCCCCGGCGACGAACTCCGCAAGCTCCTCGCCGACAACCATGTCGACGAATCCAATATCCTCTCCGACCGCCGCAGAACCACCGAAAAAATGCGCGTTATGACAGCAAACCAGCAGATCGTCCGCGTCGATTTCGAAGACATCTTCCCCGTCTCCAAAGAAGTCGCGGCGGGAATGGAAGCCCGGCTCGCAAAGCTCATCCGCGAACACAAAGTCGACGCCGTCATTTTTGAAGATTACAACAAAGGCCTGCTCGACCGCGACACCGTCCAGCGACTCGCCGACATCGCCCGCGAAAACGGAGTCATCACCGCCCTTGATCCGCACCCGGGGCATCCGATGGAAATTCAGGGGCTCTCGGTCATGACCCCGAACCGCTCCGAAGCTTTCGGGCTCGCCGGACTCTACTGTTACGACGCCGTGTCGCCGGTGGAAAACGACAACAATCTCAAGCTCGTCGCCGAACGCATTCTCCGCGCGTGGAACGTCGGCTCTCTGCTCATCACCCTCGGCGCGCAGGGCATGGCCCTCTTCCGCGACGACGCTCCGCTCCACGCCATCCCGACCAAAGCGAAGGAGGTTTTCGACGTCTCCGGAGCCGGAGACACCGTCATCGCAATCTACACGCTCTGCCGCGCCGCCGGAGCCGACGAACATGAAGCCGCGGAAATCGCAAACCATGCCGCCGGAATCGTCGTCGGCAAAGTCGGAACCGCGATCACCTCCCCGGAGGAACTGCTCCGCGTCTTCCGCAGGAATGAAGCGGGAAAATGAAAAAACGGGAAAAGATCAATCTCGTCTACGACCTGCTCGAAGCCGAGTACGGACCACAGGTCTGCGCGCTCGAACACACAACGCCGCTTCAGCTCCTCGTCGCAACGATTCTCTCCGCGCAGTGCACCGACAAGATGGTGAACCGGGTGACCGTCGAGCTCTTCGCGAAGTACCGCACCGCGCAGGACTACGCGCAGGCGGAGCCCGCCGAACTCGAATCCATCATCCGCCGCTGCGGATATTACCGCGCAAAAGGAGCAAACATCATCGGAGCCTGCAAGCGCATCGTCTCCGACTTCGACGGCGAAGTGCCGGATACCATGGAGGAGCTCACCGCCCTCCCCGGCGTCGGACGCAAAACCGCGAATGTGGTACTCGGCGACGCCTTCGGCGTTCCCGGGCTCCCGGTCGACACCCACGTCAAGCGCATCGCAAATCTTCTCGGAATCGTCGATTCGGACGATCCGGTGAAGATTGAATCCGAACTTTGCGCGAATCTTGATCCGCGGCGCTGGAGCCAGTTCTCGCATCTGGTCATCGTCCACGGACGCGCCATCTGCAAGGCGAACCGCCCGGCGTGCGCACGGTGCGTCCTGAACAGAATCTGCAAATACGGGAAAAAACATGTCGCTTAAACAGAAATTCAGACAGATCAAAAAACTGCCGGACTGGGTCTACAAGCCGATCGTCTGGCTGCTGCTCCTCTGGCGTTCGACTCTGCGCCGGGAAATTGTGGACGAGTCGGGCGAAGTGACGAATCCGCAGCCGCCCGCAATCGGCGTCACCTGGCACAACCGTCTGCTCTTTTTCCCGCTCCTGTTTCCCGAAAATCTGCGGAAAATGACCTGCGCCGTCATCAGCGCCTCGCGCGACGGACAGTACATCGCGGACCTCGCGGGACAGATGGGCGTCCGCAGCATCCGCGGCTCCAGCCGCAAAAAAGGCTACTCCGCGCTCCACGGCGTGCTTGAAGCGATCGAAGCGAAAAACTTCGTCTGCTTCACCCCCGACGGCCCGCGCGGTCCCCGCTACCGCATGAGCCCGGGGCCCATCTATGCGGCAAGCAAGCTCGGCGTGCCGATTGTCCCGCTCGCCATCAATTACAGCTCCTGCTGGGAACTGAACAGCTGGGACCGTTTCCAGATTCCCAAACCGTTCTCGAAGGTCTCCGTGCATCTCGGCAAAAAGATTTTCGTTCCGCCGGACCTCTCCTCCGAAGAACTCGAAAAATACCGCGTTCTCGTGGAAGAACGCCTGAACGAAGTTTCGCTCGTTTCCAAATAGGAGGTCGTCATGGAAGTCGCACTGCTCTGCATCGGCGATGAACTGCTGAAGGGGTCCACCGTCAACACAAATCTCGCCTTCCTCGGAGAAAAGCTGCTCGAAAACGGCATGATTCCGAAACTCTCGCTCGAAGTTCCCGACCGCGACGCCGATATCCGGGGAGCTCTCGGCTATGCGTTCTCCCGCGCCGACGTCGTCCTCACCTCCGGGGGGCTCGGTCCAACGGCGGACGATCTGACGAAATCCGCCGTTGCGAACTGGTTCGGTCTCCCGCTCGTACACCGTCCCGAGGCGGAACGCGCGGTGCGGATGTACTGGCACAAGCTTCATTCCGGAACAGCTCCGGTTCACTGGATCCGTCAGGCGGATCTTCCCGAAGGCGCGGAAGCGATCCCGAACGGCTACGGCTCCGCTCCCGGAATCCGACTCGAACGAAACGGGAAAATGATCATCCTCATGCCGGGACCGCCCTCCGAACTCCGCCCGATGTTCACGGATTCGGTCCTCCCGCTCCTCAAGGCGAAACAGACGGAACGGGTCTACACCGATCTGCTCTGCATCGCCGGCGTCGGGGAATCCGAAGTGGAAGACCTCCTCGAACCGCATCTCGTCCCGGAAGTCTCCGCAGCCTACTGCGCCCAGCCCGGACTCGTCCGTCTCTTTCTCACCTCGAAGGACGACGCTCTGCTGAAACGGGTCGCCGCCGAAGCGCGCGAACTCTTCCGCGCCGACATCCTGCCCGCCGGCGTGACCTCGCTCCCCGAAGACGTGCTGCGGCTGCTCAAAGCGAAAAAGCTCATGCTCGCAACGGCGGAATCCTGCACGGGCGGAATGATTTCCGAACAGATCACCGCCGTTCCAGGCTCTTCCAATGCGTTTCTGGGCGGAGTGAATTCGTACGCGAATGAAATCAAAACGCGCTTCCTCGGAGTTTCCGAAGAAACCCTCCGGACCGTCGGCGCCGTCAGCCGCGAATGCGCCGAAGAAATGGTCAACGGCATTGCGGACCGCGCGAAAGCCGACGCCGCGATTTCCGTAACCGGCATCGCCGGACCCGGCGGCGCAACGCCCGGAAAACCCGTCGGCCTCGTCTACATCGGCGTCCGGCTGCACACAAAAACCGTGGTTCTGGAGTGTCATTTCCGCGGCGGACGCGACCAGGTGCGCGAACGGACCGCGGCCAAAGCGCTCAACACGCTCCGCTCCATGCTCCTGGAGTCGGCGGAATGACCCGCCCCTCCATGTTTCCGCCGCCGGAACAGGCGGACGACGAGGGATGCCTCGGCTACACGCCGTCGCTGAGCCTCCCGATGCTCATCGACGCCTATGCACACGGAATTTTCCCCTGGCCGATCCGCGAACGCGAAGTTTTCTGGTTCTCCCCGCCAATGCGGAGCGTGCTCCATTTTGACCGCCTTCACATTCCCTCCCGCCTGAAACGCTCGCTCCGTCAACGCCGCTTTCATCTTAAAATCTCCGAACGGTTCGAAGACGTCATAACAAACTGCTCCCGCGTCCCGCGCAAGGGACAGGACGGCACGTGGATCACCGAGAAAATCCGCCGCGCCTACCGCGACTTCCACAAAGCCGGATACGTTCACAGTTTCGAAGCCTGCAACGAAAAAGAGGAACTCGTCGGCGGCATGTACGGAATCTCCCTCGGACGCGTCTTCTGCGGCGAAAGCATGTTTCACCTTGAGACGGACGCCTCGAAGTTCGCCCTTCTCTCCGCCGTCGCGACTTTGCGGAAATGCGGCGTCGTCATGCTCGACACCCAGGTTCTCACGCCGCTCCTCGGACGCTTCGGCGCCGTCGAAATCCCTCGCGCGGAGTTCCTCCGGCTGCTCGAAGCGAACATCGGCGACCCGATCCCCGCGGAAGTTCTGCGGGCAAACATCGTTCAGGCGGAGGCCCTCTGCGAATGAAAAAACATACCGTTCATCTCCTGCTTTTCCTTGCGGCATTCCTGCTGTTCGCCCTCTACGGACTGCGCGGAATGCCGGAACCGGAACTGCTGATGCGGATTGATTCCGCAACCTATCTCGCCCCCGCGCGCTCGCTTCTCAACAGCTTCTCCTATGCGGATGCTTCCGGCGTTCCGACCGCACTCCGCGTGCCGCTCTATCCGGCATTTCTCGCACTCTCGCTTGCGGTGAGCGGAAACAGCCTGCTGTTCTGCATTCTCATGAACTGCGCCCTCTCCGCGATTGCGGTGCCGGTTCTGCATCAGGCCGCGCTGGAATTCACGGAAAACAAACGGATTGCTCTGACCGCCTCGCTCCTGCTGATGTTCTCTCCGACCGAAATCGCATTCGCCCCGATGTTCCTCTCCGAAGGGATGTTCGTGACGATGGTTTCGCTGGAGCTCCTCTTCTTCCTCCGCTTTCTCCGGACACACCGGAATCTTCCGCTTTTTCTGACCGCCGGCGCCGGCGCCGCGGCCGCGTTGACGCGGCCGCTGAACGTGCTCTGGATTCTGCCATGCGCTTTCGTTTCGCTGTTCGTTCCGGGGACCCCGAAACAGCGGTTCCTCCGCGCGGCGGGAGCGGTTCTGGTCTTCGCGATTCTGCTTGCCCCGTGGATTCTCCGCAACCACGCGATCGGCTCCGGCTGGCGCCTCGACGAGGTTTCCGCCGATTCCCTCCGCCACAACGCCTCCGTCGTGGAGAGCCGCGTCAACGACCTCCCCGCACAGTTCTACCGCGACCAGTACGCTCTCACTTTTGAGAAAACCTTTGCGGACAAGACGAAATTTCCGGACCGCGATGCGTGTCTGACCTATGAGGAGCACTATCTTTCCTCAATTCTGATGAAACACCCCGGAACCTATCTGCGCCTCTTCTTCAATCCTTCGAAACTGGTTCCGGACGTTCCGACTTTTCTGGAGAATCTCAAGCTCACGCGCGGCGGACGCGGCACATGGGACGTCATCATCAAGGACGGTCTGCTTGCGGGAATCCGTCACTATTTCGACGGACGCCTCTGGCTTCCGTTTCTTCTGACGCCGCTGATTCTGCTTCTGCTCGCGACCTATGCGGGCGCGGCATGCGAACTCGGCTTTGCAATTTTTGAAAAAAAATGGATGACGCCCCTGTTATTTCTTCTTTTCAGTGTATATTATCTGGCGGTGGTCGGACCGGGCGGCTACCCGCGCTTTCAGCTCCCGGCATTGCCGTTCCTGTGTCTGCTCTGCGCACAGGCGGCGGAACGTTTTCGGAAGAGAAAGGGGATATCATGAAATACATCGGAGCCCATGTATCAATCGCGGGCGGAGTGGAAAACGCTCCGCTGAACGCAAAGGCGATCGGCGCGAAAGCGTTCGCCATGTTCACCAAGAACCAGCGCCAGTGGAAAAGCGCGCCTCTGCCGGAAGAGTCGATCGCCGCATTCAAACGAAACTGCGCAGAATGCGGATTCACCCCCGACCGCATTCTCCCGCACGACGGCTACCTGATCAACATGGGCAACCCGGATCCGGCAAAGCGCGCGCAGTCGCTCGACTCCTTCATCGGCGAAATGAAACGCTGCATGGCGCTCGGTCTGGACCGTTTGAATTTTCATCCGGGCAGTTCGCTTAAAGCGATCTCCGACGAGGAGTGTCTTGCCTTGATTGCGGAGTGCATCAACACCGCGCTTTCCGAAACGGAGGGCGTGACGGCCGTCATCGAGAACACCGCCGGACAGGGCAGCAACCTCGGCTGGCGGTTCGAGCATCTCGCATGCATCATCGAGCGCATCAAAGACCGGTCCCGCATTGGCGTCTGTCTTGACACCTGCCACACCTTTGCCGCCGGCTACGACCTCAAAACTCCGGAAGGCTACGCCGCCACGATGGATGAATTCGAGCGCCTGATCGGCTTCCGTTATCTCCGCGGCGTGCATCTGAACGACTCTAAGAGCAAGCTCGGCGGACATCTGGACCGCCACAACAGCATCGGCGCCGGCGAGCTTGGTCTCGGCGCTTTTGAGCTTCTGATGAACGACTCCCGTTTCGACAACATTCCGATGGTTCTCGAGACCATTGACGAAACGCTCTGGCCGGAAGAAATCCGCCGGCTTTACGCCATGATCCGCCGGTAAAACAGAGATTTTCAAAAAAGAAACGCAAATTTTGTCTCGTAAAAATTTGACAATTCTGTTTATTCGTGTTATATTGGTCACAGTTCCGGCAGGTCGGCCGGAACATTGCAAACGGGGGGACGACTATGAGCTTTACCACACATTTCAGCGTCGTAAACAATATCGGAGATGAACATTCTCCGGCGTGGAACCGTTTTTTCCAGCAATATCAGCCGCTTATCAAACTGCATGGAAAAGACTGCGGCATTCCGGAAAACTCCCTCGACGATCTCGTGCAGAACGTCATGCTCTCAGTTTTCAAACAATCCGCGACTTTCTCGTATGACAGTTCAAAAGGACGGTTCCGCGACTATCTCAGAACCATTATCCGCGCCCGCGCAAACGATATGCTCCGCGCCGTTTACAAACAGGCGAAAGTCCTTGATTTCACTCCAGACGAGGCTTGTCTCGATGATCTCTACAAGGCGGAATGGCAGGATTATATCAAAAAGGAAAGCCTCCGCAAACTCAAAGAAGAATCCTCTGCGGAACATTACCAGCTTTTCTACATGCTCGAAATCCAGAACAGGAGCGTCCGCGAAACGGCGGATTTCCTCGACCTCCCGAAGGCAACCGTCTACTCCATCCGTCAGCGCATGGAAGAAAAACTGCGGCAAACGGCAAAAGAACTGGATGTCTGACCATGCCCCAGAAAACGCCGTACATTCCCGATTTCAATATTGTGGAGCAATGCGGCCAGGGCGGAAGCAGCACGGTCTGGCTCGGCGTCGATTACGACGGCATCCGGCGCGCAATCCGCATTATTGATCTCGTGCGCGGACGCAGCAGAGAACAGATCGAAGCCGAAAAAAACGCAATCTCCCTTTACCGGAATGTCGCAAACCGCCACGAAAACCTCCTCGACATTCTCTACATCGGGAAAACAAACGAATATCTTTACTATGTCACCGAGCTGGCCGACGACACGGGAGATGTGCAGTCGCGCTACAATCCCGACACTCTCGCCTACCGCATTTATGCACACAAGCTATCCAAAGAGGAAATGCTCAACTGCATCTCCGAGATTCTCGACGGAGTCGAGCAGCTTCATGTGAACGGAATCGCCCATCACGACCTGAAACCCGAAAATATTCTGTTTCTGCATGGCAGGCTCAAAATCGGGGATCCGGGGCTCATGGCGCCGATCCTGGAGCCCGCGCACGGCGGCACCACCGGATACCGTCCGACATGGAACGATGCGGACGGCATTGCGGCGGACATCTATGCCATCGGGAAAATCATCTACTGTCTCTATTCCGGAATGGACGCCTCCGACTTTCCCGTTCTGCCCTCCGGACTCAAGCTCCGCAAGGTCGCCGCGCTGAACCGGATCGCGCTGAAATGCTGCTCGGAATCGCCCGAACGGCGCTACAAAAACGTCGCCCAGATCCGGTGCGACATTGAGAATCTCCGGAACCGTCCGACATGGCGTTCCCGGCTGCGGATTGCAAACGCCGTTTCAACTCCGCTGCTGATTCTCCTGCTCCTCGCGCTCGCTTTTTTCCATTTCAAGCCGAAGGCGGAGGCACGGATGCACCGCATTCCGGAGAAAACCGCGCTCTCCCGTTTCCATGCGCTCCGCGCGGCGGCATCCGAATGGAATCTGAAAAGCACTCTGGCCGCACTGCAGAATCTGCGCGAATGCTCGCCGGAAATAAACGAGGATCCCGAATTCCGCGATTACTTCCGCACACTCTCCGACCATCTTGCATGGCTCGGCGTCTATCATCCGAAAAACGACATGCAGTTTATGCTGCGCGACTTCCTTGGAGCCCTGAAGTCGCTCAAGCCGTCCGAACAGGAGGAGAACATCGTCAAACGCACTCTGCAAATGACCGAAAAAGACGAACTCTGCCCCTCCATGCTCGTTCTTTACTACCGGATTACGCGCCGGCAGGGAAACGCCGAGAAGGCGGAGAAAATTCTTCAGGAACTCAAAAATTTCGATATATCCGGACTGAACCGCGTTTCTGCGGCAATCTGCTGGATCCGTCTTGCGCTTCTGCTCACGCGGGAGCAGAGATTCGACGACGCCCTGCTCTTCGCCCGACACGCCGAAAAGCTCGCGCCGTACTTCTACGGCGCATACGTTGTCCAGTTCCAGATTCACTATCTGCGGAAAGACTACGCCGCCGCGGCGGATGCGATGCGGCGGCTGTACAAAATTCAGCCCGACAACATTCTTCTTCCGAATCTCGCCGGGCTGCTCGCGGATCATGCCGCGCAATAATAAACCGCAACGGAATCAGATCAGCTCCGTTTTGCCGTTTCTCCGAGCGGAAAGACGTTTTCCGCCGGGGAGAAGCAGGTTCTCAATCGAAACGTCCTGCCACTTGTCCGGCATTCCCCGGAACAGGCGGAGTTTGCCGAACTGCGAATAAGCGCACATCTGGGTGAAGGCGTCCAGGAATCCGCCGCAACCGTCCAGCTGCATGACTTCGTTGTCCGCTTTCGGCTTCGCGATGTCATGACGGCGGTGCGCGATCAGACTCAGCATACGCGGCAGATAGACCGTGCAGAGCCCCTCGTTGACGAAAATCTCGCGCCAGATGTTGAACAGCTGCATCGGCGCCTCGTGCAGCCCCACGCGGGTGTAGATGATGTTCGCCCACGGAATGCACCATTCGCTCCACTGTCCGAAGCCCATCGCAATCCAGTGATCAATGGAGTTGGCGACAATCTCCTCCATCTCCGCATCGGGATGTTCCGGAAGCGAATCGAACGGCCAGATCGAGCCGAGGTGCGAATGGTGGCGGTGACAGTTCGCGAGGTCCTGACCCTCCCAGATTCCGATACGCTTTTCGGCGCGTCCTCCGTAATAATCGTAGCCTCCGACAACCGAATAGGGCGGAACGCGGTCGAGAATCTGACGCCAGACGGGGCGTTCTTCGCGCTTGAGAACGGCGGAAATCTCAATCAGAATCATTGCAAGCCTGCGGATTGCCGCAAGCTGATACGAAGGATTGCGTCCGGCAACCGTGGTCATGTCCGGATTCGAACACGCATATTCCGCAGAAATCGCGAGCGGGATATTGAAGTTGCGGAGCATCTCTTCATAGCCGCGCATGATGCCGTAGATATAGGGATACGCGCGGTCGCGCAGGAACGTAACGTCTCCGGTGGTGCGCCAGTAATCGTAATAGAGCAGAGCGGTCCACGCGCCGCACGCGGGATCCATGATTGAGCCCATGCTGATCCAGCCGCACTGAATGCCGCGGTCGTCCACCGCATGGGTCTGCCAGAGCGCATCGTCAACACCGAAGAGCGCGTGCGCATTGTGCTTCATTGCCGACTGGAACGCGGGGGATTCGATCAGGTCGAACAGCGGGAGCATGTGCTCCGGAACGCCAAGCTGGGCAAGCGGACCGTAAATCATCTGAACATTGACGTTGAAATGGAAGTCGCCGGACCACTTGGCTTCCTGATACTCCTCGTGCCATGGACCCTGAAGACCGCTCGCCTTGCCGAACGGACAAGTTGCCGCGCCGAGCTTGTAGAGATTGAAGTCGTAGAACCGGTTCCACCAGTCGTCTGGCGTGGTGACGCGGGCGGTTTTCGCGCAGAATTTGCCCCACCAGTCCGCGGTGAAAGCGACCTGCTCCGCACGGCCGGAGTCGTCGCCGTCGTCGTCCGTGAAGATCTTGAATCCGTAATCCGTGCGGACGGCGCGGAAGGTCATGCCGGGATCTTCCGGAAGGACAATCCGCCAGCCGTCTTCCAGCAGCTCGTACGGTGCAACGCCGCGCTCCCCGTTGAAATCGCGGGCTTTCGGGAAATCGGAGGCGGGATGCAGCGAAACGCGCGTGATTGCGTGCGACGGATCATCCACGTACATGATGTTCTGTTTCAGCGCCACGACGAGCGAAACGGACGCCCCCGAACTCAGAGTCACGCGCAGCATTCCCGTCGCATAGGTCAACTCCGCGGTCACCGGACGGACGCCGTCCGCAAAGTGGAAATCGAAACGTCCGACCGGCAAGCGGCGCGGACGTCCTGCGAACGTCTGCGTGCGGTGCAGAGTTTCATTCAGCGAATGATCGAAACGGTGAGCTTCGGCGTATTCAACCAGACGGCTGTACGTGTCGCGCTCGTCGATCAGCTCGCCGCCCCGGTGGTCCCAGAGATCGTTTTGATTGACCGTGAGGTTGAGCGTGTCCTTGCCCCAGACCAGTGCTCCGAAATTGCCGTTTGCCATCGGAACGCCGCAGTGCGGACGCTCCAGAGGGAACGAAAAAGTGATGCTCTTATTCATTCTTTACCCTTTTTTTTGTTTTCCTTATCAGAAATAATACCGTACAACCGCCTGTCTCAGCAGCTTCTTCCGGTATTCTGTTCTCAATTTTTCCACTTCCGCGCGGAAAAGCTCCTGGCGGATGCTCTCTGCGACCTCGCGGAACGGCTTTTTCACGGCCGGAATCCGCGCGGCAACACGCAGGAAATAAAAGCCCTCCGGTGTTTCGACGGGACCGGCGACCGTGCCCGTTTCCGCATCCTTCAGCGCGGACTGGAACTCCGAACGGAGCGAGCCGCGGTCAATCGTTCCGATTTTTCCGCCCGTCGACGCGTTCGGGCCCTCGGTGTTCTCCCGGGCGATGCGCGAAAAAACGGATTCGTCCGCACCTTCCAGCATCTTCGCCAGATCGCGCACAATTGCGGTGGTGTCCTTCCCCGCATCCTTGCGGACGAGCAGAAGCTGAAGCGAAATCTGTTCCGGGGAAGTCCATTTCTCTTTGTTCGCTTCGTAATATTCGTAAACCTGACGCGGAGTGATGAAGACCCGGCGGTCGCAGTGCTCCATCAGCAGGACGTCGACGGCGATTTTCTCCCGCGCCTTCTCCCGGACTTCACGGATCGTCGCACCGAAGGATTTGAGACGCCGTTCGAGTCCGGCGCGCGTGCCGTCGCCCATGCTCCGGGCAATGGAATCCACAACATCCTCGACATGCTGTTTCTTTATGTCGAACGGATGCTCCCGGTATTCGCTGTAAATGAGCTTGCGGATCACGATCTCCTCCACGACTCCGCGGCGCACCTTCGCGGTCTCCTCATAGAGGCGTTCGCCGGTGAACATGGAAGCCAGACGGTTCTCGTCCCGTCCGCTTTCGAGCATGACGTCGAGCAGAGTCACCGGCTCGCCGTTCACCGACGCGAGGACGGAGTCAATGCGCGATTCGCGTCCGAGCTCCACCGTCCGCTCCTGCGCGTTCAGACTGAAGGCAAACAGAGAAAAAAGCAGAAGAAAGAAATATTTCAGCATAATTTGAGTTCCCCTTTTTCAATTTTCCGGATTTTGTCGCGCAGTTCGGCGGCGCGTTCGAATTCAAGCGCCTCCGCGGCCTCCATCATCTCGCGCTCCAGTTCGGAGATGATCTCCGTAATGTCCGTCTGCGAGAGCGGCGACGCGGATTCTGCGCTTTCCGTTTTCTTTTTGCCGCGTCCGGAACCGGCGGTGTAGCGCGCGCGCCCTTCCGCGACCGTAAGAAAGGTTTTGTTCTCCTCCTTCGATTCATCGTACCCGAATATCGTCTCTTCGATCGTTTCGCGCTTCTTCTTGATGACTGTCTTCGGCGTGATATGATGCGCTTCGTTGTAGGCGATCTGCTTCGCGCGGCGCTCTTCGGTGACCTTGAGAAGTTTTTTGATGGAATCGGTGATGATGTCCGCATACAGAATCACCCGCCCGTCGGCATTTCGCGCGGCGCGTCCGGCGACCTGGATCAGCGAGCGTTCGGAACGCAGAAAGCCCTCCTTGTCCGCATCGAGAATCGCAACGAGCCGCACCTCCGGCAAGTCGATGCCTTCGCGCAGGAGGTTGATGCCGATCAGACAGTCGAACGCGCCGTCGCGCAGTTCGGAAAGAATGCGGACGCGTTCAATGGCGTCGATTTCGGAGTGAAGATATTTCACGCGCATCCCGAGTTCGGAGAGATAATCGGCAAGACGCTCCGCGCTCTTTTTTGTGAGCGTGGTGACTATGGTTCTTCCGCCCAGCGCGGCGGTCTGGCGGATCTCCTCCATGACGTCGTCAACCTGCGTGGCGAGCGGGCGGATTTCGACTTCGGGGTCAAGCAATCCCGTCGGACGCACAATCTGTTCAATCACCGTTCCCCCGGATTTCTGAAGTTCGTAATCGGCGGGCGTGGCGGAAACGTACACGGTGTCGCCGGTCAGCTTCTCAAACTCCTCGAATTTGAGCGGACGGTTGTCCAGCGCGGAGGGCAGACGGAAACCGTGTTCAACGAGCGTGACTTTGCGGTTGCGGTCCGCGCGGTACATCGCCTGCACCTGCGGAATCGTCACATGCGATTCGTCGATCATCGTAATGAAATCTTTCTGGAAGAAATCAAGCAGACAGTACGGACGGGAACCCGGAGCGCGTCCGGCAAGGTGGCGCGAATAGTTTTCAATGCCCGAACAGTAACCGATTTCGCGCATCATTTCCAGATCGTAGTTCACGCGCTGGAACAGGCGCTGCGCTTCCACGAGTTTGTTCTGACCTTCAAGCTCCTTCACACGCTCCTTCATCTCCGCAAGGATGGACGACGTCGCCGCGTCCAGCTTCTCCTGGGGCATGACGAATAGCTTCGACGGGAAAATGAAAGTCTTCTGGAGTTTCGCAAGAACCTTCCCCGTCGTCATGTCGCACCGGGAGATGGATTCAATGGTATCACCCCAGAATTCAATGCGGGTGAACTCCTCCTTCTGAGCGAGAAAGACATCCACGCAATCGCCCCGCACGCGGAACTGCGCCTTTTCGGGAGCGAGATCGTTGCGGGTGTACTGAATGGCGACAAGATGCTCCAGCAGAACATCGCGGTTCATCTCCATGCCCGTGCGCAGCTCGATGCACATGTCCTCGTAATCCGACGGCGACCCCAAACCGTAAATGCAGGAGACGCTGGCGACGACAATCACGTCGCGCCGTTCGATCAGCGACGCCGTGGCGGAAAGGCGCAGACGTTCGATGTTCTCATTGATGCTCGCATCCTTCGCAATGTAGGTGTCCGTCTGCGGGATGTACGATTCCGGCAGATAGTAATCGTAATAACTGATGAAGTACTCAACCGCGTTGTGCGGAAAGAACGCCTTGAATTCGCTGTAGAGCTGGGCGGCAAGGGTCTTGTTGTGCGAAAGAACGAGCACCGGACGGTCCAGCTGCGCAATGACATTTGCGAGCGTGAAAGTTTTGCCCGACCCCGTCACCCCCTGCAGGGTCTGGAAATGCCGCCCGCTTTTCAGTCCGTCGGCAAGCGCCTTGATTGCGGCGGGCTGATCGCCCGACGGCGCGTATTCGGAAACCAGTTGGAACAGACTCATGCCGTGCCTCGCTTTCTTCCGCCGGAGCGTCAGAGCGTTCCGTTCAGATTGCTGAACCAGACTGCGGAGGAGGCGTCGGAAGGCATTCTCCAGTCACCGCGCGGCGAGAGGCTGATCGTGCCGACCTTCGGACCGTCCGGCATGCAGCTGCGTTTGAACTGCTGTGTGAAGAAACGGCGGAGGAAGGTTTTGAGCCAGGTCTCAATCTGAACCGCCGTGTAGGTCCCGGCGAACGCGTGCTCCGCAAGAAAACGGAGCTTTTCGGGCGCAGCGCCGTACTTCAGGAAATGATAGAGGAAGAAGTCGTGAATCTCGTAGGGCCCGATGATGTCTTCCGTCTTCTGCTGAATCGTTCCGTCCTGCGCGGCGGGCAGAAGTTCGGGGCTGACGGGCGTGTCGATGATGTCCTGCAGAATCGCGCGGACCTGCGCGGTGGAATTGTCGCCGACCCAGCCGATGACATAGCGGATCAGGGTTTTCGGAACGGAACAGTTGACGCTGTACATGGAAATGTGGTCGCCGTTGTAGGTGCACCATCCCATTGCGGATTCGGAGAGATCGCCGGTTCCGATTGCGATGCCGCCGACTTTGTTTGCGATATCAAGCAGAATCTGCGTGCGCTCGCGCGCCTGGGAATTCTCATAAACGACATTGTGCTCTTCGGGATCGTGTCCGATGTTGCGGAAGTGCTCAAGACATGCCTCTTTGATGCTGATTTCCCGAAGTTCCGTCCCGAGCTCATGGCAGAGCCCGACGGCGTTGTTGTAAGTGCGTCCCGTTGTGCCGAAACCGGGCATGGTGATCGCGATCACATCATCCGCCGGACGCTTCAGGAGCTTCAGCGTGTTGACGCACACCAGCAGAGCGAGTGTGGAGTCGAGTCCGCCGGAAATTCCGATGACAAGTTTTTTCGCAGACGTATGTTCAATTCGCTTGGCAAGTCCCGCGGACTGGATCGAGAAAATTTCCCGGCAGCGGACATCACGCACGGCATTGTCCGAAGGAACAAACGGATGCGGAGCGACCGCGCGGTGCAGACCGGAGGGCTCCGGAACCGGAAGAGCGGGGATCATGCGGTATCCGCTTTCCGTATTCATTTCAACGCTGTTCGCATAGGACGAGTCGGAAAGCCGCGCCGCGCAGATGCGCCGCAGATCCACATCCGCCTGAAACACGCGCCCGTCGCGGAAGAAACGATCGGAATCAAGCAGCACACTGCCGTTTTCCGCGATAACCGCATGTCCGCCGCAGACGATATCCGTGGTGGATTCATGAACGCCGGCGGAGACGTAAGCGTATGCGGCGACGCACCGCGCGCTCTGTCCGCGCACGAGTTCGCGGCGGTATTCGGATTTGCCGACAAGTTCATTGCTCGCCGAAAGATTCAGCAGCAGCGTCGCTCCGTTGAGCGCGAGCTGCGAACTGGGCGGAATCGTGGTCCACATGTCCTCGCAGATTTCCGCGCCGATGCGCAGTTCCGCCGAAACGTCGAAGATCAGGTCGACGCCGAACGGGACATTGTCGAATCCGGCAAAGCGGAAGGATTCATTGCGGATGCCGCGTCCGGAGGAGAAATAGCGCTTTTCATAGAATTCACGATAGTTCGGCAGATTGATTTTCGGAACCACGCCGAGAACACGTCCGTTCTGCACGAAGACAGCGGCGTTGAAGAGTCTTCCGCGGAACTGAACCGGCGCGCCGAAAACGATGATCTGCGCGCCGAGCCCGGCGAACGCCGCCGCGAGTTCCGCGACGCCCCGGTCCGACGCCTCCAGCAGCGCGGAGCTGTGGAACAGATCGGCGCAGGCGTACCCCGTCACCGCGAGTTCGGGAAACAGCATCACCGCCGACTCGCTGTTCTGCGGCATCGCGGCGAGACGCTTCATTTCATCTATATTGTAGCGGACGTCCGCGACTTTCAGACGCGGGACGCAAGCGGAAATCCGGTAAAAACCATGCATGGCGCCTCTCTCTCTTTTCTCGAAAAGTTTTTTACCGGAATTATACAGCGGAAACGGAGAAAAATCAAGCGGTCGCGCGATTTTTCTCTTCGTTCTGTGCATCTTCCTTCCGCAGATCAAGCATGACGACGGGCTTCGGAGTGACCGTCAGTTCCAGTTCAAATCCGTAAGCCCGGGCGAATTCTTTCAGTTCTGCAATTTCTTTTGCCGTCATGATGCACCTCCTGTGTTTTCCTATATGATAGCACGGAAGTATTGCGGGAGAATTGCAGAAGTATGAAAATTCGGTTAAATTGTCGCCGAATATATCGCCGTGTCCGGAGCAAGCCCCGAATACCATGCCGCGACCTGCTTTCCGTCCACGGCAACCGCATTCACATTTCCCGCGTCCCACGAATTCGTTCCGCCGAGCGCGATTGCTTCCGACTCCGGCCACGCGAGCGGATGACCGGAAACATCGTCCGCCTTCGCAACCCGGCGGCGCAGAATGCCGCGTCCGCGTTCATAATACCAGTTGAAAACAAGCCCCGTCGCGGAATCATAAATCAGACTCGGAGTGGAAGCGAGCACTTCTCCGATATTCGTGCGGGCGCACGTCCATGTCTCTCCGAAGTCGCGCGACTCCAGCTGGAATTGAGCGCGCCTGGTTGTCTTTTCCCCGTTCTCCGTCCGGGCAATCGCCAGAATGCGTCCGTCGCCGAGATACACGGCGGAAGGCTCCGTCGGAAGATCCGCCAGGGGAAGATCCGCGCCGATCGTCCGCTGCACCCAGGAGAGCCCGTTGTCGGAGCTTGTCACCACGCCCCACGAACCCGTCTTCTGATAATCGGTTGCGAACCAGAGCGACATCAGCCCCACACCGGGAACCGTGAAGATATCGGTGATCTGCATCGGCTCCGGATTCAAATGAACCCGCGCGATCTCCTCGAATTTCCCGTCCGTCACGCGGTAGAGCGCATGATAGCGCGCCGGCCAGACCGGACCGCAGCAGCGCACCCAGAAGAGAATGTTTCCGTTCAGGTCATTCCCCTTGCCGACCGGGACCTCGCCGAATTCCGGCTGAGCGGAAACGGGAATTTCATCCGTCCACGTCCGGCCGGAATCAAAAGATCTCCGGGCAAAGACGTCGCGGTCGCCGTCGCCGATCGTGTGCCCGAGTCCGCGGCAATAGAGACAAACCAGCTCTTTCCCGTCCGATGCGATCATCGGCCATGAGTTGTACCCCGGCGTATTTTCGACGGTAACCGGATCCGCGAGCGGTTTGACTGCGGAAACTGTCACAGAGGAGACATGAACCGGATCCGCACATTCATCCGCGGGATCTTCGGGAAGCCGCTCCACTCTCAACTGAACCGGAATTCCAGGCAGAATCGAGCAGAATGTTTCGAGTGAAACCGCGCACGGCGGAGTGACGCGCACCGGAACGGCAGTCACCTCATCCCTTCCCTCCTGCCGGACACTGCAGCGGAAGACTGCGGTTTTATGTGCGGGAGAATCCGCGTGGAGTTCAATTTTGATCGCGGAACAATCCGCAGGAAGCGCGGGAATCTGATGTTCCGAAACGGTCTCCGTTTTTGTAAAAACGGCATCCAGCGGAAGAACGGAAGTAAAACTCATGAGGACTCCTTTGTTTTTTAGAAGAAACATATGTGATTTCAGGAGGAGCGGTCAATGTCAGTTCGGACATCGGCATGTTTTCTTGCGCTGCGCGCGAGTAACCTCCTCCGGGGGGATACTCATGTTCTTCGAAGTACAATATACGTGCCGGAAATCAAAAATCAAGCACTTCTGCGGAAAAGTTTTGCGCGTTCTGCAAAGCATTTTCCCCGCCGCCATGAGCGGAGAAACGGCGAATTTCAGAAAAATTCTTGCATTTTCATAAGAGGGATGTATATTACTCGGTTATGCCATCGCCGTAACGATTCGGCGGCTGGCAAAAATTAAACTGATACATTTTGGGAGAATCGAACAAAATGGGAAGACCTATGAATGTGGCCGTCGCCGGTGCAACTGGCGCCGTCGGCGTCGAAATGATCGAGACCCTGGAAAAGAGAAATTTCCCGGTTGCCTCCATTAAACTGCTCGCCTCCGCGCGTTCCGCAGGAAAGAAAGTGAAATTCAGAGGCGAGGAGATCACTATCGAGGAGATGAAACCGGAATCTTTCAAGGGCGTCGACATTGCTCTGTTCAGCGCCGGTTCCGATGTCTCCAAACTCTATCGTCAGGCTTGCGTCGATGCAGGATGCGTCATGATCGACAACTCCAGCGCCTTCCGTATGGAGGATGACGTGCCGCTCGTCGTTCCGGAAATCAATCCCGAAGACGCGTTCAAGCACCACGGTGTCATCGCGAACCCGAACTGCACCACCGCGATCATGGCGGTTGCCGTTTACCCGCTTCACAAGGCAAAAGGACTCAAACGCCTCATCGCCTCCACCTACCAGGCGGCGTCCGGCGGCGGAGCTCCCGCCATGCAGGAACTGCTTGATCAGACCCGCGAAGTGCTCAACGGCGCGGAACGCGTCGAACCCAAGGTCATGGCGCAGCAGATTGCGTTCAACCTCTTCCCGCATATCGACTCCTTCCAGCCCAACGGCTACACGAAGGAAGAGCTCAAGATGGTCAACGAAACCCGCAAGATCATGCACATCCCGAACCTGATGCTCACCTGCACCAGCGTCCGTGTGCCGGTTCTCCGCGCTCATTCCGAATCCCTGAACCTTGAGTTCGAGAACGAAATCACGCCGGAAGAAGCGCGTGAAATCCTCTCCAAGGCTCCCGGAGTCATCGTCCGCGACGATCCCGCAAACAAGATCTATCCGATGCCGATCAACGCCACGGGCAAGTACGACGTTCTCGTCGGACGCATCCGCCAGGATATTTCCCGCAACGACAAGCGCGGACTCGAAATTTTTGTTTCGGGCGACCAGCTTCTCAAAGGGGCGGCGCTCAATGCCGTTCAGATCGCTGAAGTTCTGAGCAGCAAATGAGTTCCGTTGCGGCGGTTCTGCGGAGGCTCGCCGGGCAAATGCCCGCCCTCCTCTCCGCAGTTCTGCCGATGCCCTGCCCGCTCTGCGGCAGCGGCGTCCCGTTCGACGGCGAACCGAACATGTTCTGTTCCGGCTGTCTTGCGCGGATGCCGATGATCCGGGGGAAAGCCTGCCGGACCTGCGGAGCGGAAATCGACGGCATCTTCGATTCCTGCTCGGACTGCATGAATGCGCCGAAGCCGCCGTGGACCAGGGCGTATGCTCTTTTCAAATACACCGACGAGGTTCGGGATTGCGTTCATCTTTTCAAGTACCGGAAACGCACCGAACTTGCACGGCCGCTGGCCCGGCTCGCGGCGGGGCTCCTCGACGAAACGTCGCCTCACTACGACGCCGTCGTTCCCGTTCCGCTCCACTGGCGGCGTTTCCTTCAGAGAGGCTACAACCAGTCGGCGCTGTTCGCCGGAGAGCTCGCGCTCCGCGCCGGAATCCCGGCGATGCGTCTCCTTAAGCGTGAACGACATACGCCGAAACAGGCTTTTCTGACCAGAAAGGAAAGAAATTTAAATATTAAGGGCGCTTTTTCCATTTTAAACTCGACAGATGCGGAAAAGCGTAGTATATTACTGGTGGATGATGTTATGACGACCGGGGCGACGCTCAGCGAAGCCGCCGGTGTTTTACTCAACTGCGGCGCTGCACGAGTGGATGTTCTGGTCATCGCCCGAAGACAAAGGAATTGAAAAATGGCTTTCTTCAAAAAATCGAAATACTCGACTCTGAGTTTTGAACCCGAAAAGGAAGAACCTCAGAAACGCAAGGACATTCCCGAAGGACTTTGGGAAAAATGCAAGAAGTGCAGTGCCACCATCTTCACCAAGCAGAAGGAAAGCAATCTCTATATCTGCCCGCACTGCGGTTATCACAACCCGATGCCAGCTCCCGCCCGCATCGAATTCCTCTCCGATCCCGGCTCCTTCCGGGAAATCGACGCGAATGTGGAATCGGTCGACACGCTGAAATTCGAAGGCGTCTCCTCCTACACTTCCAAGCTCGAATCCAACAAGAAGAAAACCGGACTCACCGACGCCGTCGTCTGCGGACGCGCCAAGCTTGACGGACGCGACTATGCGCTCGGAGTCATGGACTTCCGCTTCCTCGGAGCCAGCATGGGCGCCGTCGTCGGAGAAAAAATCACCCGCCTGATCGAATTCGCAACCGCACAGCATCTCCCTCTCGTCATCGTCACCGCTTCCGGCGGCGCCCGCATGTACGAAGGCATGATCAGCCTCATGCAGATGGCGAAGACCAGCGGAGCGCTTGAACGCCACGCGGAAGCGCATCTCCCCTACATCGTTGTCATGACACACCCGACAACCGCCGGAGTCACCGCAAGTTTCGCCTCGCTCGGCGACCTCATTCTCGCCGAACCGGAAGCGCTCATCGGCTTTGCCGGACCGCGCGTCATCAAGGACACCACACAGGCTCAGCTGCCCGAAGGCTTCCAGACTTCCGAGTTCCTTCTCAAAAAAGGCCTCATCGACAAAATCATCGAAAGAAAAAATTTACGAACAGAATTGTCTTTGTGCCTTGAATATTTCGAAAAAGCGAGTATAGTAGAGGACAAGAAACACAAGGCCTGACGAAAAGGACTTGTTTGACGAATTTTTGTCGCCGCATTGGACCCCGTGCGCTGAAATCCCGTGAACGGGTCAGACGGGGAACCGAGCAGCCATAAACGAAGGTTTCAGGTGCTGCGGGGGATCTGATGCGGCGGCTTTTTTTTGAGAGAGAGAGGGAGCAGCGCATCATGGAACGCATCGACGGTCGGCCGTACAATTATCTCCGCAAAGTCAAAATCACACCCAACTATCTCGCACACCCGGCGGGCTCCGTGCTCATCGAAATGGGCGGAACCAAAGTCGTATGTTCCGTCACCTTTGAACAGGGCATTCCCGGATGGATGCGCGCCCAGGGAGTCACCGGCGGATGGGTCACTTCCGAATACGGCATGCTCCCCGCTTCCACTCACGCACGCAACCAGCGCGAAGCCACCCGCGGAAAACAGAGCGGCAGAACCATGGAGATTCAGCGTCTCATCGGACGCAGCTTCCGCTCCGTCATCGACCTCAAAGCCCTCGGAACAAACACCGTTTACATCGACTGCGACGTCATTGACGCCGACGGCGGCACCCGCTGCGCAAGCATCACGGGCGCCTCGGTAGCCCTCCAGCTGGCCTTCCGCAAACTCGTCGCCCAGAAAGTTCTCCATCACTTCCCAATGCGCGAAAACGTCGCGGCGGTCAGCGTCGGCATGAAAAACGGCGAAGTTCTCCTCGACCTCTGCTATGAGGAAGATTCAAACGCCGACGTCGACATGAACGTCATCATGACCGAATCCGGCAAAATCATCGAAGTTCAGGGAACCGCCGAAGAGGTTCCGTTCTCCCGCGGCGAACTAGACAACCTGCTCGACGCCGCGCAATCCGGGCTCCAGCGTCTGTTCGGCTTCCAGCGCGCCGCGCTCGGCGGCGGGGAACCCCGCAAGCCGCGCGAACCGCAGGTTCCCCTCGGCAATATCGGCGCAGCTCTTGAAAGCCTGAACCTCTGACAGCCGTCCTCCGATGGATCTGCGCAGGGAACTGACCGTCAACGGCTGGGGCTGGGTCCCCGGAGTCTACTTCGCCGAAGGGCTCCCCTTCGCCGTCGCCACATGCGTCTCCATGGTGATCTTCTCCAGTCTCGGAATGTCCAACAGCGCAATGGCGTTCTGGACCGGTGTCATCGGGCTCCCCTGGAGCCTCAAATTCCTCTGGGCCCCCCTTCTTGATTCCCGCGGAACCAAACGCGCCTGGATGCTGACCGCGCAGCTCGCCGTCGCCCTCTGCTTCGCCGCTCTCGCCCTCTCCTTCCGCGCGGGGGCGGGCGACGGATGGCTCATCGCCTGTTTCATTCTCACGGCTTTCTGCTCCGCGACCCACGACATCGCCGCCGACGGCTACTACATGATCGCCCTCGATTCCCATGCGCAGGCGCTCTGCTCCGGTCTCCGCAACATCTTCTACAAATGCGCCATGCTCGCCGGACAGGGCGGACTCGTCATGCTGGCCGGCGCCCTGATCCGCTCCGGCGTTCCCGAACGCTCCGCGTGGATGTGGACCATCTCCGCCGCTTCCGCCGCAATGCTGATTCTCTTCCTCTGGCATTGCGTCACAACCCCCGCAGCGGAAACACTCTCCCCGGCCGCCGCGCAGGAGACGAAACGGAGTTTCACGGACTCGTTCCGCACTTTCTTCCGGCGCGAAGGCGCGCTCCCGGCGATTCTCTTCCTCTTTTTCTACCGTTTTGCCGAAGCGCAGCTCGGGAAAATGTCGGTTCCGTTCATGCTCGCCGGACGCGATGCGGGCGGACTCGGCCTGACTCTCAGTGAACAGGGAACCATTTACGGGGTTGCGGGAACATGCTGTTTCCTGCTCGGAGGCTTTCTCGCCGGACTCGCCGTCTCGCGCTTCGGCTTCGGACGCACTCTCTGGATGATGGCGGTTGCGCTCAACGCCCCCGACGCACTTTATCTCTGGCTCTCGTGGACTCATCCGGGAGTATGGATTTCCGGCGCGTGCATTGCGCTCGAACAGTTCGGCTACGGGCTCGGATATATGGCGCACGTGCTCTTCATGGTGCAGTTTGCAAACCGGAGCGGAGAATATAAAACCAGTCATTTCGCATTCATGACCGGAATCACCATTCTCGGAATGACTCTCGTCGGGATGTTCTCCGGTCTGATTCAGGAATTCTTCACCCGTCTCGGCGCATCGTGCGGCGCAGAAACCGGATACCGTCTCTTCTTCCTCTGGATCTGCCTCTGCACAGTCCCGAGCTTCCTCGCCGTCCGCTTCGTGCGTCCGCACATTGACGCTGCATTCGGGAAAAACAGTTAAAGTTCCAGCGGCATTCTGCCCGGTCCGCGCGTATCCAGCAGACCGGACCGCAGCTCTGCATCCAGTTCCGCAAGCAGGCGGCTTTTGTCGTGCGGAAAACGTCCGGCAAGGGGGAACGGATTTGATGTATGATTCGCCCGGAAGACCGTCCGTTCGAGGTTGAGTCCGGCGATGATTCCGCGCAGTTCCTCCACCGCCTCGAACTCCGTCACCGGCATGTAATCCTCCGGCAGCGACAGCCCCGGAACCGCAATGAAACGCAGCGCCGAAAGCAGATTCGGATTCATCAGATTCAGCGCGGCGGAGGTGCACATCACATGCTCCTCCCGCAGCGCGCGCCCGCCAAGCCCGATCAGGATCATGACGGAACATTTCAGTCCGCAGTTCTGCGCAAGACGCACGGCCCGGACCATATCATCCGCGCGTTCGCCTTTGCGGAAGCGGTCGAGAACGCGCTGGCTCCCGCTTTCAAAGCCGACATAGAGCAGATGCAGTTTGAGCCGTTTCAGCTCCGCCAGCTCCTCCGGGGTTTTCGACAGAATCGAAGAGCCGTTCGCATAGGTTCCAACACGCGCCAGATGCGGAAACGACGCGTTCAGCTCCGTCAGAACCGCACGCAAGCACTCCATCGGCAGATGCATGACGTCTCCGTCCGCAAGAAACACGCGGTTCGTTTCCGGAAACCTGAGTCCGGCCTCGCGGATTTCTGCGGAGAGCTCCGCCGGATCGCGCAGTCCGTACCGCACGCCCTTGTACATTCCGCAGAAGCGGCACGTGTTGTGCGGACAGCCGTACGCCACCTGGAAAATCAGACTTTCCGCTTCCGCAGGCGGACGGAACAGCGGTTCGCGCCACTTCATTTTCCGTGCTCCATGATTTTCCCGAAACTGCCCGCGAAACGGCGCATCAGCTCCAGACCGGCACTCCGGATTTCAACCGACGCCTTACAAATCATTCCGGATGATCTCCCGGAGATAACGTCCGGTGTACGAATTCTTCACCTTGACAATCTCCTCCGGCGTTCCGGCCGCGACAATCTCTCCGCCGGCGTCGCCGCCTTCGGGACCGATGTCGATGATCCAGTCCGCCATCTTGATGACGTCCAGATTGTGCTCGATCACAATCACCGTATTGCCTTTGTCGCGCAGACGGATCAGCACATCGAGAAGCTGGCGGATGTCTTCCAGATGAAGGCCCGTCGTCGGCTCGTCAAGGATGTAGACAGTATGCCCGCGCGACTGCTTCGCAAGCTCCGTCGCGAGTTTGACGCGCTGCGCTTCGCCGCCGGAAAGAGTGGTAGCCGGCTGACCGAGCGTAATGTAGCCGAGCCCGACCTCCTGCAGAGTCTTGAAGCGGCGGTGGAGCTGCGGAATCGCGGAGAAGAAATCAACCGCTTCGTCGACGGTCATTTCCAGAACTTCCGCAATGTTGCGCTGCTTGTAGCGCACGGTAAGGGTCTCTTTGTTGAACCGCTGTCCGTGACATGTCGAACAGGTGACGTAGATATCCGGCAGAAACTGCATTTCAATCTTCCTGATGCCGTCGCCCTGACACTCCTCGCAGCGTCCGCCCTTGACGTTGAAGCTGAAACGTCCGGGACCGAATCCGCGCATTTTCGAATCGGGAAGTGTTGCGAAAAGATTGCGGATCGTGCCGAACGCCTCCGTGTAAGTCACTGGATTGGAACGCGGCGTCCGCCCGATCGGACTCTGGTCGATCACAATCGCCTTGTCGACATTGTCGAGTCCGAGAATGCGTTTGTGCGCTCCGGGAACCGCGGCGTCCGCCATTTTGAATTTCTGTTCAAGAGCGGCGCGCAGAACGCCGTTCACCAGCGAGCTTTTGCCGGAGCCGGAGACGCCCGTCACGCAGCAGAACGTGCCGAGTGGGAAATCGACGCTCACGTTCTTGAGGTTGTGATGCGTCACGCCTTCCAGGCGGATTTTCTTTCCGTTGCCTTTTTCGCGGCGCGGCGGAATCTGAATTTTGCGTTCCCCGCAGAGATAGAGCCCGGTAAGCGAACCTTTGGCCTTCGCAACCTCGTCCGGCGGTCCCGCGGCGACGATTTCCCCGCCGTGAACGCCCGCGCGCGGTCCCAGATCAAGAACATAATCCGCCGCGCGGATCGTATCCATATCGTGCTCCACCACAATGACCGTGTTGCCGATGTTGCGCAGACGCTTCAGCGTCGCAAGCAGCTTGTCGTTGTCCCGCTGATGCAGACCGATGCTCGGTTCGTCCAGGATGTACAGCACGCCGACGAGTCCGCAGCCCAGCTGGGTTGCCAGACGGATCCGCTGCGCCTCGCCGCCGGAGAGCGTGCCGCTTTCGCGGTTCAAAGTCAGATACGGCAGCCCGACGTCGACCAGGAACGAGAGGCGCGACTGAATCTCCTTGACGATGTCGTGCGCAATCGCCTTCCGCTCTTCGTCGAGCTTGAGACCGCGGATGAATTCCAGCGCTTTTTCGACGGAAAGAGCATTGAATTTGTCGATGGAAAGCCCGCCGACCGTCACCGCCAGACTTTCGGGTTTGAGACGCGCTCCGTGGCAGACGGGACATTCGCAGCGGGTCATGTATTCCGCCAGACGGTCCCGCACCGAATCGCTTTCCGACTCCGCCTGCCGTTTCTGCATGTTCGCGAGAATGCCTTCAAACGGCTTGACCATATTGTACTTCTTGCGCCGCAGATAATAGCTGAAATCAATCGGCTCCTCGCCGCTTCCGTAAAGCAGAAGATGCTGAACGCTGTCCGGAAGTTTGCCGAACGGAGTCGTCATCATGTCGGGCATGTGAACATGTTCCGCAATGGAGCGGAGCAGATGATTGTAATACATAATCAGGTGACGCGGTCCGCGCCGCCAGCCGGGAATCGCGCCGTTGCGCAGGGATTTCGTGTAATCGACCGCAAGTTTCGGATCCATTACGAGCATGGAGCCGAGTCCGTTGCAGTGCGGACATGCGCCGAAGGGACTGTTGAACGAGAAGTTGCGCGGCTCCATCCGCCCGAAACTGACGCCGCAGTCGACGCACGCCAGACGCTCGCTGATGCGCTCGTCCTTCCAGACGCGGGAACCATCGTGTGCAGTCTCTTCGAGCATGACAATGAGCTCGCCGTCGCCGCATTTGAGCGCGGTTTCGACGGAATCGTTCAGACGGGAGCGTTCGAGAGATCCGGTGACCAGACGGTCGACCACCGCCTCGATGTCATGCCGCAGAGTCTTTCCGAGCGGCTTCATGTCGTCGGAAAGCTCCGCCAGATGCCCGTCGATGCGGGCGCGGACAAAACCGTCGCGGCGGATTTTTTCGATGACGTCGCGCAGTTCGCCTTTTTTTCCGGTGATGTAAGGAGCCAGAATCATCATTTTCTTTCCGGCGGGGATGGCGAGGAGTTTTTCGCAGATCGCCTCCGCCGACTGCGCCGCGAGCTCTTTTCCGCACTTCGGACAGTGGGGAATGCCGATGTGCGCGTAAAGCAGACGCAGATAGTCGTAAATTTCCGTTACGGTTGCAACGGTTGAGCGCGGATTGGAACCGGCGGAACGCTGTTCGATCGCGATTGCGGGCGAGAGACCTTCGATGTGTTCGACTTTCGGTTTCTGCATCCGGTCGAGAAATTGCCGCGCGTATGCGGAGAGGCTTTCGACATAGCGCCGCTGTCCTTCCGCATACAGAGTATCGAATGCGAGCGACGATTTCCCCGATCCGCTGAGTCCGGTAACGACGGTCAGACTGTTTCTTGGAATTTTGACGTTGATGTTTTTCAGATTGTGTTCCGCTGCTCCGCGTATAATGATGTCGCCGTTCATGATAGTCTCCTGTGATTCCGTAATTTACACCGCGTTCGACAAAAAGACAAGCGGAAATGTTTGATCCGTACGAGAATCGCCGGCTGGCTGTAAACCGGAATCCAACAACAAAATCTGTGTCTTGTTCACAACTTTTCTTCTATCATTTCTCCGGCTTTTTTATCTGTCGGCTGCAGTTCGTTCCATCGGAAAGCATCATATTCCGGTAGAGGAACGGATGATTGCCGTCGCGGTCGGCCAGCAGCAGGAACGGCGGATAGGTGATCTTGTGTCCGCGTCCATAATATTCATAATCAATGCGGCCGGTTTTCTCATTTTTCAACTGCGTCGGACAATAATAAGTCCGGTCGTCTGTCAGATAACCGTTTTTCAGAGTCTCTAAGTCAGGCGGAAGGAAGCCGGAATAATCATCTGCATACATCCTCAACGCAATATAGATCTGTTTGAGATTGGTGTAACAGGGGGTTCGGCAGGACGTTTCTCTGACTCGGCCGAGTTGCGGCAATACGAATCCAAGCATCAGCACGGAAAAAAGCAGATACCCGGCACACCAGGCAAGACGTTGTTTCCGTGAAAGATGTTTTTTCCATGGAATAATAACGATCCAGAGCAGGGCAATGAACAGGATAAAAGCGCAAAAAACCGCCGAAGTAACGCCCCCGATCCAGGAAAAAAGATTCCCATCGGATCTGCTGCATTTCATTTCCGAACGTTTCCAGCAATATCTGCAGCAGAAATACGATCCCTTCATACACGGTCAGACCCAGAAACATCAAAACCGGGACCAGCAGCAGCCCTTTGTTCATGCGGTCGGACAGTTTCATTTCCATCCCCTGTTGTTTTGGTTATTTTGACATGTTTGTAACATATCTCTTTACATCGTCATTTTCAAAGCACACAAAAAAAAATTTTCCAGTAAAACTTCAATCGGCCATGCAATCAAAAGTTGCAATAAACAACGGGACAGCGTATAGTACCCCGTCAAAACCATAGGAAGAGAGCTATGTCTGTTGACTGGAACAAATATCCGCCGCTACCGCCCCCTCCGGCATTTCCGGAATGGCTCATACGCCAGGCATATGGCTTTCGAGACGTATTCTATCTCAAATTGAAGATCTTTCAACCACCCTCAATTCAACCTCAGAAGGCGCTCTGATTTATGGCTCAAAACGGAGAAGAGGCAATTAAAAATCTATCAGTTCCCCGATATTTCGAGCGTAAAAGAGTTGCAGTTTATGGAAAAGGCCATCGAAGAAACCAAAATAATGCACAAGGAAGGAGCATTCCAAGAATGAAAAAGGAAGTTAAAAGGGAGAGGATATTGGTGCCGACGAAAGGACTTGAACCTTCACCCGCGTACACGGACTGCGACCTGAACGCAGCGCGTCTGCCATTCCGCCACGTCGGCATTTCCAATATGCCGCTTAATATACATGAGAAAGACTGTTTGTCAAGTCTCAAATAAAAAAAAACAGAAAATTTTTCTTTGTCAATTGAAAAAGCAAACGCGAACCGGGAAAATGAATGATAAACACAACAAAGTCCGAAGGAGAATTTCAAGAACCTGGTAATGCGTATATGTTCAAAGAGACTTTGTGGGCAATTTATTCAAGAGCCCGAATGTCTTAATCATCGAAGAGGCGAATAAGACGCGAAAGGAAGTGGCACCCCCAACGGGATTCGAACCCGTGTCGCCAGGATGAAAACCTGGTGTCCTAGGCCTCTAGACGATAGGGGCGAAAGCGATATCAATGGCACCCCCAACGGGATTCGAACCCGTGTTACCAGGATGAGAACCTGGTGTCCTAGGCCTCTAGACGATAGGGGCAATACGTCAGTGCCACAGCGAAAGGAAGTGGCACCCCCAACGGGATTCGAACCCGTGTCGCCAGGATGAAAA
>ERZ1673741.509-NODE-509-length-42613-cov-7.223248_pt1 | contig 42613 bp, 35 predicted proteins | sample MGYA00580209_ERZ1673741 | MGnify/ENA primary metagenome ERZ1673741 (study PRJEB41218, sample SAMN15661754) | gut metagenome | host: Homo sapiens | place: Canada: London | collected 2015-08-20/2019-03-30 | study: EMG produced TPA metagenomics assembly of... | reverse complement strand
CGGACACGGACTGGCAGAGCTGCATCGAGCACGCCGAGAAGATCGGGCTCGGCACCCACGAGTACGAGCTCGTCCGCGTGAAGTAGGTTCTTGCGGCGCGTCGGTCGCCCGCGGCCGCGGCACCGACACACGAAGCTCCCTCCTGTTTTGCCCAAAACGCCGCCTCAAACAGGCAACGTATGGGCAAAACCGGAGGGAGCTTCGTCGTTTTCTTGGCAAGAAGGGCGCTAGAGCGCCGATTACTGCTGAGGCACCGGCGGCGGAGTTGCCCCGCCGCTGTTGAACAGGACCGCAAGCCCTGCCACAGAGCTCACCGGAGCCCAATCGGCCATCCCTTCTTTCCAAACAAGGGAAGACGGAGTGAGGTCTCCGGCCGTCGCCATGCCACAAAGAGTCGCAAGGTCAAACGGTCCCGCCGCGGCGCCATTGACGGCCACGTGATATCGCTCGACAGGAATCGGCGGCGGCACAGAAGCCCCCGGAGCCGCACCAGAACCGGAAGGAGAGCCGCCCATTATGCCGTTCAACGTGCTTGCGATGTTCTGACCAACGGCGCTGCCGACCGCCATGCCCGCCGCCATGCCGGCCATATCCATTCCTCCCCCGCCGCCAAGGCCAACGCTCGCCGAACCGTGCTCGCCCATGTGCCCTAGCGCCTCCGCACCTGCAACGCCGACTTCCGCCTGCGTCTCTATCTGGAACGAAGGCAGGTTCGCGGATTGAGTCTGCTTATGCACCCGATACTGACCCTCTTCGCGCTCAATGCGCAGCGTTTCCTGAAGGTTCTCCATCTGAACGCGCTGCATGTCATGGATATTCTTGACGTTTGCCTCCGTCTGCGCACGGACAGTCGCCACAGCCACGTCACGAGACACCCACATCAGCTGCTGATACCCTTCGCTTTCTTTGTCCACATCAATCGCGGAGATGTCGAGCGAACCAACCTCAATGCCAAACGTCTCCAAAAGCCGCGGAGCGAGCGCTTTTTGCGCGAGCTCAGATAAGTCGTCGGTACGGCCCGCGAGCTGCTGCAAAGGAATCTCGAGGTTCATAGGCATATCGGCCAAGATCGTCTTTACACGGCGAGAAACCGTGTCTTTTATCTGCGTCCGGAAGTCCTCAATACCGAACTCGTCAAGTCGATGCAGCTCGATGAACCTCCGGTAATCGGCAATGTGGAAAGTAATGGCGCCGCGAACGGCCACGGGGACACCTATGTCCGGGAAGCGCGTGTCGAAGACGTCGAAGTATCGCACCGCAAAGCGCGTCTGGATGACCTTCGCCAGGTTGATGAAATAGACCTCCGCCTGAAACGGCGTGCCTCCTCCATAGGCCCCCGCAACAAAACTGGCAATAATCGGCAGGTTTGAGGTCTTGAGAATCTCGTCGAAAGGACCCTCGATAAACTCCTCGATTGCATCCTCTCCTTTGCGGCGACACACGAAAACAGCGACCGAGCCATCACGCACACGCAAAGAGGAGCCCCAGCGAATCGCGTTTTCGCGACGGGTAATTCCCGCAGGGCGCCATTTCCAGATCAGGTAGTCCTTCTCGTCGCAGCGGATCTCGTCCATGAGACCGGGACGGTATGGGGATGAATCCACTACATCACCCCCAATAATTTGCCGAACCAAAACAACAAGACGACCATGGGGCACATCCCAAGCAGGAGAATAAATGCCCACTCGTGCTCGATTTTTGCCAGCATCGTCTTTTTGCTTACTTCGGCTTTTAGTTTTCTGATCAATTCAAAGTCATCATCCGCGCCAAACAAGCGCTCCGCTTTTGTATAAGACTGTTCAAATTTCGATAGCCATGCCGACATGAGAGCTGTGTCAGTAACAGACGTAGAGAGCCTGCACGACGAAGTGGCGTTCCCGCTCGCCATAGATATAAACTCGTAAAGGTCTTCTTTTGTGTTCGGTATTGGCCAAGTTTGAATCAGATTGATCTTGCGCTTGTCTGTTGCTGAAATCTCATCTTCCTCATCGCTCTTTTCTTTTTCTGGTCGCATAGCCTCTATCTTGTCCAGCTTCTCAGACAACAGCGCGATCGATCCTTCAGACGCATCACGAATCTCAAAGCCACATGCTGGGCACTTAGTTTCGTTCTTTCCCACGACCTCACCGCAGGCGGGGCAATATGCCACAGTAGTTTTTTCTTTCCTTTTGTTTTCCTCGCCGACCGGGCTTCCGCAATTCCCGCAGAACGCGTTGCCCTCCACGAGTTTTGCTCCTCATTTGGTGCAATATGCCATTGTCTTCTCCCAATGCGGAGGACGCCGTTACCCACTCGGCGTCCTCCGGCTCTTCTCTGCGCACCTTGTTATTTGCTGTTTCGGTTCTTCGACCAAGAAGCGAGTTGCTCCAGGGCCTAGGCGTCAGGAGAAGCAATCCTGACGCTCATGGTGTCGAATCCTTGGTATTCGGCGATCACCTGGTAGCCATCGGCATTAGTGGCGCTAAACCATTTATCCTGTCGGCTGTAATCGACATCGAATCCCGCCGAGATAAGCGAGTCTACATACGCCGAATAGCCTTTTAAGGGAGTCTTCCCGATCTGAACGCAATACCGCGTACTGGTATTGACGTCAGTTTTTCCCATAGTCGACGAAGGGGCAGGAACACCGGCAGCGGGTCCTGTGGTAGGCCAGACAATCTCATTTAACTGAATCGGAGGTTCCAAATTAAGGGCGAACTTCTGGTCATCCTTCCAGAAATAAACGCTTACCTTGTAGCCCTCCTCATTGAAAGCCTCGAAATTCACTCCGATTTTTTCCTCATCAACGGTAAAGCCTGCCGCCTCGCACCTCTTTACATAATCATTGAAGGCCGCTTCATCGCTATCGAATACCCATGCTTGAAGTATCGTTTCGTTATTATTGTCTATCTCTCCGCTGCTTGACCTCGGAGTCGGCACTTTTGCCGCAAGTGAATCATCCGGCCACCATTCACTTTGTATCTCTTCTTGCTGCACGGGCTCAACTGTAGATGATGCCCCCTCGCCATTGTTCGCAGCGGTTCCCGAACTGCAACCCGATAGCGCAAGCGACATGGCGGCAGCAACAATCAGCATTTGTTGTTTTTTCTGCATGATAATCTCCTATTTACTCAAATTGTTGATGGCGTACTGAGCCTCATCCGCAGTGAACTGCTCTCCGTAATCTGAGGTCAGTTGGTCATAGATCGCAGATGGGGACATATTCATCTGCTCTTGATAATCTTCCGCCTTGGCCAGCGCGTTAGCATTCCAGTCTGCATGAACGTTATCGACGGCATACTGCGCCTCATCGTCAGTAAATCTCTCGCCATACTCCGAAACGAGCTGGTCGTAAATTCCTCGTTTGGACATATGCATGGTTTCGGAGTATTGCTCGGCCTTCTTCAGTGCGTTCGCATTCCAGTCCGCCCGAAGGTTATCAATGGCGTATTGGGCGGCATCGGCACTGAACTGCTCCCCGTAATCCGATGTCAACTGATCATAAATAGCCTGCTTAGACATATTCATGGTGTCCGAGTATTGCTCCGCCTTTATAAGCGCGGCGCGATTCTCTTTTGGCACACTAGCGTCATTCTCAATTTTTTCTATCGTTTCTTTTGCCTTGTCCTCAGCAGATGAGATCACATCTTTATCTGAGGACTCCTCACTCTGAGAGGCGACGTCATTTGCCGGCGCGGTCGCGCTCCCACTCGAAGATTCTTTTGCGCTGCATCCCCCAAAACACAGCGCAGTCACGAGCAGCGCGGCCGCAAACAGTTCCTTCTTCATACGATGCTCCGTTCAGTAGGACGCCAATTGATGGCTTCCATTCTGAAAAGCACCTTGTTTGAATTCCTCAGTTGGCAACTGAATCCGGCGAGCTATTCCGCGAACGGCCCGCCGCCCTACCACGGCTGGGCATGAACCTCCACAGTCGCGTAGTCGGGCGCGGCGTAGTCCGTTATGGAGAAGGGCACGGACTCGCCGGCGGCGGGGACGGTTGTGAGGAAGTCGGTCGTGCCGCCCACGATCCGGCCCGCGTCGTCGCGCAACACGGAAGTGAGCATCACCGCGTTGGACAGCGGAGCAGACCTGCTCCATGAGCCGTCGCCGCTCAACGAAACGCTGCCCGTAATCGTCAGCCCACCAAACGAATTGGCCTTCGCCGAGACGTCCGAAACGTCGAGCGAGATCGGCATCGTCACCCGACGCTCCTTGGTCGTGGCCCCGGCCTCAAGCGCGACCTCGACTCTGGCAGTCGTTCCTGCCTCCGCGGTCGACTGAACGTAGATGTACGAGACCTGTCCCGGAAGGCAAACCATCGCGCCTTGTTCCTCCGTAAAGGTCTGCGCACCGGCGGCGTCATAGCCCGTCACGCGAATAATCGGCATGTCAACAGCCATGTTTTCGCTCGTGTTCTGCAAGCCGACGACCGCATGGACGTAACCCATCGAGTCGACAGACCAGCCGTACTCGGCGATTTTGAGCGGTAGATCGTCGACGGGGACCGCGCCTGGTTCCGCCGACGTCGACGTCGACGTTGGCGTCACCGCCGCTCCACCCGAGTCAGCCGGCACGCTGTGCCCTTCTTCCCACCGCTCATGCACAAAGAAGAACACCAGGCCAACGGCAAGAAGCACCGTCGCGATTGCTATGACGATCGCCTTCTTGGACAGCCCCTTCCGAGTCCAAGTGGCCGCCGCACGCACGCCAGACGAGGCACCGCCGCCCGCGGGCGCGCAGACCTCCGCGTCGCCGCATCTCCCAAGGGCGCGCGCCATCTCGGCCGCGCTCTGGTACCTGGAGCTCGGCTCGAACGCGCACGCGCGGGCAACAACCTCCGCAAGACGCGAATCGGTTGCATCGGCGTCCCCCAGGGCCCGCTCGTACTCGTCCCCGTCCGGCTGCAGGCCCGTGAGCATGTACCCGAGCAGCTTGCCGATGGCGTACACATCTGAGCGCGCGTCGGTCTGAGCGAAGCCGTACTGTTCCGGCGAGGCGAAGCCGCGTGTGCCGAGCGACGTCGTGTCGCGAGAAGCGCCTTCGACGCGCATGCGGGCGATGCCCAGGTCGATGAGGTGCGCGCCGTCGGCGGCAACGATGACGTTGCGGGGACTCAGGTCTCGGTGAACCACCCCGCGCGAATGAAGCGCCGCCGCGGCCTCGCAAATGTCCGCCGCAAGGCTCGCCGCCTCCTCCGGGACCAGGCGCTTCTTTGCCACGACGAGCTCCTCGAGCGTCTGCCCGGGAACGAAGTCGTACACGACAACGAACTGATCGGGCAACGAGTAAGTAGCCTCGACCTTGGGAAGACGAGCGCAGCCGCACGACTCAATGAGGGACCAGACACCTTGGTTGGCGAGCCTGTTCGGGATCTTCTTTCTAACGAATGGGCCAGCGCCGTCGATGGTCACGAGCTCAGTCACGCCACCGGCGCCGCGAGCGAGCACACGCTCGACGCGGTACATATCGTCGATGCTCATGGCATGCATGACCTGCTCGTCGTTCAAAACCGCCCATCCTTTTTGGCGCACCAGGGACACCCCCACAGCAGGAGCACGCGTCGCCGATACTTCAGTTTAAGCACAGCGGGACGGTATATCTTCAGTTGACGACTGAATCGGCGGGCGGCAAAAAGCCGCGGACGGGGCGGCCGTCGAGCGAACGGGCGCCGTCAACGCAGCGGGCCGGTGCCCAAAAGCGTCTTCTCGCCGAGGCGATACAGCTCGTCATCGGCCTCCTCGCGAGAAAGCCCGTGCTCGAAGCACCAGATAAGAATCGCGTCGCGCGGGACCTTGCACCACAACTCGCTCACGCCCGCCAGCCGAAGCAGACGCTGCGCCTCGCGCAGGTTGCAACCGAGGCCAAAGGCCAGCATGACGGCATGGTCGTGGCCCGGGCGGCTCTTTCCGGAAAAGATGTCGTAGACAACAGTCGCGTTCAGCCCACTTGCGCGCACCACGTCAGAGCGGCGAATCCCGCGGCTTTCCAGCAACTCGTTCAGGTAGTCAGGCAGATCGCGTTCGATCGTCGTCCCCTCGGAGGCGAGGTATGCCTCCGGAGTCGACGAGGCGAGGAGCTGATCGAGCAGCTCCTCCGTTATGCGCTCCTTGCCGCCTTGCGCCACATAGACCCCCTAGAACTTGTCCGTCATGATGTCGCCGCCGCCGCGCAGCTGCTCGATGACCTCGGGGATCCGCTCGAGCTCGTAGGGCGTCATCTGGTAGATCCAGTTCAGCCAGTTCCGGTACAGGAGGTTCGCGTGCGCGCGCCACGTGAAGATCGGCTGCTTCTCGGGGTCGTCGTCGGGGAAGTAGTTCTCCGGTACGCGAATGGGCAGGCCCTTGTGGAAGTCGCGCCAGAACTCGGAGCTCAGCGTGTCGCGGCCGTACTCGAAGTGACCCGTCACGTAAACCTCGTGGAAGTCGCGCGTGGCAATAAGTGCCGGGCCGCTGGTGAAGCCCTCGGAAAGAACCTGCAGCTCAGGGTGCTCGGCAAGCGCCGCGGTGTCGATCGCCGCATGGCGGGAGTGCGGCATGTAGTGCACCTCGTCGAAGCCGTTGGTCAGGAAGTTGTACTCGTCGCAAAGCCGCTGCTTGAACACGCCGAAGAGCTTCGAGCCGAGCATCTTCTTTGGGATGCCATAGAGGTGGTAGAGCCCCGCGAGAGCGCCCCAGCACAGGTACATGGTCGAGAGCGCGTGCGTCTGCGACCAGTCAACGATCCGGCAAAACTCGTCCCAGTAATCGACGTCCTCGAACTCCATCTGCTCGACCGGCGCGCCCGTGATGATGAAGCCGTCGTAGTAGTTGTCCTTGAGCGCGTCAAACGTGTCGTAGAACTTGACCAAGTGGTCGGCGCTCACATGCGTCGCCTCGTGGCTGCTCACGCGCATGAAGTCGCAGCTCACCTGCAGCGGTGACTTAGAGATCAGGCGCAGGATCTGCGTCTCGGTCTCGACCTTGGTGGGCATGAGGTTGAGGATGACCACGTGCAGCGGGCGAATCTGCTGGTTGTTGGCGACTTCCTCCTCCAAGGCAAAGATGCGCTCCTGGTGCAGGGTGGCTTTGGCGGGCAGGCCGTCGGGGATGTTGATGGGCATGGGTGAATCTCCTGTGCGAACGCGAGAGGTACAGAAACCGAAAAAGCACTGCTTGTGGCGTCGACCGCGCGGCCGGGCCTAGCAGTGCCCCCGCATTCGCATCGTCATGGCGAGGGAAAGAAGAAAGTGCATGTGCGTCCCTCCAGCCAGAATCGTGTTTACCGCCAATCAGTATAGCAACGGCCGCGCACAATATCGCGTCGCCGAGCTGGCGTTATAGCTCAAAGCGATAACTACCCATCGATTATCGGTTTAAGCACGCCAAACGCCATCTGAAAACACCTTGCTATACTCGACTGGCTATGATTGAACTCGCAAACATTACCAAAGTCTTCGACGGCGCGTCCGGCTCCAACCGCGCGCTCGACGACGTCACGCTCACCATCGAGTCCGGGGAGATCTTCGGCATCATCGGCGAGTCCGGCGCCGGCAAGTCGACCCTCGTCCGCTGCATCAACCTGCTTGAGCAGCCCACGAGCGGCACCGTCCGCATCGACGGCCGCGACGTCACCGACCTGCGCGGCAGCGAGCTGCGCAAGCTCCGCGCCGATATTGGCATGATCTTCCAGGGCATCAACCTCTTCCAGCAGCGCACTGTGTTGGAGAACGTCGTCTTTCCCGCTACGCTCGCCAGCGCCGCCGGTCGCCTGAGCCGCGACGAGGCGACGACGCGCGGCCGCGAGCTCATCAAGCTCGTCGGCCTCGAGGGGCGCGAGGACTCCTACCCCTCCCAGCTCTCGGGCGGCCAGCAGCAGCGCGTGGCCATCGCCCGCGCCCTCATGACGCGGCCGAACACGCTCCTGTGCGACGAGGCCACCTCCGCGCTTGACACCCTCACCACGAGCCAGGTGCTCGACCTTCTTGCCCGCATCAACAAGGAGCTCGGCGTGACCATCGTGCTCATCACCCACTCGCTCGCCGTCGCTCGCCGCATCTGTGGGCGCATCGCCGTCATGGAGGCGGGCCGCGTGGTCGAGCAGGGCACGGTCGACCAGGTCTTCGGCAACCCGCAGGCAGATGTCACCCGGGCGCTGCTCCAGTTCGAGGGAGGTGCCCGCTGATGGACTTCAGCGCATTCATCGGTAAGTACGGCGCGCTCCTCGCGCAAGGCACCGTCGACACCGCCGTCATGGTGCTCGCCTCGACCCTCGGCGCCTACATCATCGGCATCGTCCTTGGCACGCTGCTCACCGTGCTCGCGCCCGACGGCCTGAGGCCCAACCGCGCCGCCTACTCCGTCATCGGCTGGATCGTGAACATGGCCCGCTCGCTGCCGTTCATCATCCTGCTGCTGTTCCTCATCCCAGTGACCCGCGCCGTCGTGGGCACCACGCTCGGCGTCCCCGCCGCGGTCTTCCCGTTGATCGTCTCGGCCGCGCCGTTCGTCGCGCGCATGGTCGAGTCCTCCGAGGCCGAGGTCGACCGCGGGCTCGTTGAGGCCGCGACCTCCATGGGCGCCTCCACCTGGGAGATCATCCTCAAGGTCTACCTGCGAGAAGGGCTCCCAAGCCTGCTGCGCGGCCTGCCGATCGTCATCATCACGATCCTCGGCTACACCGCCATGGCCGGCACCGTCGGCGCGGGCGGCCTGGGCGACATCGCCATCCGCTATGGGTACCAGCGCTACCAGGACGACGTCATGATCGCCACCGTGATCATCCTCATCGTCATGGTCCAGGTCATCCAGACCCTCTGCAACCTGCTGGTGCGCGGCTGCGACAAGCGAATGCGCTTTTAGCGCATATACACCGAACTCAGCCTCTTTAATCGGAGCCAACGCCGGCCCCTCCGGCGACTCATACGTCATCTCACCCTCAGACAACATCAAAAGGGAAAGGATTTACTATGTCTATCAAGCAGCACCTCAAGCCCATCGCGGGCGTTTTCGCCAGCGCCGGCCTCGCGCTTTCGCTCGTCGCCTGCGGTGGCAGCGGCCAGGCGGCGTCTTCGAGTAACGGCTCGGGCAGCAACGCGTCGTCCGACAACGTGATCGCCGTCGGCGCCTCCCCCTCCCCGCACGCCGAGATCCTGAACGCCGTCGCCGACGAGCTCAAGGCCGACGGCTATGAGCTCAAGGTCGTCGAGTACAACGACTACGTCCAGCCCAACGTCGCGCTCTCCGACGGCAGCCTCGACGCCAACTACTTCCAGCACAAGCCCTACCTCGACAACTACAACCAGGAGAACGGCACCGACCTCGCCAGCGCCGCGGCCATCCACTTCGAGCCAATGGGCCTCTACGCCGGCAAGAGCTCCGACATCAAGAACGTCCCCGACGGCGCGAAGATCGCCGTGCCCTCCGACGCCACCAACGAGGCCCGTGCGCTGCTGCTGCTCCAGGACCAGGGCGTCATTAAGCTCAAGGACGGCGCAGGGCTCGAGGCGACCGCGAACGACATCGCCGAGAACCCCCACAACATCCAGCTCGTCGAGGTCGAGGCCGCTGCCGTGCCGCGCTCCCTGCAGGACGCCGACTTCGCTGTGATCAACGGCAACTACGCGCTCTCCGCCGGGCTCGACACCTCCAAGACCCTCGCCTCCGAGGGCGCCGACTCCGAGGCCGCGCAGACCTACGCCAACATCGTCGCCGTCCGCAAGGGCGAGGAGGACTCCCCCAAGACCAAGGCCCTCGTCAAGGCCCTGACCAGCGACACCGCAAAGAAGTTCATCGAGGACCAGTACAAGGGCTCCGTCATCCCCGTGTTCTAGCCCCTCGCGCAGGCGCGCGGACCCACCCTAAGTGTTACGGCGCCCCCGACGGCAAAGCTGCCGCCGGGGGCGTTCTCGTGCTCAGGTCCTTCTTTTCGAGCCCCCCGAGCCCTTCTTGTCGCATCGTCGGAGAGGGTTCGTTCTCAGTAATTCCAGATTCTCGCGCCGTCATCCGACAGTTTCCCGGTGTCCTCTTCCGTGAAATAGCTTCGTAGGTGCGGGATGTTGAGCCTCACATACCCATAGCCTGCCGGAACGATGGTCCCTCGCTCGATGAGGCGCGCTCGGTAGGGAGCGCACTGCTGGGCGCTCTTTCCGATCGCCCGGGCCGCGTCTCCCGTAGAGGAGCGCCCGTCTTCGCCCACGCCATCGACGATTGCTTCTAGGTAGGCGGTCATCCCTGGGCCGAAATCGCCGACGGACGGCTCGATCACATTTACCCGAAAATCGACGCGAGCCGACAAGTCGGCCTCGTCCACGAGCCCCTTGGTAACCGCGGTATGTCCTCTGGGATGACTCACGCCAGCAGCTTCAACCAGGTAATATCCGAGCAGCTGAATCAGGTACGGATACCCATAGCTGCATGCGCATAAATACTCGAGCTCCTCCTCTCCGCACGTCACAAAGCCGGTCAGGTCGAGCATCCCGGCAAACGCCGAACGGGCCTCGTCCACACCAAGGCTGCCGAGTCTGATGTCATACGCCCGTTGCATGAAGGTGCAGCCCTTATACGAGCTGATTTTTTCCTTCGCTCCGCAAAGTCCCGCGAGGACGAGCATGACGGGGAACCCCTTGCGCAAGGTCATCTGAACCGCCGCGCAGATGTTCTCCATGTCCGACTCGGGTATTTTCTGCGCCTCGTCGACGGTAATGAACACCCCGCCGCGCTTGCGCTTCTCGCTGGCAGCGACGAGGACATCGGTCAGCGCCCGGCCATCGTATCGGTTGCTTTCCGAAATACCTACGTGACCCGCAGAAAGACCGAAGGCCTCGGGGGCAGCCACTCGCTCAACGGTCCTTTGGTCCGCGCTCGCCAGTCTGCGGACAATATCCTCGGATGCGTGGGCGGAGTGAACATCGACCGTTGTCCAGCCTGCTTCCCGAGCCGTGATCGAGAATTGCTCGAGCAGCGCCGTCTTTCCGCACCCACGGTTGCCCGTCACGAAGATGACGCGGTACGGGCTGTTTCCGTCGACAATCGCATGTTTAACGATATTCAGCTCAAGGGATCGCCCGAAGAAATGTTGCGGCTTACCTCCGAACATGGGAGTGAACGGGTTCTGTCTAGGCATTTGGATACCTCGATTCATATAAAACCGCAGTTCAACGACAAGTATAACAAGTATACACATTGTCGAGGTATAACAGATATACACACGTAAGCCACTCTTCCCTCTGGCCCCTCCCAGGCCCTTCTCGCGTGCAAGACCTGCGGTTTTGCGCGATACTTGCAGCTATGACTACTACATTTGCCGAGCTCGGGCTAAACGAGCAGATCCTCGCCGGGGTCGATGCCCTCGGCTTCACCACGCCGACCCCGGTCCAAGCTGGCGCCATCCCCCACGTGCTCGAGGGGCGCGACATCGTCGCCTCCGCGCAGACCGGCACGGGCAAGACCGCAGCCTTCGCGCTGCCCACACTTCAGCGAATCGGCGGAAAGAAGGGCCGCGGCCCCCATGCGCTCATCGTCACCCCGACCCGCGAGCTCGCCACGCAGATCGACGACGTCGTCAAGGTCGTGTGCGAGAAGACCGGTCAGCGCGCGGTCATCGTCATGGGCGGCACCAAGTTCGAGAAGCAGATCAAGCAGCTCGAGGCCGGCTGCGACCTCCTCGTCGCCACCCCTGGGCGCCTGCTCGACCTCATGGAGCACGACCACGTGAGCCTCTCGGGCGTGGAGGTCCTTGTCCTCGATGAGGCCGACCGCATGCTCGACATGGGATTTTGGCCGAGCGTCCGCCGCATAATGCACGCCCTGCCGACCAAGCACCAGACGCTTCTCTTCTCCGCGACCATCCCGCCGTCGATCAAGAGCACCATCGACGCGCTTCTTTCCGACCCCGTCACCGTCGAGATCGCCCGCGTAGGCGAGACCGCGGACACGGTCGACGAGCACCTCTGCCCCGTGACCCAAGCACAGAAACCGGAGCTCCTTCGCGCGCTGCTCGAGACCGGCGGCGCCGCGGGCCAGAAACCCGAGCGCGTCCTGGTGTTCTGTCGCACCAAGCACCGTGTTGACGACGTGAGCAAGATGCTCAAGAACGCGCAGGTCAAGGTCGATGTCATGCACGCCGACCGCACCCAGAAGGAGCGCGAGCGCGCGCTCGAGCGCTTCCGCGACGGAAAGATCCAGGTGCTCGTGGCGACCGACGTCATGAGCCGCGGCATCGACGTCTCCGGCATCGACGCGGTCGTGAACTTCGACGTTCCGATGGACCCCGAGGACTACGTCCACCGCATCGGCCGCACCGGCCGCGCGGGCGCCACGGGCCACGCCTACACCTTCGTCGGCCCCGACGAGATCAGCCCCCTGCGCGAGATCGAGTACTTCACAAAGAAGCTCATCCCCACGTGGGACCTGCCCGGCTTCAGCTACGACGCCGGCCGCATCGTCCCGCAGGAGGGGCGCAGCACAAAGAAGCCCATGCGCACGATGTTCTCCGGTTCCCGTGCGCGCGGACGCGGCATCGGAGGCGGCCGTTACGGCCGGCACTATTAAACATGCCGCTCACGCAGGCAAAAGCGCGATGACCTGGGGACGGGCGCGAATCTTCCGGAGCTGATCGGACAATTCGCGCCCGTCCTTACCATGTCGCCGGCATCCCCGACTTCCCAGAAAGGCAACCCATGAAGCAAGCACGCCCCTACCCCAAGCTCATCGTCACGCGCAAGGCCGCCCGCGCCCTCAAGGCCGGGCACCCCTGGGTGTTCGAGGGGGAGGTGATCGAGGCCGAGCCATGCGCGAACGGGTCGGTGGTCGACGTCTTTGAGGAGAACGGAACCTGGCAGGGGGCGGGGCTTCTTTCCCAGGAGTCGAAGATTCGCGTGCGCATCGTCACGCGCAACGCGAACGACCGCCTGGACGAGGCGTTCTGGGCCCGGCGCGTGGCCTACGCATGGGAGCACCGCAAGGTCGCTATGGGCGGGTGTGCGCTTCCCGGCTGCGAGCCGGACACCAACGCCTGCCGCGTCGTGTTCTCCGAGGCGGACGGTATGCCCGGCCTCATCGTCGACCGCTACGAGCACGTGCTGGTCTCCCAGGTCGGCACCGTCGGCATGGAGCTACTCCGCCCCATCATCTACCCGCTGCTGCTCAAGGTGCTCCAGGAAGACGGGCAGGACGTGCGCTGCATCTACGAGCGCAACGATTCCCCCTCCCGCGTGAAGGAAGGCCTGCCGCAAACGAAGGGCTGGTGGAACGGCCAGGGCGCCGAGGTCCCCGACACCCCGCGCATCAAGGTCGTCGAGAACGGCCTGTCCTTCGACCTCGACATCGAGAACAGCCAGAAGACGGGCTTCTTCCTAGACCAGAAGTACAACCGACGCGCCGTCCGCCAGATCGCCGGCGGGCGTCGCGTGCTCGACTGCTTCTGCCACGTGGGGCCCTTCGGCCTGAACGCCGCCGCGGGCGGGGCCGACTTCGTGCGCTGTGTCGACGTCAGCCAGACCGCCATCGACCTCGCCGCCGAGAACGCGCGCTTGAACGGGCTCGACGATCGTATGGACTTCACCTGCGCGAACGTCCTCGAATACCTGCCTGAGCTGCGAAAGGGCCGCGCTCGCCTCCGTGAGGAGGGCGGCCCCTTCGACCTTATCGTGCTCGACCCGCCCGCGTTCACAAAGAGCCGCGGCACCGTCAAGCACGCGGCGCGCGGCTACCGCGAGATCAACTACGAGGCCATGCGCCTCTTGCCGCGCGGAGGGTACCTGGCCACTTGCAGCTGCAGCCACTTCATGACGCGCGATCTGCTCGCCGAGGCCATCGCCGACGCTGCGCATCAGGCGAACGTGCAGCTCAAGCAGGTCGAGGAGCGCCAGCAGGCCCCCGACCACCCCATCCTTTGGGGCGTCCCGGAGACTCACTACCTCGACTTCTTTGTGTTCCAGGTGGTTTAGGCGGTATGTAAAGGACGGGTACGAGCTCCAGCGATTGCTTGCTCGTACCCGTCCTCTTTTCTGCGGACTCGATTTGCCGCGCCTGAGGCGTTGTCCGGCTAGAAGCTGACCTTCGGGGCCTGGCGCGCGTCGGCGTCGGCAGCGAAGCCCTGCTTGGGCGCGCGGCCGCCAGCCACGAGGCTGCCGGGGAAGGTCTGGATGGCGTTGTTGTAGTCCATGACAACGTCGTTATAGCTCTGGCGAGCATAGCTGATACGGTTCTCGGTATCGGTGAGGTCTGCCTGGAGCTGCTGGAAGTTCGCGTTGGCCTTGAGCTCGGGGTAGGCCTCGGCGACAGCGAGAAGCCCGCGGAGCGCCCGGGTGAGCTGACCGGACGCCTCCATCTTCGCCTCGGGGGTAGCCGCGGAGGCGACAGCGGCGCGGGCACTCGTCACGGCCTCGAGGGTGCCGGACTCGTGGGAGGCATAGCCCTTGACCGTCTCGACGAGGTTGGGGATGAGGTCGTTGCGGCGCTGAAGCTGAGTGTCGATGGTCTGCCAGGCGTTGTCGCACTTATTTGCAGCTCGGACGATGCCGTTGCTGAGCGAAATCCATGCAACAGCGAGAACAACGACGACCACGACGACGAGAATCACGATGAGCATGGCTTCCTCCTTGGGCGGGGGCAGGCGATATGGCGGAGGAGGAGGGATTCGAACCCTCGGTACGGGATTACCGCACGACGGTTTTCAAGACCGCTGCATTCAACCACTCTGCCACTCCTCCGTTGATGCAAGCTCTATTATCCTACCCCATGTGACATGTTTCCGACGACGAGAGGAACCGATGACGGTACGCAACGACGCACAGCCGGTGGCCGAGCCCACGCTCGAGACAAAGGCCGAGGTAGAGCCCACGATTAGGCGAGCCGCCTTATCCGACGAGGACTACATGCGGATGGCGCTCGACGAGGCGGCGCTCGCCGCCTGCGAGGGAGAAGTGCCCATCGGGGCCGTCGTCGTCTGCGATGGCGAGGTCGTGGCGCGGGCGCACAATCGGCGCGAGACGGACCTCGACCCCTCCGCGCACGCCGAGTTCTCGGCGATGGTCGCGGCGTCGCGCGCGCTCGGGCGCTGGCGCCTCACCGGTTGCACGGTCTACGTCACGCTCGAGCCTTGCCTCATGTGCGCCGGCCTCATGGTCAATGCGCGCATCGACCGCTGCGTCTACGGCGCGCCCGACCCCAAGGGCGGCGCGCTCGGCACTCTCTTTGACGTGAGCCATGACGAGCGCCTCAACCACGAGTTCGAGGTCAGAAGCGGTGTCCTCGCCGACGAGGCCGCGACGCAGCTGCGCTCCTTCTTCCGCGCCCGCCGCGCCGCCGCCAAGCGCCCACCAACACTGGGTGACAGTCATTGCGTGCAGCTTTCTGGGACACCCATCATCCGGTGACACCCATCACGCAATGACTGTCACCCAGTGCAGCGTTTTTGGGACACACATCAGCCGGTGACAGTCATTGCGCGCGGCTTCCTGGGACACCCTTGCGCGCGCAATCGCGCAACCGCGCGACTGCCGCGACCCGCGCCGTCCCCGCCGCCGGCGTCAGCGCCGCGCGTGCCGGCGGCGAATCGCCCACGTGGCCGCGCCGGCGACCACCGCGATGTCGGCAGCGCCGACGGCGATGCGCACCCAAGAGCTGCCCGTCTTCTTTGCCGGGCGCACGTACCCGACGTCTTGGGACGCGCGAGCGTTCAGCCACGTGTAGAGAACGTCTTTAGCTGCCCGGCGAAGGTTCGTGTAGTAGCTCAGCGCGCGGGTCTCGCTCGCCGATCCGCTCGCCGTCGAGAGCTCCTCCGCCGTGAAGCCGTACTTGAACTGCCCGTTGCGGAAGACGCCGTCCATGAACAGGTCGCCGCCGGCGCGCAGCATCTGGTCGGCGTTCATGTACTGCTGATGGTCCGCATAGTCCGTGATCACAGCGCCTTGGAAGCCCCATTCGCCGCGCAAGACGCCCGTGAGCAGGGCTTTATTGCCACCGGACCACGTCGCCCCGATGCGGTTGTATGAGCTCATGAAGCCCGTGGCGCCGCCCTTCTCGACCGCGATCTTAAAGGGCCGCAGGTACACCTCACGCAGGGTCTGCTCGGTCAGCCACTCGTAGAGCGAGTCGCGGTAGGAGTCCTGGTTGTTCAGCGCGATGTGCTTGATGAAGCAGTACGTCCCCGTCTGCTTCGCTCCGGTGACGATGGCCGCGGCGAGGTTGCCCGATACGAGCGGGTCTTCCGAGAAGTACTCGTAGTTGCGCCCCCCGACCGGCGTCCTGTGGATGTTGACGCTCGGGGCATAGAGCCCGTCGACGCCGATGGCAGCGGCTTCGCGCCCGAGCTGCCGGCCGTACTCGCAGGCCAGCCCATCGTTCCAGGTCTGGGCGATCACCGATCCGCTTGGATAGCCGACGCCGATCGCGAGCTGGTTGAACGACCCGACCTGGGAGGGGCCGTCGACCTCCTTGGTCAGCGGCTTGCCCACCTGGTCGATCGAGGAGGTGGAGATGTAGCCGTGGAGCACGAGCCGGCTCATCTCGTCGACCGTGAGGTTGTCAAGAAGCTCTTCCCACCCCTCGGCGTTGTAATCCTGGCCGAGCGCGCGGCCGAAGTCGGTCAGCCGGCCGTCGTCGGCGATCTTATGGGCGGCCTTATCGCCAGAACCGCGGGACGCGACATAGGGCCACTGCCCAACGAGCCCCTGGTACTCGGCCGCATCCGCCTCGACCGCCTGCTCGTCGTAGAGGTTCAGCGCGGCGACGTTGTCCGCGATCTGGCGGTCGGGGTCGCACTTCGCCGGGAAGGTGGCCGCGAAGTCGCCGCGCGAGAGCCAGGTGATGCCGGCACTCGAATTCGACCCGTCGATCGAGACGCCGTCCACCGTCGCGTCCCCGGTGAAGCGGTTCTGGACCGCCGCGCCCGTCTGCAGGTCGTCCGCGCACTGGATGGTCTTGGGCACCTTGAGCTGTGTGGTCGCGAAGTCGCAGCCCGCGACCTCGTGCGCATTGTGCTTGAGCTCGACGGTATACGTCCCGGCATCAAGCTCATAGCCCGCGAAGCCGTCGGTATTCTTGTCGTAGCAGTCATAGCTGGCTACGTCGTCCATGGTGAACGAGAGCTCGACGTCCTGGCTCTCGCCGGGCTCGAGGAGCTTGGTCTTCGCGTACGCCACGAGCATGGTCGAGGGTTTCTCGATACCGCCCTTCGTGTACGGAGGCGTGCAGTAGAGCTGCACGACGTCGCGCCCGGCGCGCGCGCCCGTGTTCGTCACCCGAACGGTCGTCGAGTAGGCGGTGTCGCGCGCCACGCGGGAACCTTGCCCGTGGGTGCGAGACACGACCTTCCAATCGAAGGTCGTGTAGCTGAGCCCGTAGCCGAACGGGTACTGGACGACACCTTCATAACCCGTGCCGTGGCGATTGGCCACATGGTCCCAATAACCCTCGGCGTCCGCCGTCTCGTACCAGCGATACCCCACGTAGATGCCCTCGGCATAGTCCACGAAGCGCAGCGAGTCGTACTCCTCGTCGACGCCGATGTTGGGGTTCTTCGTGCCGTCGGCAGGATACAGCCCGCGGCTGTTCGTGTAGAGTCCCTCGCCCATGGCGCCGGCATTCGCCCAGCTCGCAGCTGTAGAGAAGTCGTAAGCGAAGGTGTCGGTGGTGCGCCCGGAGGGGTTGATCTCCCCCTTGAGCGCGGCGACGACGGCGTCTGCGCCGACCTCGCCCGTAGGCCCCGCGAGCAGCGTCGCGTCGATGCCGGGAATGGTCTCGAACTCGCCGAGCTCCATCGTGTTCGTCGAGTTAACCACGACGACTGTGTGCGCGTAATGGGCGCCCACATAACGCAAAAGCCCGATCTCCTCGCTGGAAAGCTCCAGGTAGCCGCGCGTCGCGTCCATTGTGACGTCCCCGCCGCGCGCGCTGATCTTGTACTGCTTCGTCGGGCAGTCGATGCTCTCGCCCGCAGTGCGCCCGATGACGACGATGGCCGTGTCGGAGTAGCTCTCCGCGTTGGAAAGAAGCTCGTCCGAGTAGCACGACTTGTCGTAGACGCTCGGCTCGTACAGGCGGCAGAACTCCGTCGAGCGGCTGTTCAGCGCGCCGGCAGACTTGAACGCGCGCTCCCCATGGAAGTTCTTGTACATGTCCGCGAGCTGCTCGTTGTACTCAATCCCGCCGTCCTTCAGCGCGGCAAGAAGCCCCTTCGCCTCGCCGCTCACCTGGCCGGAGCCGGAGCCGGAAGCGACCCACTGCGTCGAGGCCCAACCAAAAACGTTGACCTTCTTTGTGGTCGCGGGCAGAGGCAGGGCATTGTCCTCGTTGCGCAGGAGCACAATTCCCTCGCCCTCGATGCGGCGAGCGAGGTTGCGGCCATCCTCCATGACGGCGGCCTTTTGATCCTCGGTGATGTCAACGGACCCGGCACCCAGATAAGCGTCGATCGTGTCGCCGAAGAGCAGCATCGCGACGTTCGCGGCCGCCACGGCGGCGACCACGGCAACGGCCCCGGCGCAGCCGGCGACCTTGAGCACCTGCTTTTTTGTGGGGCGCCTCACGGTGCCGGCCTACTTACTCGCCTTGTCGAACTCGTCTTTGAAGGACGAGAACATCTTTCCCATGCGCCCGATCTGCTTGCCGACCGCACGGGCGGCCTGCTCGGAGGAGGGCTTCTTTGCGGCAGGCTTGGCGGTCGATTTGGCCGTCTGCTTCACGGCGGGTTTCTTCTTTTTTGTATCCTCCGCAACCGGGGCGTACGTCGTGGGCTCCGGGCGAGAGGCGCGTTCCTCCGCGCCGGCTCGCAGCTTGCCCTCGGGCGCGCTCACGCGCACGTCCGCGGCGGGCACCGTCGGGCGCTCAGGCTCGGCGTCCTTCTTTGCCTTAGGCTCGTCTTCCGCGGTCGCGTCCTCGATCGCGCGCTTGGCGCGGCCGAGCATGCGTCCGAAGGCATAGGAGCCCTTATCGACGGCCTCGCCGGCGGCCTTACCCGCCTTATGCGCAGCCTCAGCGCCCTTGACCTTTGCCTTCGCGTAGCCCTCGCCGGCCTTTGCCGCGACGCCGCCGTTGAGCTCGATGTCCGCGGCAGCGTCATCGACGATCATGCGGCCCTTGGAGTAGCCGCGAACCATGGACGCCGGGATCTCGAACGAGCCCACGAGGGCGCGCGCCATCCCGCCGTCGCCGACGAAAAACTTGGCGACCTTGCCGGTCTTCGTGTTGTACTCGGCGTCCGAGACGTAGCCGAGCTTCTTTCCGCCGACAGTCTGGGCATCCATGCCCGCCCACATGACGCAAGAGTCCCAGTCGACTCCAAGGCGCTTACGGGCCGCGTCATCCATGCCGTCGTCCTCGCGCGACACGCACAGGCCCCCGTCGTCGAGGACCCGGAAGGAGTCCCACGCGAGAAAGACGTCGGGGCGTTTGACCATGCCGGCGATGTCAGGCCTAGTCACGAGGAAGCCAACGACCTCCCGGCCGTTCGGCGAGAAGACCGCCATGTGGACCTTCCCCAGCTTGCTGAGTTTGACCTCAGAGGGGTCGGCGCCTTTTTTCTTCTTGGCCTTCTTTGGAACGTAGACCTTGCGGCCGTAGAGGTCGTTGATCTTGAGCAAGGTTAGGCCTCGTCCTTCTCGGGCTCGACGACCTCGACGTGGACGGCCTCGGCCGGGGCGCTGCCCTGCTCGGCTGCGATGTCGGCCATCGAGACGACCTTGTCGGTGACGGTGTTCACGGCGTCGTTGACCTGCGAAGAAGTCTGAGCGACGACATCCGAGAGGGAGTCGCGGAGCTGGTCCATGCGCTCGCGGGCGGCGTCGACCTTGGCGCGCAGCTCGTCGGCCTTCGCATCGACGGTCGGGCGGAAGCCGGAGACCTGCTCGCCCACGGCATCGCCGGCGCGCTCGTAAGTATCGACGGCGGAGTCCCAGGCGTCGTTCATGGCATCGGCGGCCATGGCGCGGCTCTCGGCGCCGGAGCGCGGCGCGATCATGATGCCGGCGACGACGCCGGCGGCCGCGCCGAAGATGCTGCCCAGAACGAATCCAACGGTCTTCTTGCTCATGGAGTCCTCCTTGGAAAGAAATGCTATGACGTCAGATACCTCATACCCGGCCTTGTCGCCGGGCGCACCGGTATCGGGTGGGCGTTATCGAACGAGCCGGGGGCGCGGGACATCGCCTAGGCCCCAGTCGTCGACGGGAGCCGCGGGAGGCTCATCGACGGGCGCGGCGGTTTGCTCCGAGGGCGCGGGGGTGGACGGCGCGGCGGCGGGGTCGAAGGTGACGGGCTCGGGTACATCGTCCTGCGGGGCGGCCGCAGACTCGCCGGAAACCGGAGTCACCTCCTCGGGGCCCGCTGCGACAGCGGGCTCGACCGGCGCGTCCGTGGGCACAGGCTCAGCTACAACAACCTCGGACACGGGTTCCGGCTCGGCGACCTCGGGCGCAGCCTGGGCGTCAACCTCGGCCTCGGGAGCAGCCGGGGTGTCAATCTCGGCCTCAGGCGCGTTGACCTCAGTCTCAGGCGCGTCGGCCTCAGCCTCGAGCTCCGTCGACACCGACATAGGGTCCACCGTCACCTCTTGGTCCGATTCCACAAAAGGTTCGGCCTCCCGCGCCGGCTCCTGATCGTCTTTCTGCTCCGGCTCGGTCATCGGTTCAGCCGCTGCGGGCGCCGCCGCCAGAATAGCCTCGACCTCGGCTTCATCGACGACATGCCTATCGTTGGAAGCGTCCGTGCGCGCGGTCTCGGAAGGCGCCGCGGGCTCGGTCGCCGATTCCGGCGAAGGCTCCGCCATCGGCGCCGCGGCCTCCATTGGCTCCGCCGCGCCCTCGGTCACGGAAACAGGCTCGTCGCCAGCCGCTGCCTCCGACACGATCTCGCCATCCTCGGGTTCCGGCTCCCGCACGGCGACCTCGGGTTTCTTCTCGACCGGGGGCAAGCTTCCCACCAGGGCGACGAGGCCCTTGGCGATGGCGTCGGCGTCCGGCCTCGGATCGCCACCGCCCGAGAACGCCCACTGCATGAGCCAAGCGGCGCTCGAGAGCGCGCCGACCACGAGCACGTCGTCGACGCACTTCAGCGTGATCTTGTAAGTGTGCTCCCCGACCTCGGTGGTCTGGCCGCAGGCGATGTCTCCCGCGATGTCCGTGCGGGCGAGCAGTTCGACGGTCACGTGCTCGAGCAGGTGCGCGAGCTCGGTGTTGCCCATCACATCGCCAAAGACGCCGGACTCATCGCCCAGGCACACGTGGTCGCGAAGTTCGGGCATGACCTGCCACACGCGGGTCGTGCCCTCGAGGTCCTCGCTCGTCATCAGGGGCGCGTTGGCCGCGAGCTCGACGGTGGCCTCAAGGTTCTTCGGGCCGACGACGACCTTCTTTATGTCAAACAGCTGAGCCATTCCGGCCCCTCTCGATCAAGCCCGGCGAGCGGGCGTGGCGCAGGTTCTCCCATTGTAGTCAACCGACGCCCTTACTATCTATTCCTTATCGGTGGCCGCGCCTTTATCGGCATCCTCGGCGCCCGGCTCCGCAGGGAACTCCTCAGGTTCCGGGGCGGTCACGCGCAGCAGGCTCACGCGGCGGCCGCGCATGGACTGGACACGGAAGGTGTAGCCATCCTTCGTGAAGACGTCGCCGGGGTGCGGGACCTTATCGGCGAGCTCGAGGATGTAGCCGGCGATGGTCTCGTACTCCTCGTTGTCCTCCACAGGCCAGCCGAGATCCATCGCGTCATCGAGCGCAAAGCGGCCGTCGACGAGCCAGTCGCGGTCCGAGAGCTTGGTCAGGTACTTGTTGTCCGGGTCGAACTCGTCCTCGATCTCGCCGACGATCTCCTCGACGATGTCCTCGATGGTGAGCACACCGGCAGTTCCGCCGTACTCGTCAACGACGATGACCATCTGGTCGTGGCTCGTCTGCATCTCGGAGAGCAGCGGGATGATGTCCTTGGTGTCAGGGACGTAGGTCGCGGTACGGACGAAATCGGCGACCGAGGCCTCCCCCTTACCCTCGTCGAGGATCGGGATGATGATGTCCTTGATGTGGGCGATGCCGATCACGCGGTCGACGGAGCCGTGGTAGACGGGGATGCGGCTATAGCCGGTCCGGCGCATGATGGCGAGGACGCGGTTCAGGGTCGACGAATCCTCGACCGAGGTCATGTCGACGCGCGGGATCATGACCTCGCGCGCGATGGTGTCACCGAGGTCGATGACGTCGTGGATCATCGACTTCTCCTCGTCGGAGAGCTCCTCGGAGTCGGTGACCATATATTTGATCTCCTCTTCCGAGACGTCCTGGCGGTCGTCGGCGGACTTGATGCCCAGCAGGGTGGAGAGGCCGTCGGCCGATTTCGAGGTCAGCCAAACGAGCGGGGCGGCGATGCGCATGAAGCCGCGAATGGGGCCGGCGACCGATTTTGCGACGGACTCGGCATCGGAGAGGGCGATGCGCTTGGGCACCAGCTCGCCGATGACGGTCGAGAAATAGGCCACGATGAGGGTGATCGCCACGACGGCCACGTTGCCCGCGATGCCGGTCGGGATGCCGAAGCCGATGAGCAGCTCCGCAAGCGGGTCCGAAAGGCTCGTCGCCGCGAACGCGGAGGAGCCGAAGCCGACGAGCGTGATGGCGACCTGGATCGTGGCAAGGAACTGACCAGAGTCGGACGAAAGGTCGATCGCGCTCTTCGCGCGCTTGTCCCCCTCGTCCGCCTCGGGCTCTAGGACAGCTCGCTTCGCGTTGACGACGGCCATTTCCGAAGCGGAGAAAAAGCCGTTCGCGAGGGTGAACAGGAACGTGACGATAATGCTAATGGCTACGTCCATGCGCTGTTGCGCGACCTCCTTGGGTCGATGGTCAGATTCACCGCGGCTAGACGTTGGGGCCGGCGGTTTTAAATTACAGATTTTACCAGCTGTCTGTGCGTATGTTGTTTCATACCCATTGCCACAGCGTCAGGCGTTCGTCTGGGCGGCAACGGACATTGTGCCCGGCAAGGGATGCCCGTCGTTCGTCCCTTTTGCACAAAAATCGATTCGGGCCACGCCAGCGTTCGTTTTCTACGCAAAAATCGATTCGGGCTACGTGTTTTCGATGCCTGCAGTATCGTTCGTTGCCATCGTACGGACAAAACCGCAGGATTCGAATTCCAGGAGCCAGCTAGAGGGCGTAAAACGCGTGGCCCTAATCGATTTTTGCGCACGGGACTAAACTTCTCGTAGCCCTAAGCCAGTTTCGTGCAGACCAGCCGCCCGCGAAGAGGCTCCATACGTTCGCGGCGCGCTCTGCAGCGTTGCCCGAAAGGCCACCCACCGTCGGCACTCACGTGGGTATGGTTGGCACCAACGTGCGTTGCATCACGCGAATACACTCCGACGAAGGAGGCATCATGGCAGCAAAAGCACCAGAGAGCGTGAAGAACGTGGTCCTCGTGGGCCAAGGCGGCGTGGGCAAGACCATGCTGGCCGAGGCAATGCTTCACCTGACGGGCCGCACCACCCGCCTGGGAGGCCACGCCGGCACCAAGCCCACGCTGGACTATGACGGCGAGGAAGGCGAGCGCGGATTCTCGATCTCCACCTCGATCGCGCCCGTCGAGTGGGAGGGCACCCGCATAAACGTGCTCGACGCACCGTGCTACCCTGATTTCGTCGGCGATGCCTATGCCGCGATGAGTGCTTGCGAGACCGCGTTGTTCGTGGTCGATGCCGCGAGCGGCCCGGGAACCGTGACCACGCGCCTTTGGTACGCAGCCGAGGACCTCTCGCTCGCACGCGCCATCTTCATCAACCGCATCGATCGCCCGGATGCCGACTACGACCTCGCGTTCGCCACGCTGCAGGAGCGCTTCGGCAACAAGCTCGGCCCCGTGACCATTCCCATGGGTTCGGGCGACTCGCTCGAGGGCGTCATCGACATCGTCCACATGAAGGCGCGCCACCTCGTGGATGGCAAGCCCGTCGTCTCCGAGATTCCCGATGCATACGCTCAGGCAGCCGAGAATGCCCGGGCCCAGCTCACCGACCTCGTCGCCGAGGCCGATGACGAGATCATGATGAAGTACCTCGAAGGTGAGGAGATCACCCAGGAGGAGCTTGAGGGCCTGCTGGCCAAGGCGGTCGCTGAGCGCGTCTTTGTCCCCGTGTTCACCGGCAGCTGCGTGCGCGAGGAGGGCGTCGTCTCCTTCATGGACGCCGTTGTCTCGTGGTTCCCGACCATGGCGGACTTCGGTCGCATCCCGCTGGTCAACGGCGAGCAGCTCGACATCTCTCCTGACGACGATCGCCCCGTGGTCTTCGCCTTCAAGTCGCTGAACGATCCCCAGAACGGGCGCCTGAGCTTCCTTAAGGTCCTGGCCGGCACCATCACCCCCGGCATCGAGCTCACGAACGCCCGCACTCGCAAGTCCGAGCGTCTGGGCCACCTCTACCTCATGTGCGGCAAGGACACCACGGATGTCGCCTCCGCCGCAGCGGGCGACATCGTCGTCGTGCCCAAGCTCGAGGCGCAGACAGGCGACACCCTCAGCGTGACGGGCAAGGTCGAGGCGGCGGCGTTCCGCTTCCCCAACTCGCTCTATCGCATCGCCATCGAGCCCGACAAGCGCGGCACCGAGGGCAAGCTCTACGCCTTCCTCGAGAAGTCGGCCGATGCCGACCCGACCCTCAAGGTCGAGCGCGACGAGGATACCGGCCAGACCGTCATCTCCGCCATCGGCGAGGCGCAGGTCAGTGTGCTGCTCGACCGCCTCGAGGCGCGTGCCGGCGTGACGGCCCACACTGTCGCGCTGCGCATCCCGTACCGCGAGACCATCCGCCGCGTCGCCTCCGCCCAGGGCCGCCACAAGAAGCAGACCGGCGGCGCCGGGCAGTACGGCGACTGCTGGCTGCGCGTCGAGCCCAATCCCGGCGCAGGCTACGAGTTCGTCGACGAGGTCGTCGGCGGCCACATCCCGCGCGGCTTCATCCCCGCCATCGACAAGGGCGTCCAGGAGACCATGAAGGACGGCGTCCTTGCCGGCTATCCCATGATCGACGTAAAGGTCGCCGTGTACGATGGCTCCTACCACCCGGTGGATTCCAACGAGATGGCGTTCAAGACCGCCGCGCGCATCGGCTTCCAGAAGGCCATCGACCAGGCCGAGCCCGTGCTCCTCGAGCCGATGGCTCACCTCTCGATCACCGTGCCGGACAGCTACGCTGGCTCCGTGATGGGAGACGTCTCGGCGAGCCGCGGACGAGTCGAGGGCATGAGCGCCGGAGACGGCGCTGCCGCGGGCACGACCACGATCGAGGCGACCATCCCGTACGCCGAGGTCACCGACTATGCGACCCGTCTGCGTTCGCTCTCCCGCGGTACCGGCGAGTTCGAGCTTGAGCTTTCCGGTTATGAGCAGGTTCCCCACGACATTCAGCAGAAGCTCGCTGCAGACTACGCCGCCCGCCGCGCCGCCGGCGAGAAGTAGGACCTCGACGCCTTCGACAGTAAGCTCACAGCTCCATCCACGTTCCGCCCTGTTCGTCATCGATAGCGCCGGCCCCCGGAATAATCCGGGGGCCGGCGCTTCCGTCCACCTGGAAAGGGGGCGCCTATGGCGACTCCGAACCTCATAGTCGGATACGAATCGGCCCTTGATTACTGGCGGGCAGTCCGTGCCGCCGACATCGAGCCCGACCTTGATCCCACTAGCGGGAAGGTCATCGGCGCGATGCCGCTTGCGCTCGCGCAGCGCGCTGCCCGCGGGATCGCGGCGTGTTGCACTGAGCCGCCGCTGCAAATCGTTGTTCCAGACAAGCATCACCGGCACAATTGCCCCGCGATTGAAAACAGGGTCTTCAAGGGGCCTCTTAGATCGAGACAGCTCACCTCGATCGGCAGCGATATCTCAATCTGTAACGCGGAACCGCTCTTTTGTCAGCTCGGCGTCTGCACGCCGCTCATCGATTTAGCGCTCATTGGATTTGAGCTCTGCGGCTCCTATGGGGTTCTATCGAACGGCGACGATACCGTTGCCTATGGACTCCAGCCGCTTACGACCATCGCCGACCTGAAAAACTATGCTGAGGGAGCGAAAGCCCTGGACATCAAGGGTTCAGGCAAGGCGCTTCAAGCACTTTCGCTAGCGACAGACGGATCTGCGTCGCCGCGAGAATCCGAAATCGGAACGTTTCTTTCTCTTAGCCGGGCAAGGGGCGGTGCCGGCCTTGGCGGGTTCGTTATGAACAGGTCGATTAAGGTCCCTCCGGAAATGTCCGTGATCGTCGGCTCAAAATCGTTAAAACCCGACTTTCTCTGGGAACAGCCGAAGTTGGTCCTCGAGTACGACAGCGACGAGTTCCACCTCGATGCAGCACAAAAGAGTCGCGACGAGGCAAGGCGACGCGTATTCGAGAACCTCGGGTATACGGTCAAATGCCTGACTTCCGACATCTTGGTCGATAACGCCAAGCTCAATGCGTTCATCAGCGAACTTGAATCTGTTGTTTCCCCCAGAAGGAGAACTCCAAGCGATGCGATGCTCAAAACCCGAGCGGCGACGAGGGAGAGGCTCTTCGGCAAAGAGCGGGTATTCCCACGGTGAACGAGGACTCAAGTGCCCGATCAGTGTGCAGGTTGCCTTCCGCTATGGCCGCCTTCCGCTATCGCCGCCTTCCGCCATACACAAAACTCGATGAGGGCCACGCTGAGCGATCTACCCTGCACAAAATTCAATTCGGGCCACGCTTTTTCCACCTAAATTGGCTGTTTGCGCTTCACACAGGCGCAAAACACCAGGATAGGGTCAGCAAGCATTTGCCTTGGAGCCAAAAGTACGTAGCCCTAAGCGAGTTTTGCGCAACGATCAAAGGTCAACGTAGCCCTAATCGAATTATGTGCACTCGCGACCGAAAAAAGAAGGGGCGGACCTCAGTCTGCCCCTCCTCGAGTCGCTGTTAGCCGTTCGTCGCCCGACCGCGAGAGCCGCTGCGACCTACTCCGCGTTCTCCTCGGCGATGAGCTTCGCCTTCGAGTCCACGTCCAGGTTGGAGACGCTGTCCTCATACACCTTCTTGCCGGTGGGGTGCTGCTCGAGCCACAGCTTCTCGGCACGATCCTCCCAGCTCTTGGCGTAGACGGAGGTACGCTGGCAGAGGTGGTCGACGTCCTCGGGCGTCACGTACTCGGTGCACTTGGCATCCGACTCGTGGACGATCTCCGGCAGGATCTCCGGGTTCTCGAGCATCGGGCACGGCTTGAGCATGTTGTCGTTCCAGGGATAATGCTTGCGGTACGCCTGGAAAATCGGCTGCTTCAGGCAGTCGAGCAGCGACTGCTCCTTGATGTTGGCGTTGGAGTAGTGGATGAAGACACACGGCTCCACGTCGCCGCGGGCGTTGATGTGGCAGTAGACGCGGCCGCCGGCGATGCAGCCGCCCACGTACTCACCGTCATTCTGGAAGTCCATGGCGAAGATCGGCTTGCCGCCCTCGACGGCGCGTACCTCGCGGATGCGGTGCAGCATGTACTCACGCTGCTCCGGCGTCGGGCAGAGATCGACGGTCGCGCCCTCGCCCACGGGCATGTAGTGGAAGTACCAGGCCCAGCGGCAGCCCTTGGAGATGATGGTGTCGAAGTACTCATCGGACGAAACCATCTCGGTGTTGGCTCGGGTATAGGCGGTAGAGGTGCCATAAAGCAGGCCGTTTTTGTGCATAAGGTCGAAGGCGCGCATGACCTCCTGGTAGGAGCCGTCACCGCGGCGGCCGTCGTTGGAAGACTCGGTACCCTCGAGCGACACGCTGAACACGATGTTGCCGACGCGCTTGACGTCGTCGCAGAACTCCTGGTCGATCAGCGATGCGTTGGTGAAGATGTTGAAGAGGCAGTCGTTGTGCGCCTCCGCCAAGCGGATAACGTCGCGCTTGCGAACGAGCGGCTCGCCGCCGGTGAGCATATACAGGTGGCAACCGAGCTCCGAGCCCTCGGTGACCAGACGGTCCATGTCCTCGTAGGTGAGGTTCAGGCTATTGCCGTAATCGGCGGCCCAGCAGCCCACGCAATGCTTGTTGCAGGCGCTCGTCGGGTCAAAGAGAATGATCCACGGCACGTTGCACTGCTCCTTGGCGGCGTTCGCCGTCGTGTTGCGCAGCCCGCGGAACGCGGCCTCGTAGCCACCGTTCAGGATAGACGTCTTCAGCACGTGGTGATCGGTGTTGTCGATGACGTCCCAGAGGAACTGCTCCCACTTGGAGCCGGGATACAGTCCGTTGCGGATACCGCGGATAGCTCCGGGCGAGGTGTCCTTGAGCAGCTTGCCGGCCATGTCGAGCAGCTTACCGAGGTTCTTCTCGCGGTCGGGGCCGCTGGCGGCCTTGATGATCTGGTCGAGGGCGACGCTGAACGCCTTGCGCTCGGCGGCGTGCGCGATCTTGGACTGCATTGCTTACCTCTCCTCCGTGAACGGGCCTTGGACCCTTCTGGTTTTTTGAACCCGTTTCAAATCACAAATGAATGGTACCCCAGATTCCTTGAAGAATTGCGTGTTTTTTGACCGCAGTTAGATTTTCCGGCAAGAAGAAGCGCGGTCGGCGCCCCATCCGCACCTTGACCGCAGCATACCCGCAGCGTAGCCCTCGTGTATGCTAGGAAGGCAAATCATGATGAAGGGGGACATTCATGGGTTACCGTACATTTACATGCCCGATCGCGCGCGACTGCGGCGGCTGCGAGTGGCTCGCCGTCCCCTACACGATTCAGCTGCGCCGCAAACAGGCCCAGGTCGAGGAGCTCCTCGGGCCGATGATCTCCGGGGACGCGGGCGAGGTCCGCGGCATCGTCGGCATGAAGGGCGAGCCGGCGGCGTATCGCCACAAGGCGGCGACCCCCTACACCCACGCCGGCCGCGGCCGAATTGCCTGTGGCTTCTATGCGCGCGGTACCCACCGCATCGTCCGCTGCGACGACTGCCTGGTCGAGGATCCGCGGGCACGCCATGTGCTTAACGCCGTCGCACGCGTCGCCGCTCGCCAGCACATCCCCGCCTATGACGAGGACAAAGGCACAGGTGTGCTGCGCCACGCGGTCGTTCGCTGCGGTTACGCGACCGACGATGTGCTTCTTACCGTCGTCACCAACGTCCCCGAGCTGCGCCGGGCCGAGAGGTTCGTCGCGGCGATTCGCGAAGAAGCCCCCGAGGTCACAAGCATCGTGCAGAACGTGAACACCCGCCGCACGAACGCGATCCTCGGCTTCAGGAACAAGACCCTCTGGGGCCCGGGCACCATGCGCGACAAGCTTTTGGGCTGCACGTTCGAAATCGGCCCCACGACCTTCTACCAGACGAACCCCGCGCAGACCGAGGAGCTCTACCGACTAGCGATCGAAGGCGCGGGGCTCCGCGGCGGCGAGCGCGTGCTTGACGCCTACTGCGGATGCGGGACCATCGGTATCTGCGCCGCCTCGGCCAACGACGCGCAGGTCATCGGCGTTGAGCGTGTGGAAGGGGCGGTTAAGGCGGCACGTAGGAACGCCAGTATGAACGGCCTTGATGAGAAGTGCTCCTTCGTCGCGGCCGACGCCACCGAGTGGATGGCGCGTGAGGGCCGCGAGCTGGGGTTCGACGTCGTGCTCATGGACCCGCCGCGAGCGGGGTCCACGCCGGAGTTCCTCGACGGCGTCGCGTCGCTCGCGCCCGCTCGCGTGGTCTACGTAAGCTGCAACATCGAGACCCAGGCCCGCGACCTCGAGTTGATTCGCCGCAACGGCTACCGCATCGAGTCCGTGACGCCGGTCGACATGTTCCCTCACACCAAGCACGTCGAGTCCGTCGCCGTGCTCTCGCGCCGGTAGGCGGACAAAACCTAGGGACGCGCAAAACAAGGGGTGGGCACGGGCTTTCCGAAGTTCATCGGGAAGCCCGTGCCCGCCACCATGTTTCTAGCTCACCAGGGGTGTCACAGGAAGCTACAGCCAATGACTGTCACCCAGTGATGCGTGTCCCTAAAAGCTGCACGCAATGACTGTCACCCAGTGTTGGTGGGTTGGCGTTATGCAGGGTCGATGTCAACGCGGCCGTTGTCGCGCAGGTGGACGCGGCCAGCGGCGAGCCAGCCGATGACCTCAGGGTAGAGCTCGTGCTCAATGGCGTGGATGTGGGTCTCGAGCTCGTCGACGTCCCAGCCCTCCTCCACCGTGAGCGCGCGCTGGGCGATGATGGGGCCGCAGTCATACTTGTCGTCGGCGAAGTGAACCGTCACGCCCGTGACCTTGACGCCGTAGTCGAACGCGTCCTGGATCGCGTGCGCCCCTTTGAAGCTAGGAAGAAGCGCCGGGTGCAGGTTGACGATCCTGCCCGGGTACGCCTCGAGCAGGGGCTTGCGGACCATGCGCATGTAGCCTGCCATGATCACGTACTCGCAGCCCGCGTCCTTGAGCGCGGTGGCGATCTTGCGGTCGGCCGCTTCGGCGTCGGCGGCGTACTCGGACTTCTCCATGACAAGCACGGGCAGGCCCGCGGCCTGTGCCCGCTCGATGCCGCGCACACCCGGGCGGCTCGAGACCACGAGCGCGACCTCGGCGTTGAGCGAGCCGTTGGCAATGCGGTCGATGATGGCCTGCAGGTTCGTGCCCGAGCCGCTGACGAGCACGCCGATCTTCAGCGGCGCGGTGCTCGGCGCGGCGGCGGCCGACGCGCCCTCGCCCGCGGCTTCGCCGTTCTCGTCCTCAGGCTCGTCCTCGACGAGGCGGCAAACCCCGCCCTCGCAGCTCCAGTGGCTCATCGGTAGGTCACCTTGCCCTCGCCCGGCACGCACTCGCCCATGACGAACGGCTCGAAGCCTTGCTCGCGCAGACGCCCCTCTACCTCGGCCTGGTCCTCGGGCGCGCAGATGATGCTCATGCCCACTCCCATGTTGAAGGTCTTGTACGCCTCGTCGGGCGTGAGGCCGGCGGCATCGACCATGTACGGGATCACGGGCGGCATCGGCCAGTCGGGGCCGTCCTCGCCGCCGCGGTACACGAGCGCGTCGACGTCGGACGGCAGTGCGCGGTTGAGGTTCTCGGTGATGCCGCCGCCGGTGATGTGCGCCATCGCGTGGATGGGCGCGCCGGCCTTGAGCGCGGCCACGAGGCCGCCGGCATAGATCGTGGTCGGGCGCAGAACGGCATCGGCGAGGGACTCGCCGCCGAGCTCGTCGAGCGGCTCGTTCAGCTTTTCGACCGTCTTGCCCTCGATGGCGACCTTGCGCACGAGCGAGTAGCCGTTGGAGTGGATACCCGAGCTCGGCAGGCCGAGGATGACGTCGCCCGCGTGGACCTTGTCGGGACCGATCATCTTCGGGCGGTCGACCACGCCCACGACGAAGCCCGCGAGGTCATAGTCGTCCGGGTTCATCACGCCCGGGTGCTCGGCCATCTCGCCGCCGACGAGCGCGCAGCCGGACTTCTTGCAGCCCTCCGCGATGCCTCCCACGATCTGCGCGACGTGCTCGGCGCGCAGCTTTCCGATGGCGACGTAGTCCAGGAAGAACAGCGGCTCGGCGCCGATGGGCACGACGTCGTCGACGCACATGGCCACGAGGTCCTCGCCCACCGTGTCGTGCCGGTCGAGCAGCTGCGCGATGGCGAGCTTGGTGCCCACGCCATCGGTGCCGGACACGAGCACCGGGTCCTCCATGTCTTTGAACCCGGCCATCGAGAAGCACGACCCGAACCCGCCGAGGCCGCCGATGACCTCAGGGCGGTTGGTCTCGCGCACGGCGCCCTTGATGGCGTCGACCGCGCGGGCTCCCTCGTCCACGTCCACGCCGGCGTCGGCGTACGTCACGTGCTTGGTCTGCTGATCGTCGGACATGCTAGTTCTCCTTATCCGCCATCTCGAGGACGTCCTCGGGATGCATCTTCGAGAGGTCGCTGGCGGCCTCGAGGTTGTTGGGTTTGTAGCCGGGGAGGAACTTCTCCTCGTAGAACGACTTCGGGATCTCGACCGGGTAGTTGCCGTCGAAGCAGGCCCTGCAATAGCCGACCTTGGGCACGCATTCCATCAGGCCCTCGATGGAGAGGAACCCGACCGAGTCGGCGCCGATGTGCTCGCGGATCTGCTCGAGCGTCATGTTCGCGGCGATGAGCTGGTCCTGGTCGGCGGTGTCGATGCCGTAGAAGCACGGCCACTTGACCATGGGAGAGGCGCTCCTCACGTGGACCTCGGTCGCGCCGGCGTCGCGCAGGAGTTGCACGATCTGGTTCGACGTGGTGCCGCGCACGATGGAGTCGTCCACCATGACCAGGCGCTTTCCGGCCACGACATCGGACAGCGCGTTCAACTTCAGGCGCACGCCACGCTCGCGGAGCTCCTGGGTAGGCGCGATGAAGGTGCGCGCGATGTAGCGGTTCTTGATAAGGCCCGTGCCGTACGGGATGCCGGACTCCTTGGCGAAGCCCTCCGCCGCGGGACAGCCCGAGTCGGGCACGCCGATGACGAGGTCCGCCTCGACCGGGGTCTCGCGAGCGAGCACGCGGCCCATGTTGTGGCGCACCCGGTAGATGGACATGCCGTCCTTGACGGAGTCGGGACGCGAGAAGTACACGTGCTCGAAGATGCAGTTCGCCTGGCTGCGGGGGCGGCACCCCTGCTGGGAAGAGAACCCGTCGTCCGAGATGCGGATGATCTCGCCGGGGGCGACCTCGCGCACGTACTCGGCGCCAACGGTGTCCAGCGCGCAGGTCTCGCTCGCGACGACCCAGCCCGCGTCGCCGGGAAGCTTGCCCAGGACGAGGGGCCGGATGCCGTGCGGGTCGCGGAAGGCGTAGAGCGCGTTGTCGCGCACCAGCACCATCGCGTAGCCGCCCTCGAGCATGCGCATGGTGTGCGCGATGCCCGTGCGCAGGCTGTGGCCGCGCTGGGTAAAGAAGCCGATGAGCTTGGCCGCGACCTCGGAGTCGGTGTTCGACCGGAAGGGCACGCCCATCTCGATAAGCTCGTGGCGCAGGCTGTCGAAGTTCACGAGCGTGCCGTTGTGCGCGAGCGCGATGATCACGTCGTTGATCATCGAGAGGTGCGGCTGCGCGGACTCCCAGCCCTTCGCGCCCGCGGTGCCGTAGCGGCAGTGGCCGCAGGCGACCTTGCCGGGCATGGCCGCGAGATCGGCGTCGGTAAAGACCTGCGTGACAAGGCCGAGGTCCTTGCGCACGAGAACCGTCTTGCCGTCGCCGACCGCGATGCCGGACGAGTCCTGGCCGCGATGCTGCAGCGCGTGCAGCGCGAAGTAGGTCATGCGCGCCACGTCGTGGCCGGGAGCCCAGATGCCGAAGACGCCGCACTCCTCATGGAGCTTGTCGTCCTGCTGCCCGGGCTCGGGGCCGTCTAGATGTTTGAGCTTCTCTGACACGAAGTTCATTTCCTCTCTCGAGCGTCGGGGGTGTGCTTCTTGCCGTCGTTGCCCGCCTAGGGTCATTGCGCAGATTGGACATCCTTAGGAGTGCAGACAAGGACCACACGGCCTGTTTCGTTGCCGGTATAGCTGCAGGTACACAGCGAGAGCACGTTGTTCGCCGCTTGGATGCGCGCATCGGCGTCGGCGGCCTTGGAGCTCGCGCGGGCGGCGAGGTCGGACAGATAGCTGTGGAAAGCGTCCGTGGAATCAAAGGTGAACCGGCGGACGTTCTCGTCCTCGCCGTCCGTCTTGTACGCAAAGAGGGGCGCGAGCTCATAGGTCGCCTGCTCGGTCACGTACCAGACGGTCTTCACCGAGTCGAACATGCCCTGGTTCTCCATGTCGGCGACGGTCTTGAACATCGCTCCGTTGTAGAGGTGGTGGCCGTAGATGATGGACTGTGCGTCGATCATCCCAGGAGACGCGTTCTGGGCGTCAAGGAAGATCTGGCCGCCGATGGAGTAATTGCCCTCGGCGTCGGTGTGCAGGTAGGCGTCGTTGTCGGCACCCTGGTAGACCGGATAGCTGACGTTCGTGCCCGGGATCTGGACCCAGGCGACGATCTGCGGGTTCACCGCCTTGAGGGCCTCCCAGTCCACCTGCGGGGGCTCATTGCCGGCGTCGTCGACCTTGGCGTAGACGGAGAGCTTCTGGTTGATCTCGTCCTGCTTGTGGTACTGGTACTGGTTGTAGGCGTACATGCCGCCAGCCGCCAGGAGCAGGCAAATCCCGACCACGAGCAGCACGCACGAGATGACCCGCGCGCCGCGGCGCTTCGGGTCGCGGCGGCCTTTGATGTCGTAGGGGTCGGTATCGATGTAGTCCCCCTTGCGGCGACGGTCGCGCTTGCTGCCGCGGCCATCGCCCGCGCTCTCCACCACGCTTTTGTAGCCGACAGCCTGCGTCGGCGTGCTCGCGTGGCGGTTTCCCGCCGGGGCGTGGTAGGACTCGTCCCCTCCGCGCGTGCGGCGCGGGACAGCGGGCTCTTCCTGTTTCCCGAAGTGGGTGGCCATGGCCCTAAGCCTCGGCCATCTTCTGCTTCAGGTCCTCGATCGCCTGGCGATACTCGGGCATCGTCGCGCCGAGGATCTGGGTAGCGTAGATAGCCGCGTTCTTGGCGCCGTTGATGGCGACGCAGGCCACTGGGACGCCAGAGGGCATCTGCACCATGGAAAGAAGGGAGTCCATGCCTCCGAGGTCGGAGGTCTTCATGGGCACGCCGACGATCGGCAGCGGGGTGTACGCCGCGACGACGCCGCCCAGGTGCGCGGCCTTGCCGGCGGCGGCGATGATGACCTTGAGTCCGCGGTCGGCAGCGGTCTGGGCCCACTCGTGGACCTTCGCGGGGTTGCGGTGCGCGCTGGCGATGACGAGCTCGTAGGGTACCCCGAGCTCATCGAGCTCCGCCGTGCAGGCCTCCATGGTGGGCATATCGGACTTGGAGCCCATGATGATCCCGACGAGCGGCTTCTCTGCGGTCTGTGCCAAAGGAACAACCTCCTCAAGACTGCACTACATAGGAGCTTTTAGTATAGCCGCCAAACCAAGGAGCGCGCGCGTTCGATGACGACCTTGCGCTTAACGCCGAGATGCGCGCCAGAGCTTGATGAAGCGGCCCACGCCGGCGCGCTCGATCGACTGCACGTTCTTGCTGGGCAAAGACTGGATGAACTGCCGCCCGTAGCGCTTGGTCACCAGGCGCGAGTCCGCGAGGACGAGCACGCCGGTGTCGGTCGAGGTGCGGATCAGGCGGCCCGCCGCCTGCTTGACCGAGATCACGGCCTCCGGCAGCGAATGCTTCCACCAGGCGCGCTGGTCGCGGGCCTCGCGCTCGCGGACGAGCGGGTCGTTGGGGCTCGAGAAGGGCAGCTTGGGGATCACGACGCAGCGCAGCGTCTCGCCCGCGGCGTCGAATCCCTCCCAGAACGACTTGAGCGCGAGCAGCGAGAGGTCCTTCTCGGCGATGAAGCGGTCGCGCAGCCTGCGGGCGGACGCGCCGCGGCCCTGCTGCTCGAGGTCGAGCCCCTCCCGAGCCAGGCACGGCGCCAGCTCGGCATGGACGCGCTCCATGTCGCGCCGGTTTGTGAAGAGCGTGAGGACGCCGCCGCCCATCGACGTGTGCACGTCGTACAGAAGCTCGACGAGCGCGTCGATGTAGCCGCGCTCGTTCGGCGCCGGCATGTCCTTGGCCACGATCACGCTCATGTTGCGATCGAAGTCGAAGCTCGAGTCGAGCCGCAGGTCAGAGTGCTCGCCCGCGCCGGGCCGGTCGAGGCCCACGCCGGCGTCGAAGTGCTCGAAGCTGTCTCCCACGGCGATGGTCGCGGAGGTGAAGACGACGGTGTCCATCTCGGGCAGCCAGCGCTCGGCGAGGTCGGCGCCCACATCGAGCTTCTCGGCGCAGAGCTTCTCCATGTTCATGCGCTTGCGCGAGCGGCACACCTGCGCCGAGTACACGTAGGACGGGTCGGGCTCGACACAGATCAGCTTCACGCCGGCAAGAAGCTCGGCGAGGAACCTCGTGGACTCGCCCAGGTCCGTCGCGAGTCGGGCGTCCGACTCGCGCAGGGCGGCGCCGGCCTCCTTGAGCTGCTTGACCGCCTCCGCCAGCACATCGGCCGCGCGCTCGCCGGCCGCGGCGACCTCGCCCCAGGCGTCGCCGCCGCGCACGGCGTCGTCCACCCACAGAGTCGACACGTCATAGCCGCTCTCGCCGCCGCGGGCAAGGCCAGCGAGCCCGTGCACCGCCTCAAAGAGGTCCGCGGCCGCCACCTGAGCCCGCGCCACCGTCGCCGCGGCCTTGGTCAGGAGCCCGCACACGAGCGTCGAGTTCTCGAGTCGCGACGTCTGCGCGAGCAGCGTGCGCAGGACGCCCGTCTTTGTCCCGCCCAAAAGCTCGAACGCGATGCGCGCCTCCTCGCCGGAGACCTCGACCGCCCATTGGCGGCGCGCCTCGGACTCGAAGGCGTGGGCCTCGTCCACGACCCAGTGGCGAATGGGCGGCAGGATGTTGCCGTCCGCCTCGACGTCGCGCAGGAGCAGCGAGTGGTTCGTGACCACGACGTCGCCGCACGCGGCGCGGCGACGGGCGCCGTGCAGCAGGCACAGATTCGGGTAGTAGGGGCATCGTGCACGAAGGCACTCGCTCGAGGTCGTGGTGAGCATCGAGCGCGGCACGTAGCGCCAACGGATGCCGAGCGCGTCCAGGTCGCCGTCGGGCGACTGGCAGGCATACGCGTAGCACACCGCGAGTGCGGTCAGCATATCGGAGCCCACCGCGTTGTCCGAGCGCCCGTCCCTCTTTCCCGCGGCGATGGGCAGGTCCTCGCGGGCCGCGCGGTCCATCCGGTGCAGGCAGGGGTAGTGGTCGTAGCCCTTCAGGCTGTGGAACTCGAGGCCGCCGGAAAGCGCCGCCGCGAGCGCGGGCAACTCATGGCTGACGAGTTGGTCGGTGAGCGCGTTCGTCTTTGTGGCGACGCCCACCGTCACGTTGTTGCGCTGGGCGAACAGCGCCATGGGCAGGAGGTACGCCAATGACTTGCCGACGCCTGTGCCCGCCTCGATGGAGCGATGGGTCGACGTCGCCAGGGCATGGGCGACCTCACGCGCCATCTCCTCCTGCTCGGGGCGGCGCTCCAGGCGCTCGTACATGCGCCCCGCCACGCCGCTTTCCCCGAGCTCGCGCGTGACCTCCTCGCAGCTCGGGGCCACACAGGGACCGTCGAGCTCCTGGGCGTCCTGGCGCACATGGCCCTCCTGCGACGCCACGAGCCGCGCTCTGACGGCGGGCAGCGAGAAGCGCACGCCCTCGTCCGCGAGCGCGAGGCCCGACAGCACGGGTCTGAACGCCCAGTCGACCTCCTCGTGCATGCCCGCGAGGAAGCCCAGAAGGCCTGCCGGCAGGTCTGTGAGCGCGCAGAGGATGATCCGCCACATGCCGCACAGGGCGTCGACGTCGTCGGTCGAGTTGTGCGTGACCGCCGCGCAGCCGAACGCCGAGGCCATGTCCGCCAGACGGTGAGACCTCAGGCGCGGAAGCGCGATGCGCGAGAGCGCGAGGGTGTCGATCCAGATGTCGGACACTCCTGCGCCGCCCGGCACCGCCTCTACGAAGGTGCGGTCGAAGGTCGCGTTGTGCGCGAGCACGGGCTGTCCGCCGACGAACTCGGCGAGCGCGGCGACCGCATCGCGCGGGCTCGGCGCGCCGGCGACGTCGATCTGCGAGATGCCCGTGAGCTTCTGGATCTCGGGCGGGATGGGTCGGCCCGGGTCCACGAAGGTCTCGAACCGCTCGACCACCTCGCGCCCGCGCAGGCGGGCGGCGCTTATCTCGATGAGCTCACAGTCCTTGAACGAGAGGCCCGTGGTCTCGGTGTCGAGCACCACGACGTCGTCCTCCAAAAGCCCGAACTGCGCGGTCTTCGCCCGCTCGGCCAGGGTCCGGTACGCGTCCGCCACCTGCTCGGGGGTTCCCGGCAGAATGAGGTCGTCGAGGCTCGGCTGCGCGGCCACGTGGTTTTTGTCCTGGGACATGGTCTTCCTTATCTTGTTCGCCGCCCGCGCCGCGAGCCGGCCGTCGCTTTATTCCCCGTCCGCCTGCAAAGAAGTGCTCTTCTGCACCGCGAGCTCGACGAACTTGGCGCACAGCTCCCCGAACTCGATGCCGCCGTGGCGCGCGGAGTCGGGAAGCAGGCTCGCGGGCGTCATTCCGGGGATGGTGTTTGTCTCGAGGATCACTGGCTCGCCCATCGCCGTCACGATAAAGTCGCTGCGGGAGCAGCCGGCGCAGCCGAGGGCCTTGTGGGCCTTCTCCGCCGCGCTCTGGGCCTTCGCATAGACCGCCGGGGCCAGGCGGGCGGGGATGACGTGGTGGAGCTCGGCAGGCTCGTACTTGACCTTCGCGTCGTAGAACTCGGCGCCTGTGACCACCTCTACGATGGGCAGGGCATGGGGGTCGTCGTTGCCGATAACAGGCACCGTGATCTCGGTGCCCTCGACGCACTCCTCCACGAGCACGCGCTCGCCCGTGGCGCCGGCGAGGTCGACGGCGCCCTGAAGCTGGGACTTCTCGGTCACACGCGTGATGCCGAAGCTGCTGCCGTTGCCGGAGGGCTTCACAAAGAGGGGCAGCCCGAGCTCGTCTACCAGCGCGTCCTTCTGTTCCTGGGTGAGCTTCGTCGCGGGCGCGAGGTCGACGCCGCGCGGAACGCGCAGGCCGGCCTTTTCGAAGAGGACCTTAGCGGCCTCTTTCTGGGTCGCCACGGCGGAGGCGTAGACTCCTGAGAACGCGTAGGGGATGTGCATGACCTCGAGCATCCCCTGGATGCAGCCGTCCTCGCCGTAGCGACCGTGGAGAGCGGGGAACGCAACGTCATAGCCCCCGCGGGCCAGTTTTTCGACGAACGCGGGCTCGGCGATGTCGAGCAGATCGACCTTCTGGAAGCCGTATCCCTCGAGTGCCTTCTTGCACTCGGTGCCCGAGGTGATGCTCACCTCGCGCTCGTCCGACCACCCTCCGCAGAGCACTACGACCTTGAGGCTCTTGAGTTCTTCTGTGTTCATGCTGCTCCTTAGCCGTGCGCGCCGCCCCAGCTGCTAGACTCGACTGGCATTGTGGCTTATTTCCTGTTGAGAGGATACTCCACCGCAGGACAAAACTCTAAAGACAGGAGTATATATGGCGCTTAGCAGCAACGATAAGAACAGCAACCAGGTCCGCGACCTCAAGTCCATGACCAAAGGCGAGCTCATGGCACTCATGGAATCCCTGGGGCAGCCCGCTTTCCGCGTGAAGCAGGTTGAGGACTGGATCTGGACGAAGAACGCCAAATCCTTCGACGATATGACCAACCTGCCCAAATCCCTGCGTGCACAGCTCTCTGAGTCCCTCGCGCTCGGCGGGGTCGAGGAGGTTGCCCGCCAGGTCTCCGACGACGGCAGCAGGAAGTACCTTCTCCGCCTCCCCGACGGCGTCACGGTCGAGTGCGTCGGCATGCCCTCTGGAAAGAAGCTCGCCGTCTGCGTGAGCACGCAGGCCGGCTGTGCCATGGGCTGCGCGTTCTGCGCCACCGGCGGCGCGGGCTTCACGCGCTCACTCACCGCTTCCGAGATTTATGACCAGGTCATGCACGTCCGGGACGACTTCAACACCCGTGTCACGAGCGTCGTCTTCATGGGCCAGGGCGAGCCCTTCATGAACTACGACAACACGCTCGCCGCGCTGCGAAAGCTGAACGACCCCGAGGGCGCGGGCATCGGTGCGCGTCACCTCACCGTATCCACCTGTGGCGTCGTCCCGATGATCCGAAAGTTCTCGCGCGAGCCAGAGCAGTTCACGCTCGCTGTCTCACTTCACTCCGCCGTGCAGAAGACCCGCAACCTCCTCATGCCCGGCGTGAAGAAATACTCCCTGCTCAACCTCTACACCGTAATGGGAGAGTACGTCGACCGCACCGGCCGGCGCCCGACCTACGAGTATGCCCTCATCGGAGGCGTCAACGACACGCGTGACGAGATGGCCGCCCTCTGCGACTTCTGCAAGGACACGCTCGCGCACGTGAACATCATCCAGTTGAACGATGTCCCCGGCTCCAAGCTCAAGCCTTCCACCGAGAAACGCGCCGAGGACTTCGTGAACGCGCTCGCCCATGTCGGTGTGGAGGCCACTATCAGGAATTCCCGTGGTTCCGATATCGACGCCGCTTGTGGCCAGCTCAAGCAGCGCATTGAATCCGAGTAATTTCTGCAGATTACATCAATTTCAAAACAAACGACCCGGAACTGATTGTCCGGGTCGTTTGTTTTTGGCTAATTTAAAACATATGTTCTAGTATCCAAGTCTTTCCCATTGCGCTTTGGTAACTTGCACATTAGGAAGAACCGAAGGGTCTTCCACGACCTGTCCCGTCATTGAATCAATGACCTCAGATACCCTTGCATAACCTTCATTTATCGAGTGCGCGAGATTTTTGATTTCTGCTTTTGCGTCATCCGAGAGAAGACGATCGTAAAAGTAATATCCAGCACCAGCAACAATGAGTGAAGTAATTACGAACGTCTTCACTTTCATTGCTCGTCGCCATCCATGCCTGACAGCAGATTTACCAAGTGCGCGAGTTGGTCCTCGTCAGAAAACTCAATCTCAAGCTTGTTCTTGCCTCGGACGTTCTTTACCTTAACGTTCGTATCCAAAGCAAGACGCAATGTCCTCGCGGCACGCTTGAAAGACTGTGGAAGAGGCTCGCGCTTTCTTGTCTTCGGCTCATCATTGACAGAAAAGAGCGTGGCGAGATTTTCTGTCTGACGGACCGACAGTTTCTCATCAACAACTTTCTGGGCAAGTTTGATCCTTCCCTCAGGAGAAGGAACGGCGAGTATGGCCCTAGCATGACCAGCAGTGATCAGCCCATCCTCAACGAATTGTTGAACCTCTTCAGGAAGGTCAAGGAGCCTCAACGTGTTCGTCACAGCGGAGCGAGATTTCGAGACAAGTTTGGCGACTTCGTCTTGGGTGAGAGAGCGCTCCTTGATGAGCTGCTTATAGCCACGGGCCTCTTCCAGCGGGCTGAGGTCAGACCGTTGGAGGTTCTCGATCAGTGCAAGCTTGAAGACCTCTGCATCAGAGATCTCCTTGATGATCACCGGCACCTCTTCAAGGCCCGCAAGCTTCGCCGCCTGATACCTTCGCTCTCCAGCTACTATCTCGTACTTAGTGCCCTTCTTCCTAACGAGGAGTGGCTGAAGTATTCCGTTCTGCTTGATTGAATCGGATAGCTCAGTGAGTTCAGCTTCCTTGAACAGCTTACGAGGCTGATCCTTGTTAGGAATTATCTTAGAAATGGGGAGAGTGGAATCCGGCTCAAGCGCTGCAGTCTCCGCCTCGGCAGTCCCCATCAAGGAGCCAAGACCTTTCCCTAATGCCTTCTTAGCCACGCCTTGTCACCTCTTTTGCAAGATGTCCATATGCAAGGGCACCCTTACTGACTCTCGCATAAAGACTAATCGGTTTACCGTACGAAGGAGCTTCTGCAATCTTCACATTACGAGGTATCACAGTCTTGAATACCTTATTGCCAAAATACTTACGCACCTCATCCTCAACTTGCTTCGAGAGGGAAGTACGGGTATCGAACATTGTCAGAACAACACCAAAGATCTCCAGTTCAGGATTAATGTTCTTCTGGACCATCCTCATGGATTCAAGCAACTTTGTAACTCCCTCAAGTGCGTAGTACTCACACTGAATCGGAATCAAAAGAGAATCGGCTGCACATAGAGCATTAATAGTTAGAAGGCCCAATGAAGGAGGACAATCGATGATCACATAATCAAATTCATCTTTGACTGGAGCAAGCGCTTTCTTCAAGCATCCCTCACGAGCCATTTTAGAGACAAGCTCGATTTCTGCGCCTGCTAACTGGATAGTTGCAGGCGCAACAAAGACGCTATTACACTCAGTATCTTGAATTATGTCTTCCATTGGGAAATCGTGAAGCACGGAATCGTAGATATCGTGCTCAAGATCCTCTTTTTCGATTCCAAAACCTGACGTGGAGTTACCCTGAGGGTCGAAATCGATAATTAGGACCTTTTTCTTCAGCTCAGAAAGGCTTGCCGATAGATTAATTACGGTCGTTGATTTTCCAACACCGCCTTTTTGGTTAATACATGCGATAACACGCGTATCTTTATCAGGAAAGCCCCGTTTTACATCTCGAAATCCCACAATACTCTCCAAATACAGCGATTGCTATTACTTGTGAGTACTATCTTAGTTTATGTTTCACGTGAAACGGATCACATTCTCTATTTGTTTCACGTGAAACACTTACGTTAAAGATTCAGACTAAAGAGATATACTCGAAATTCAAAATCACAGCGTCTGTTGATCTAAGTATTTGAATTACAACGAATACATTTGTGAGTATTGTTTCACGTGAAACAAACTTCATTCGTAAGTAAGCTCTCAATTGCGGTTAATCTGAATCTTGTAAGAGCTGGAAATAGAATCATATTCGCTAATACAGCAATCAAAACGTAACGTTTCACGTAAAACGCTTTGAATTAGAAATCGCATTAATTCAAATTTGCATGAATTGTTCAGTATTCAATAGTCATTATTGCTTTAATAAAAGAAGAAATTCGCTGTGTTTCACGTGAAACAGAGTTTTCCAACCAATAGCAACAAGTTAAATACTCATTGAAGAGCCTCTAAGTAGCGTATTCGGCTCAAATAGATACTATGGAATTAGATACAGCATTGAAATCA
>ERZ1673741.505-NODE-505-length-42781-cov-7.517507_pt1 | contig 42781 bp, 35 predicted proteins | sample MGYA00580209_ERZ1673741 | MGnify/ENA primary metagenome ERZ1673741 (study PRJEB41218, sample SAMN15661754) | gut metagenome | host: Homo sapiens | place: Canada: London | collected 2015-08-20/2019-03-30 | study: EMG produced TPA metagenomics assembly of... | reverse complement strand
CCGGCCCCGCCTCCTACGGCATGACCGACACCATGGGCCGCATGCACTCCGACGCTCAGTTCGCCGGCTCCTCCTCGGTGCCCGCGCACGTCGACATGATGGGCCTCATCGGCATGGGCAACAACCCGATGGTCGGCGCCACCGTCGCCTGCGCCGTTGCCGTCGACGCCGCTCTGAACGCCTAGTCCTTCTCCGCATAGGCGAATCAAGGATTGCAAGGCCGTCGCCCTTTCGGGCGGCGGCCTTTTTTCGTGCGGATGGGACCGGGTTATTACTTGCCGGCGTCTGCTAGCAAGAAGGTCCGGGTGGCCACGCGCGAGACAAGGGCAGGCGAGTGTGAGACGAGGGCGAGCCCCCAGCCGTCGCGCTCCTGCAGGTCCATGAGCACGTGCCAGAGCTCGGCCTGCGTCACGGCGTCGAGCATAGCCGTGGACTCGTCGGCGATGAGGTAGCGAGGCCTGCACGCGAGCGCGCGGACCATCGCCAGGCGCATGAGCTCGCCGCCGGACAGCTCGTTCGGTCGGCGCGCGAGCCATTCTTTGCGCGCGTCGAAGGCGGACAGGAGCTCATCCAGGAGTTGCTCATCTGCACCGGGAACCTCAGACAAGCTCCTTCCCAGGCGCATCCTGGGGTCGAACGCCTGCTCAGGGTGCTGCCAAAGGAGCTGGACCGAGCTCGTGTGGCCGCGAAGGCGCCCCACGGAAACGAGCGGGTCGCCGTCCACGAGGACCTCGCCCGCCGACGGCGGCAAAAACCCGGAGAGCAGCCGGCAGAGCGTCGTCTTTCCGGTGCCGGAGGGGCCCAAGATGGCCACGCGCTCGCCGGAATTCACCGAGAGGTCGAGGCCGGAGAACAGCTCCCGCCCGCATGGATAGGCAAAGCTCAGCCCTTGCGCCTGAAGGCTCATTCGTCCCCCTCCCCCGCCGCGCCCGCGGCGACGGCGAACTCGTGCCCCGGCATCGCGCGCCAAAGCGCCCTCGAGAACGGGTGGCGCAGCGTGCCTGCGGAAGCAAAGTTCTCGACTCCCGTCTCCTCGACGATGGTGCCGTCGCTAAACACCGCCACGCGGTCCGCCACGCGCAGGGCAAGCTCGATATCGTGCGTGATCAGGAGCACGCCGCCGCCCGCATCGGCAAAGCCGCGCAGGTCATCGAGGGCATGGACCGCCAGGTCGAGGTCGAGCCCGGGCGTCGGCTCATCGGCAATGATGAGCCTCGGCTCGTCCATGAGGGCGCACATGAGGAGCACCCGGCGCGCCATGCCCCCGGAAAGCTCATGGGGATACATCCGCTCCACCTGGGAATCAAGCCCGTAGGCCAAGAAGAGCTCGCGCTGCCGGGCGGCCCGGCGCTCGGCGTCGGCTCGGCGGGCCTCCCTCCTGGCGCCGCGGGCGGCCCCGCGCACCTGCTCCCCCACGCGCATGAGCGGGTCGAGGTTGCCCACGCCCTGGGGCACAAGCGAGATCCCGTGGCCCGCGAGCGCGCGCAGCGAGTCGGCATCCTTCTGGGCGCCGTCGAACCATATGCGGCCACGGACCTCCATGTTCTGGTCCCAGCGGCCCATGAGCGCGTCGGCGAGCACGGTCTTGCCGGAGCCGCTCGCCCCCACCACGGCCAGGATCTCGCCCACGTGAACGCTGAGCGAGAGGTCGTGCAGAACCTCGCTGCGCACGCGACCGGCACGCCAAAAAGGCGCATTCGAGTCGTACATGGTAAAGGAGACGCTCAGGCCCTCGACGCTCAGGAGGTGATGGCCACCCACATGCCGCGACGCCGCGCCGTGGCTATGGTGATGGTGGGTCTCGCCATCCACGTGCGGGACATCCGGGACGGCCGCGCGCTCAGGCTCTTGCGACACCGGCATCGCCTCACCCCTTGTCGGTTTATGTTCCATAGCCACCCCCTACACCTGAGCTGAGCCGGGCGCGACCAGGTCGCGCAAAGAAGAACCGAGCCTGTCGAAGACGAGCACCACGGCCACGAGCGCGAGGCCCGGGAGCACCGCGAGCCACCAGTAGCCCATCGAGAGGTACTGCATCGCCTCGGACAGGATCACCCCGATGGCCGGCTCGTCCGCGCCGAGGCCGAAGCCGAGGAAGGTGATCGACGCCTCATGGAGGATCGCGTGCGGGAAGGCGACGATGAGTCCAACGATGAGCTGGGGCAGGACCGCGGGCATCACGTGCGCGAAGGCGATGCGGGACCTCGAGGCGCCCGCTGCCTGCGCGAGCCGCAGGTAGGGCTGGTCGCGGATCTGGATGGCCTCGGCGCGAAGGACGCGGGCGAGGCTTCCCCAGTGCGTGAGGGCGACCGCCAGCGTCACGCCCCAGAAGCCACGGCCGAGGCCATAGCTCACGAGGATGAGCAGCACCATATGGGGCACTCCCATCACCAGGTCGATGAGCCAGCCCACGACGGCGTCCGCCGCCTGTCCGCCGAGTGCCGAGACGAGCGCGAGCACAAGCGCGATCGCTCCCGAGCAGACCGATGCTGCAAGGCCCACCCAAACCGAGGTCGAGAGGCCCGTGACCGTGCGGGCGAGCATATCGCGCCCCATCCAGTCGGTCCCGAACAGATGGGCGAGGCACGGCGTCAGGTTCTTTTGGGCAAAGTCGGTCGCCGTGGCCTGCGGGCGCAGGACGCCCCCGCACACGACGACGAGGAGAAGCAGCGCGCACGCGGCGACCAGGCGCGCAACCGTCCTCCTGCGGTTTCCCGAGAGCGAGACCTCGGCGGCGTGAAGGATCGGGGGCTGGCGCGACCCTTCCGCGGCAATGCCGTCGACCGCGCCCGCCCAAGCATCGGGGCTACGCATCGCGCGACCCCCTTCCCTCGCGGATCCTCGGGTCGATGAGGGCGTAGAGCACGTCTGCGCACGCGTTGCCCGCAAAGACGACGCAAGCCGACACGAGCGCGATCGCCACGAGGAGCGGGGCGTCGCCGCCGAGCCCGGCCGTCACGGCCGCCTGGCCGAGCCCCGGGTACGAGAAGACCTGCTCCACGAGCACCGACCCGCCGAAGACCTCGCCCACCGAGGCGCACTCGATAGTGATGGCGGGGAGCACGAGATTGCGCAGGCCGTGGCGCAGGAGCACCTGCGCGCCCTTCTCGCCGCGGCTTCGCGCGAAGCGCGCATACTCGCTGCCCAGGACGTCGATCGTCTTTTGGCGCGTGTGGAGCGCGATGCTCGGCGCGTTGGCAATTCCGAGGACGAGCGCGGGGAGGACGAGGTGATGGAGCTTCTGCGCCCAGGAGACCTGTGCCGCGTCCACGCCTATGGGCACCGAGAAGCCCAGGGGGAACCACCCGAGCCACACCGAGAAGACCATGAGCGCCACGAGGCCGAGCCAAAACGACGGCATCGACGAGAGCGCGTAGCACACGCAGCAGATCGCCCGGTCGGCGCGGCTCCCCCGCCGCGAGCCGGCGAGCACCCCGAGGGCGAGGCCGAGGACGCCCGCGAGCAGCCAGGCGGACGCCATGAGGGCCGCCGAGTTCGCGAAGCGCTCGCCCACGACCTCCGCGACCGGACGCCCGAAGCGCAGGCTCTGCCCGAAGTCCCCGCGAAGCGCCGAGGAGACCCAGTGCGCGTAGCGCGAAGGAAGCGGCGTCGCCGCGCCCCAGTACTCGGCGAGCTGGGCGCGCTGCGCCTCGCTCATCTGCGCGTAGGCGGCCTGGCCGAGGTTGGCCTTCACCGGGTCTATCGGCGAGGCGGCCACCAGGGCAAACGTCGCCATGCTCGTGGCGATGAGCAGCAAGAAGAGCCGCGCCGCCCGGCCCGCCCAACGCGGCAGGCGGCGGACAACGGGGACGGACGGGCGCATGCGGGCGAAAACGCTCACGCTACTCCCAGCTCCAGCGGTCGACGTTGTTCAGGATCGACCAGCCGTGGCCGTGGGGCTGGAGCTTCTGGCGGGCGACTTTGAGCCCTTCCCGCTTCCAGTAGAGGTGGCTCACGTTGGCGAGCCACAGCCAGGTCGCGTCGCCCTGCGGGGCCACGCCCGTCTGGCCGTCCCACTCGGCCTTCTGCCACAGAGGCCAGGAGTCCTCGACGGTGTCTGCCGCCAGCGCCTCATCGAGATACGCGTCCACCTGGGCGTTCTCGTAGCAGGCGTAGTTCATGGTGCCCTTGGAGCTGTTGAGCTCGTAGACGTCGGAGGGCGAGTTCGAGCCCCAGCCCCACATGATGGGATCGCTGAACTCGTGGGGATACAGGTCATCCCAGCTGCCGCCCCGGGGCGTCACCCGAATGCCCACCTGGCCGAGCTGGTCGGCGAGGGCATGCGCCATGGCCTGGCGGACCGAGTCGCCCGCGGCGTAGTAGAGGTCGAAGGCGCACGCAAGGCCGTCGCGCGCGTAGACCCCGTCGTCGCCGAGCTCCCAGCCGGCGCCTTCGAGCAGGGCGCGGGCGCGGTCGGGCGCGTAGTCGCAGCGCATGTCCGCGCTCGCCCACGGAAGGCCGTCGCCGATGCTGTAGGCCACCGACCCGTGGCCGCCCAGCACGTCGTCGATGATCGCCTGGCGGTCGACCGCGAGGTTCACGGCCTGCCGGACCTCGAGGTTGCAGGTGACGTCGTTTCCGGCGGGGTACGTGTTGGGGCCGTCCTCGCGCTCGGCGCCCGCGGGCACGACCGGCAGCTGCACGCCGCGCGAGTCGACGGTGTCATAGGACTCCAGCGTATAGCCGCCCACCTGCTGGTCGGCGAGCGTCGCCGAGGTGTAGGCCATGTCCACCTGGCCGGACTTCGCCGCCGCGAGGGCGGCGTCCTCCTCCATGAAGACGACGACCACGCGCGCGATCCGGGGCTCCTCGCCGTAGTAGGAGGGGTTCGCGTCGAGGATGACCTGCTGCCCGCGGTCCCACTGTGTCAGCACGTAGCGCCCGGAGCCGATAGGCTTTTGGCCGTAGTCGGGGCCGTATGCGTGCTCGGGCACGATACCCACGACGGCAAGGGTGTACAGAAGCGCGTTGTAGGGCTTGGAGAGCTTGACGACCAGCGTGGCGTCGTCGGGGGCGGAGGCGTCCTCGACCATGGAGAGGTCGGCCTGCGCGTTCTTCGAGCCGCGGATCGTGTTCAGCGTGAAGGCGGCGTCGGAGGCGCGCACGGGCTCGCCGTCGGAGAACTTGGCGTCGTCGCGCAGCTTGAAGGTCCAGGTGAGCTTGTCGTCGGAGCACTCGTAGGACGTCGCGAGGTCGCACTCGAAGCCCATGTTCTCGGTCGTGTGGATGAGGGTGGACTGGATGAGCGGCTCATGGACGTGCTCGCCGCAGCCCCAGGCCACGCACGGGTCGAAGCCGGCGTCGGGCTCGTTGGTCGTGCTCATGGCGATGGTCACCTGGCGCGAGGGGTCGACCCCCGAGCCGGAGGCGGCGGCACCGTCGTCGCCCGCGCCCGCGCTCGAGCACGCCGAGAGCGCAAGCGCGCCGGCGATGCCCGAGCCCGTAAGGAACGACCGTCTGGTCAAGGCGAGGTCCTTCTTTGCCATCAAACGTCCTTTCAGCCACGTGAATCGTTTTTTCGAGTATAAGGAGCTGGCGTGCAGATGATGACGATTTCCGAACAAATTGCACGATATGTTCGGAAAGACCTATGCTATCCACAGGCGCCGAGGCGATGTTCGGAGGCTGGGCACAGTGCCGCCAGACCTCGCCGAGCGCAGGGGAAGAGCATCAACCAAGGAGATCCATCCATGCAGTTTGACCTCGACAAAAACGTTAAGTACGGCCTCGCGTACTCCGGGGGCGTCGACTCGTGCTACCTTCTCGCCGAGCTCTTGCGCCAGGGTTTCGACGTCAAGGCCTACACCATCCTCGACGACCTTCAGATCACCCGCGACACAGACGACTCCGTGACCATCGCGCAGATGCTCGGCGCGGACCAGGAGATCATCCGCGTCAACCTCTGGGAGGGCCACGACGAGCTGCGCGCGAACCCGTGGAACCGCTGCTACTACTGCAAGTCCATGGTCTTCGGCACCATCCTCGAGCACATGAAGAAGGACGGCCGCACAATCCTTCTGGACGGAACGAACGCGAGCGACCGCGAGGACCGTCGCCCGGGCTTTCGCGCCATCCACGAGCTGGGCGTCGTCTCGCCGCTGCGCGCCGCGGGCATGACCAAGGACATGGTGCGCGAGGAGTCGGCGAAGCTCAGCCTCCCCACGGCAAATAAGCCCAGCTACGCGTGCTACGGGGCCTATTTCGGCAAGGACGAGGCCATCACGCCCGAGTCGTTGGCGGCCACGGTGAACAAGTTCATGGCCGAGCACCCCGACGCGGCGGACCGCGTGCGCACCGACGGCAACATCGAGCCCTCCCCCGCCGAGGCGGCCGCCCTCGAGCGCGAGAACGCCGCCGCCCGCGCGGCCCTCGAGCGCGAGGCCAGAGAGGCCACGGAAAGCCATGAGTAGCGCGATGGAACCCAGACTTGCCGACGCCGCGCGCGGGCGCGTGACCGACATTGGCTACGCGAAGCTCGACCTTTCGCGCGCCGAGCGCCAGGGCGCGGGCGAGGTCATCTACGGCGAGGGAAAGACGGCCGCGCAGATAGCGGGGATCATCGACGCGCTCGTGGAAGCGGACCAGCCGCGCGTCCTCGCGACGCGCGTGGACGCGGATAAGGCACGCGCTGTGATCGCCTCTGTGACCTGCGACGTCAACGTGACCTACCACGAAACGGCGCGGATCCTCGTCGCCGGGGGCATGCCCGAGCCCGACGGGGACGGCGACGTGCTCGTGGCGTGCGCCGGCACGAGCGACCTGCCGGTCGCGGAGGAGGCGGCGCTCACCGCCGAGTTCCTCGGCAACCGCGTGAGGCGCCTTCCCGACGTTGGGGTGGCAGGCCTTCATCGCCTTCTTTCCCATATGGACGAGCTGAACGAGGCGCAGGTCATTGTGGCCGTCGCGGGAATGGAGGGAGCGCTCGCGAGCGTCGTGGGAGGCCTCGTCTCCTGCCCCGTGATCGCCGTGCCAACGAGCGTTGGCTACGGCGCGAGCCTCGGCGGGGTCGCGGCGCTCCTGAGCATGCTGAACTCCTGCGCAAGCGGCGTCTCGGTCGTGAACATAGACAACGGGTTCGGGGCCGGCTACCAGGCCAGCCTCATCAACCACCTGAGCAAAAGAAACGGGGTCGACCATCGATGAGCGAGCTCTATAAAAAGAATGGCTGCGAGGACGGGAGCCGCCGCGCTCTCATCGTGGACGGCTCCTCCGGCATAAGCGGCGACATGACGGTGGCGGCGCTGCTGGACCTGGGGGCGAGCGAGGAGCAGCTCCTAGCCGCGCTGGACACCCTGCCTGTCCACGGTTTCAAGGTCCGCGTGAGCCGCGTGGCAAAGAGCGGCCTTGACGCCTGCGACTTCGACGTGCAGCTCGACGGCGAGCACGAGAACCACGACCATGACATGGCATGGCTCTTTGGCGAGGACGGGGAAGAAGCCCACGAGGGGCACGGCCACTGCCACGAGCACGAGCATGAGCACTGCCACGAGCACGAGCACGGCCACCACCATGCGCACCGCTCGCTCGCGGACATCCGTGCCGTCATCAAGGCATCCGGCCTTACGCAGCGCGCGAAGGACATCGCGCTCGCCGTCTTCGGCGAGCTCGCCCGCGCGGAGGCAAAGGCACACGGCGCGACGCCCGACACGGTGCTGCTCCACGAAGTGGGGGCCGTCGACTCCATCGTCGATATCTGCGCCGTCGCCGTCTGCCTCGACGACCTGGGAATCCATGACGTGATCGTACCGTCCCTGAGCGAGGGACACGGCACCATTCGCTGCGCCCACGGCATGATGCCCATCCCCGTGCCCGCGGTCGCGAACCTCTGCGCGGCGGCGGGAATCCGCCTTGTGCCCGCACCCGTCCATGGCGAGCTCGTGACGCCCACGGGCGCCGCCATCGTGGCGGCGCTGCGCACCTCCGAAGTGCTCCCCACCTCCTACCGCATCCTTGCCACGGGCTACGGCGCCGGAAAGCGCGCGTATCGCAACACCGCCGGCGTCCTGCGCGTTACCCTGGCCCAGGTGGATGACGTGCACGAGGCCGGCAGCGAGCGGGCCGCAGCGTCGGAGCGGGCGCTTCTTGGCACAGGGCGCGGGCACGTGCCCGAGCGCACCCCGGACGCCCACGTCGAGCCCACCGTTCCCTTCGCCGCGGTGGGCGACGACGACCCCGAGACTCCCCACGTCGTCGTAAAGCTCGAGAGCGACCTCGACGACTGCACGGGCGAGGCGCTCGGCCGCGCCATCGAGCTCCTCATGGCCGCGGGCGCCAGGGACGCCCACGCCGTGCCCGTCGTCATGAAGAAAGGCCGCCCCGGCTACCAGCTCGAGGTCATCTGCGACGAGTCGAACGAGGAGCAGCTCAGGGACATCATCTTTGCTACCACCACGACAATTGGGATCCGCTCGGTAAAGATGCGCCGATACCCCCTGCGCCGCAGGCCCGGCGAGGTCATCACCGCATACGGCCCCATAACGGTTAAGCGCGTGGTCACGCCGGGCGGCATCGTGCGGACCTATCCCGAGTACGCCTCCGTCGTCGAGGCGTCCGAGCGCACGGGCGCGACGTTCCAGGAGGTTTTCCGCGCCGCCGAGGCCGCGGGCCTGCTCGACGAACCGGGAAAGGGAGCCCCCGAGGGCTCCGGCAACAGCCAGCGCCCCCACAGGCTTCCGGGGCGCCCGAGCAAGCATCTTCCCGAGGCGAGCTCGGACGCCGGCGACGGCGCGGACGATGAGGAAGCCTAGATGGACACGCGCAAGGCGCGCAGCCGCCAGGCGATTGAGAACGCCTTCCTAGGCCTGCTGCTCGAGCGCGACTATACAAAGATCACCGTCGCGGATATTCTTACGCGCTCGGGCGTGGGCAGGGCCACGTTCTATGCCCAGTTCAAGGGCAAAGACGACCTTCTTGCCGTGTTCGTGGGGTCTGTTTGTGCGCACGCCCTCACGAAGGACGGCAGCCTAGAGAGCGACCCCGCAGTCCAGGTGGAGCACGTCCTGCGGAACCTCTGGGAGCGGCGCGACGGCGTGCGCGCGCTCGTATCGGGCGCGGGGTCGCGCCGCTTCGCCGACTGCCTGCGCCACGCCATCGTGGCGCGGGCGGCCCAGGCCGTGCCCGAGCACCCGGGCGGCCCCGCCGGCCAGATGAACCGGAGCTTCCTTCTGCACCACATCGCGGCGACGTTCGTCGGCATGGTCCAATGGTGGGCTTGGAACGACTTCAGCGTCGCGCCTTCCGACCTCGCGGCCGACTACCTCCGCGCGGTTCTTCCGCTCTTTGCCGAATAGCTCCTGGAAGCGCCATCCCTTCTTGCAAAAAAGCCCGCGAACCGCCGGAGGCGATTCGCGGGCTTATGTTGTGCGCTTGGAAGCCGGAGAGCGGGTTTATTAGAACAGGCCCAGGAAGCCGTGGACGAAGAGCGCGGCCACCACGGCGCCAACGAAGGGCGCGATGCCGGGGACGAGCAGGCCGTACTTCCAGTTGTTGTCGGCCTTGTGCGCGATGGGGAGCACCTGGTAGGCCATGCGCGGGCCGAGGTCACGCGCCTGGTTCATGGCGAATCCCGTGATGCCGCCCATGCCCATGCCAACGGCCCAGACGATCAGGCCGACGCAGACGGCGAGCATGAGGACGTCCTCGCCGGCGCGGCTGGCGGCGGCCAGGATCGCGGAGATGAACACGAAGGTGCAGATGGCCTCGCAGAAGAAGTCACGAGCGAAGTTCGTGCCCTCCTTCGTGGGGTTCGTCGAGAAGATGTTGCGCTGGGCAATGGGGTCGACGACGCCCTCGGAAGCCTTGAACTCATCGGCATACATAAGCCAAGCGATTACGGCGCCCACAAAGCCGCCGAGCATATCGGCAATCATGAAGGGGATGCAGCTGCTCCACGGCACCAGGCCTACGATGCACTGGGCAAGCACCATAGCCGGGTTCATGCACACGGCGCCGCCAAAGACAAACAGGCAGACCGAGATGCCAAAGGACCAGGTGGTGATGGCAAACATGTGGCCGGAGCCCTGATACTTGGTGCCCTTGAGCACGGTATCGCAGTGCACGCCCACGCCAAAGATGATCATGAGGGCCGTTGCGCCGAATTCGCAGAGGAGTTTGGTAAGCATAAAACCTTATCTTTCTTGTCGGTTATAAACGATTCGTTTAGGCCGCGTACTAGTGCTGAGCGACGACAACGCCCAGGCCATCGGGAATGACGGCCACCTTGGCATCGGCACCCTTCATCTCAAAGGCGAGCTTGAGCGCCTCCTCGAGGGTGTTGACCGGCGTCATGTGCATATCCTTGATCATCTGGTGATCGCACAGGTCGGTGACCATGATCACAGGGTGATGCGCCAGGATGCGGGCAAAGATCTGGCTCGTCCACTGGTCGGGCAGGGTCTCGTCCTTGGGGCGCTCGATGCAGGCGCGCTCGAACTCGGCCGGGTCGTTCTCGGCGATGTTCTTGTAGAAGCCCTCTCCGCCGTGGCCGTCGGCGCAGCCGGCGACGTCGATGATCACGCCGCCCTCGGGAAGCGTTGCCTCGGCGGCGCACATGCCCTTGACGGCCTGGTAGATGTTCTGGTCGAGCGGGTAGCCGCCGTTGGTGGTGACGGCGATGTCGCACTTGACGGGCTCGACGCCGGCGAGCTTCTTCACGAAGTCGCAGCCTGCCTCGTGGGCCTTGTGGATGTCTCCGGCAAAGGAGCCGATGACCTCGTGCTTGCCGTTCAAGACCACGTTGAGGACGAAGGCGAGGTGGGCCATCTCGGCCGCGGCGAACATGTCCTCGCTCACGTGGTTGTGGCAGAGGTTGCCGGCACGGGAGTGGGGGTCGTTCACGAACTGGCCGTTGTGGTTGTACATGATCGTCTTGTAGGAGGCCACGCCCGGCAAGACGGACTTGCGGCTGCCCGAGAACCCTGCAAAGAAGTGCGGCTCGATGAAGCCCTCGGCGAGGAGCAGGTCGGCGTCGGCGGCGACCTTGTTGATGATGCACTCGCCGCCGGAAGGCAGGGTGCCGATCTTCTTCATTGCGGAGTCGTCGGTCGCCACGTGCATGACGATCTCCTCGTTGGCCACGATGTCCTCGCCGTACTTGTTGACGAGCTCCTCGTGCGTGGAGGGGCGATGCATGCCGGTCGCCACGAGGATGCGCACGCGGGCCTCGGGGGCGGCGGCGTGGATGCGGCGCAGCAGGATAGGCATCGTCACGCGCGAGGGAACGGGGCGCGTGTGGTCGGAGCTGATGATGACGATGTCCTTCTTGCCAGCGCAGAGCTCCTCGAGCTTGGGCGAGCCATAGGGGTTGTCGAGGGAATCCTCGACGAGCTTCTGCTGGCTCTCGCTTGGCTTGAACTCGTTCTGGTGCCCCTGCATAAGCCCGGCGAAGTTCTTCTCGTCGAGGCTCAGATGCATTGTCTTGTGGTCGTAGGGCAAATCAAACTCATACATGGGGTTAGGTCCTTCTTCCTAACTCGTCGCCGCTCCGGTCACGGCACCTTCCGGAAAGGTTACGCTCTTAGACGACAACCGTCTACCGATGATTTGCTACCGTTCACCGCCATTTATCAAGATAGGAACTATCTCACCGCATGTTGCGCGGGACGCGGGGCCGCACGCCGCTTTGATTGCATGAAGGAACTATGAAGAAGGTAAGGGCGCGGCGGGCGGTACGTCGGCTCGCGGAAGGAGATGTCCGCCCCTCTATGCGCCGATTGGCTTCTGTGGGCACGGCACCCCCGCCCGCGCGGTTACACTTGAGAGGTTAACCGAGCGAAAGGGGATGCCGTGCCCAACTATGTACTGAGCTGCTGTTCCACCGTCGATGTGACCGAAGACACCCTCGACGCGCGCGACATCAAGCACATCGACTTCAACTACGAACTCGACGGGCAGTGGTGCAAGGACGACTTCGGCCGCACGAACTCCCCCGCCCAGCTCTACGCGAAGATGCTCGCGGGCGCCGAGGCCAAGACCTCTCAGATCTCGGCGGGCGACTACGCCGAGCACTTCGAGCGCTTCCTCTCGCAGGGGCTCGACGTCCTGCACGTGACCCTCTCCAGCGGGATCTCGGGCACCTACAACTCCGCCTTGGCCGCACGCGACCTCCTCGCCGAGAAATATCCCGACCGCAAGGTCGTCGTGGTGGACTCCCTCGCCGCGAGCTCGGGCTATGGTCTACTCGTCGACCGCCTCGCCGACCTGCGAGACGAGGGGCTCGGCATCGACGAGGTCGCTGCCTGGGCCGAGGAGCACAAGCTCGAGGTACAGCACTGGTTCTTCTCGACCGACCTCACGTTCTTCATCCGCGGTGGCAGGATCTCCAAGGCCGCCGGCCTCATGGGCGGCTTGCTCAAGATCTGCCCGGTGATGGACGTCGCTCCCGACGGCTCGCTCGCCGTCAAGGAAAAGATCCGCACCAAGCAGCGCGCCATCAAGCGTGACCTGCAGATCATGGAGGAGCTCGCGCAGGGCGGGCTCGACTACTCCGGCAAGGTCTACATCTCCCAGTCCGAGTGCCAGAAGGACGCCCGCGAGCTCGCAAACGAGATCGAGGCCAAGTTCACGCACATCGACGGACCCGTCCGCATCTGGGACATCGGCGCCACCATCGGCTGCCACACCGGCCCGGGCACCGTCGCGCTCTTTTTCTGGGGCAAGCCGAGGGCGTAGGGTCCGCAGCGCCCTCCCCAGGGCCGCGCGAGCGCGCAAAACTCGGTTAGGGCCACGCTGAAATGATTCCTTTGCGCAAAACTCGCTTAGGGCTACGTGTTTTCGCCTCCTGAGCCGATTCCGCTATTCAGCAACTGGGCTTTTATAGCCCTAAATTGATAGCGAAGCTCCCGAGGCGCTCAAAACGCGTAGCCCTAAGCGAGTTTTGTGCACATGGAGGGCATCAGCGTGGCCCTAAGCGAATTTTGCGCAGCTTCGCCCGAGGCCACGACCAGAAAAATCGCCTTGCAAGCGCTTTGCCAGCAGAATCAGAGCTCGTAGCCGAAGAACTCGCGGTAGAGCGCGAGCTCGGCGGGGGTGTCCTTGCTCGACGCGAACTCAACGGAGCCCGCTCGGCCCGCGGGTGCGAGCAGTCCGGCCTCGTCCAGGCGCTTGCGGAGCTGCCGAGCCGTGCCCGCGCCGCCGTCGTAGAACTTGACGTCGGGGCCGAGGACCTCGGCGATCTGCCTGCGCACGAACGGGTAGTGCGTGCAGCCCAGGACAACGGAGCCGACCGTGCCGGCAAAGGAACCCACGTAGCCGCGAATCATCTCGACGAGGTCGGCGGCTTCGAGGTCGCCGTGCTCGATGCGGCCGGCGAGCCCGGGGCACGGGACGGATATGACCTCGCAGCCCTGTCCATAGGTCTCCGCGAGCTCGTGGTATTTGTCGAGCCGCAGAGTGATGTCGGTCGCCATGACGAGGATGCGCCCGTGGTCGGGCGCCTCGGTCGCGGGCTTGAGCGCCGGCTCGATGCCGATGATGGGCAGGTCGGGATACTCGGCGCGCAGGCCCGGCGCTGCGGCGGAAGTGGCAGTGTTGCAGGCGATCACGATGGCCTTCGCGCCGTCCGCGACGAAGCGCTCGACGATGTCGTGCGAGAGCTCGCGCACGCGCTCGACCGTTTTTTCGCCGTAGGGGGCGTGCGCGGAATCGCCAAAGAAACGGAAGTCCTCGCCCGGGAGCTCCGCGACGAGCGACTTGAGCACGCTGATGCCGCCCACACCCGAGTCGAAGACGCCGACGAAGCCGTTTGCGTTATCTCGATCGCAGCCCATGCCGCGCTCCTCTCTTGCGCCGATCGCCGCCGCGCGGATTCGCGCGGCGCAGTCTTTTTAGTCTAGCGCGGCTCTGTGCGCTTCGCGCGGAGGGTATCGAGGCCGTGTCGGATGGTCATCGCGGGGTGGCGCAAAAGCATCCGGGGGCCGGCGTAACGCATGACGTCCTTGATTGCCTGACGCTCCTTGGGAGCGTAGCAATGGACCTTGCACTGGGAACAGAAGGTCTTGGTCGCCATGAAGGGGCAGCGGCCGATGCGCGCGTCGGCGTAGGCCGCGAGCGAGGAGCGCTCGTCGCAGAGCTCGCCGCGCGGCGTGCCGTGGTTCCCATGGCAGTAGGTGCCGATCATCTGCGCGACGACCGCGCGCTCGCGGCCGCGCTTCGCCTCGATCTGTTCGGGGGTAAGTTCCCTGTTTGCATTCACCTGCGGCTCCAATCGTTCGCGCCCGCTCAGCTCAGGCGGCCGGAGTCCATCGAGTACACCTCGTCGGCGATGGCAGCGGTGGTCGGGCGATGGCTGACGAGCACGACAGCGCGGCAGCCGCGCTGATCGTCGAGGGACTTCAAGACCCTCGCCTCGTTGAGCGTGTCGAGGTTGCTCGTAGGCTCGTCGAGCAAAAGCAGCGACGCATCGTGGAGGAACGCGCGCGCAAGGCCCAGGCGCTGGCGCTCCCCGCCCGAGAGCGTGTCGCCGAGCTCGCCGACCGTCGTGTCGTAGCCGTGGGGCAACCCTTCGATGAAGTCGTGCACGCTCGCCGCGCGGCACGCGGCCACGAGCTCCTCATCGGTCGCATCGGGCTTAGCGATGAGCAGGTTGTCGCGGATGCTGTCGTGGAAGAGGTGCGTGTCCTGCTCGACGAAGGCCTCCGTGTCGCGCAGGGCGCCCGTGGCGACGCGACGCACGTCATCCCCTCCGATTTCGACGCGCCCCTCGTCGACGTCCCAGAAGCGCATGAGCAGGCGGCAGAGCGTGGACTTGCCCGAGCCCGAGCGGCCCTGGACCGCGACGATCCGGCCCGGCTCGACGGACATGCTGGCGTCATCGAGAATCCGCTCGTCGGCGTACGAGAAGCCCACGTGCTCGGCGGCGGCGCCCGTGAACGCCGGGTGCGTCCCCGCGTCGTCGGGGACCTCGGCCACCTGCGGCTCCTCGTCGAGGATGTCCAGCACGCGGTTGCCCGCGGCGAGCGTGCCCTGCAACGTGGACCCCAGGTTGGCGAGCGCCACGAAGGGGCCGAACGAGCTGAAGGTCGCAACCACAGCGAGGACCGCGCCCTCGGCCGTAACGGCGCCCGCGGAGGCGAGGTCGACGGCCAGGAGCAGCTGCAGCGTAGAGAGGACCATGATGGCGCCCGTCGTGGCAGCTTGCCCGCGGCCGGCGACGTCGCGCAGGCGCGCCTGCGTGCCCGAGAGCTCCTCGCTGCGGCGATCGAGCTCGGCCAGGCGGGCCTGCCCCGCGCCGAACTGGAGCACCTCGCCCAGACCGCGCAGGGCGTCGAGCACGAAGCTCGAGAGCGCGCCCGCCTGGTCGCGCGAGGCGCGGCCGTCCGTTCCCGACCCGCGGGAGATGAGGACGGGCACCGCCACGCCCACGAGCGCGTAGCTCGCGAGAGCGAGCGCCGCCAGCTGCGGGTGGATATAGCCAAGGAAGAGGCCCATGACCACGGCCATGAGCGCGGCGATGCACACGGGGCTCACCGTGTGGGCGTAGAAGACCTCGAGCAGCTCGACGTCGGACGTCACGGTCGAGACGAGGCTGCCGCGGTCGGCCCCGGCGAGCTTGGCGGGGCAGAGCTTGCGCAGCGCGCCGAACACGAGATCGCGGATGTGCGCGAGCAGCCTGAAGGCGATGTAATGGTTGCAGCGCTGCTCGATGTAGTGGAGGACGCCGCGGGCGACGGCCATGAGGGCGAGGGCGGCGACGGCCGCGGGCAGTCCCCATGCAAGCGTCCCCTTCCCCGCCGCCGCGAGCGCGGCCGCGGAGGCGAGCACGGGGATGCCCGTCGCGCAGCAGAACCCGGCGACGCCGCATGCCACCGCGAGGACCATCCATCCGGCAAGCGGCCTCGCGAGGCCGAGCATGCGCCACATGACGCGGGCGTTACTCCTGTTCATCGTCGGCCTCCTCGGCATCGCGGGCGGGCTGCCCCTTGGTAAGGCTCTCGAGCTCGGCCTGCGCGGACCACAGCGCGCGGTAGGCCCCGCAGCCGCGCAGGAGCTCCTCGTGCGTCCCCGCCCCGGCAACATCGCCGTGGTCGAGCACGTAGATGCGCTGCGCGCAGACCACGTTCGCCAGGCGGTGCGAGATCACGACGACCGCGCGGTCGCGCGCGAGCTCGCGGACGGCGCCCATGACGGCTTCCTCGGACTCCGCGTCGATGTTGCTCGTCGCCTCGTCGAAGACGTAGACCGGGCTGTCCGCGCACACGGCGCGGGCCAGGGCCAGGCGCTGGCGCTGGCCGCCGCTCCAGTTCTCGCCGTTCTGCTCGAGGCGCGTGTCGAGCCCGTCCTGGGTGCGCAGGAAGCCCGCCAGCCGCGCGAATCCGAGCGCGTCCCAAAGCTCGTCGTCGGTCGCCCCGGGCGCCGCCATGAGGAGGTTCTCGCGGACCGTCCCGGCAAAGAGGTGCGCCCCCAGCCCGACCACGGTCACGTAGCGGGCGAGCTCGGTGCGGTCGATGTCGCGGACCTGCTTGCCACCGAGCAGCACGCTCCCCTCGTAGCCGTCGCGGCGACCGGCGAGCAGCGCCGCGACGGTGGACTTGCCGCTGCCGGACTCGCCGACGATGGCGGTGAGGCCCACGCTCGGCACGTCGAGGCTCACGCCGTGGAGCACCTCGCGCCCCTCCTCGTAGCCTAAGCGGACGTCGCGCAGGGCGAAGTGGTCGCCCGCATCGATGCACAGCGGGCGCGGGTCGGGCTCGGGCAGCGCGAGCAAGCGGAAGATCTTCTCGCTCGCCGCGATGCCGTTCATGGCGACGTGGAAGAAGCTGCCGAGCTGCCGCATGGGCAGGAAGAAGTCCGCCGAGACGAGGATGATGAAGAGGCAGCCGAAGAGGTCGACCGCGCCCGACGCCGTCGCAGCGAGCGCGACCGCGATGCCCGCCACGGCGCCGCCCAAGGCGACGATGTCCATGACGATGATCGAGTTCAGCTGCATGCTGAGCACCTTCATCGTCACCACGCGGAAGCGCTCGGCCTCGCGGTTCATCGCCTCGTGGCGCGCGGCGTCCGCCTGGTAGATCTTCAGCGTCGTGAGGCCCTGGAGGTTCTCGAGGAAGGAGTCGCCGAGCTCCGCGTACTGGTCCCAGTAGGCGCCGAGGATGCGCTTGGCGACCTTCTGGACGAGCACGATCACGGCGGGGATGAGCGGCACGCACACGAGCAGCACGACGGCCGCCGGCAGGCTCACGGGCGCCACGGCGAAAAAGAGCGTCACGGGCGCGAGCACGGAGTAGAAGAGCTGCGGCAGGTACTGGCCGAAGTAGGTCTCGAGCTGCTCGCAGCCCTCGACGGAAAGCTGCACGATCTCGGCCGTCGGCACCGCCTGGTCGTAGTCGGGCCCCAGGCGCAGAAGCTTCTCGTAGATGCGTCGGCGCAGGGCGCGCTTGACATCGCGCGAGGCGGCGAAGCTCTCGTGGGCGACGAGGCGGGTCGAGACCACGCGGGCGACGATGCCCGCGGCAAGAAGCGCGAGCGCGAAGGAGGGGACCGCGCCGCCCGCAACGAGCGCCGAGAGCACGCGCGCGATGACCCACACGAGCGCGACGTTGCCCGCGAGCCCCACCCACTGCCACGCGACCGTGGCGAGCACGTGCCGCATGGCGTCGGGCACGAGCGCCAGGAGTCGTTTGTCCATCATCTTGGGTATACTCCGATTCTACGCGCGCCCAGGCGCGCATCCGATTTACCAAGGTTAGCTTGTTCATCTTACCCGATGGACCTGAACACGAGGAGAAAACCCATGAGCAACGAGGGCAAGAAGGTCAAGGTCCACTACGTCGGCACCCTGGACGACGGCACGAAGTTCGACTCCAGCCGCGACCGCGACGAGCCGCTGGAGTTCACCTGCATGGCCGGCCAGATGATCAAGGGCTTCGACGCTGCCGTCAAGGACATGGAGGTCGGCCAGGTCGTCGACGTCCACATCCCCGCAGCCGAGGCCTACGGCGAGCGCCGCGACGACCTCATGCAGACCGTCCCCGTGAGCATGCTCCCCGGCGCCGAGAACCTCAGCGCCGGCGACAAGGTCATGCTCGCCTCCCCCTCCGGCCAGCCCTTCCCCGCGACCGTCGCCAAGGTCGAGAACGGCAACATCACCTTCGACATGAACCACGAGATGGCCGGCAAGGACCTCAACTTCAACATCGAGCTGCTCGAGATCGCCGAGTAGGCGGCCTGCCCGCGCCTTATAACTCAAAGGTGGCAAGAAGCCCCGTTCGCGCCTGCCCCGGCAACCCGGAAGCAGGAGGCGGGCGGGGCTTTTTGTCGAGGCGGCACCCCAGACGCGGGCGCCTACACCATCTGCTCAGGGTGGAAGACAGCGTCGAACTCGTCTGCCGTGAGGAAGCCGAGCGCGACGCAGGCCTCGCGCAGGCTCGTGTCCTCGGCAAAGGCCTTCTTTGCCACGCGAGCGGCGTTCTCGTAGCCGATGTGGGGGTTGAGCGCCGTCACGAGCATGAGCGAGTTGTGCAGGTTCGCGTCCATCTTTGCCCGGTTGGCCTCGATACCCGCGGCGCAACGCTCATTGAACGAGCGGATCGCGTCGGCAAGAAGGTCAACGGACTGCAGGAAGTTGTACGCGATCACGGGCATGAAGACGTTCAGCTCGAAGTTGCCCTGGGAGGCCGCGAAACCGATGGCGGCGTCGTTGCCCATGACCTGCACGGCAACCATCGTGACCGCCTCGCACTGGGTGGGGTTGACCTTGCCGGGCATGATGGAGCTGCCGGGCTCGTTGGCGGGGATGGTGATCTCGCCCAAGCCCAGGCGCGGGCCGCTCGCGAGCCAGCGGACGTCGTTGGCGATCTTCATCATGTTCGCGGCGAGCGCCTTTACGGCGCCATGGGCAAAGACGACCGCGTCCTTGCCGGACAGGGCGCGGAACTTGTTCGGGTCGGTCACGAAGGGAAGCCCCGTCTGGGCGGCGATATGGGCGGCCACGGCCACGTCGAAGCCGGCCGGCGCGTTGAGCCCCGTGCCGACCGCCGTGCCGCCGAGCGCCAGGCGGTAGAGCCCCGGAAGCGCTGCAGCGAGCTCCTCGGCCGCTCCTTCCAGAAGGCCCCGCCAACCGGAGATCTCCTGGCTGAAGGCTATGGGGACGGCGTCCTGCAGGTGCGTGCGCCCGCACTTGACCACGCCCTCGTTCTCGCGCTCGAGGCGCTCGAAGGTGGCCTCGAGCCTCTTCACCGCCGGGAGGAGGCGCCCCGTGACGGCCGTCGCCGCCGCGATGTGCATCGCCGTGGGGAAGGTGTCGTTCGAGCTCTGGCTCATGTTCACCGAGTCGTTGGGGTGGAGCGGCCGCCCGAGGGCGACACCGCGCTCGGCGGCGAGCTGGTTCCCGCGGTTGGCGAGCACCTCGTTCATGTTCATGTTCGACTGCGTGCCGGACCCGGTCTGCCAGACGACGAGCGGGAAGTTGCCGTCGAGCTCGCCGGCGAGGACCTCGTCGGCAGCGGCGGCGATGAGACCGGCCTCTTTGGCGCCCAAGCGCCCGAGGTCGCGGTTGGCGAAGGCGGCGGCCTTTTTGAGCTGGGCGAACGCCCGGATGATCTCGGGCGGCATGGTCTGCCCGCCGATGGGGAAGTTCTCGTGGCTGCGCTGGGTCTGGGCGCCCCACAGGGCGTCGGCGGGCACACGGACCTCCCCCATCGAGTCGTGCTCGATGCGATACTCGGACGAGTCGGTCATCTGGGTCTCCTTCCGAAAAACGAGCGCCAGGGGAAACCGTCGCCGATTCCCCCTGGCACTCATCGCAGGCTTAGATCGATTAATCGGCGGCGCGCATACGGGATGCGAAGGTGGACCCGGCCAGGATCGCGCTCGCCACCTCGGCCTGGTCGCGGGCCACGACGCCGAGGTCGGCGCGCACGCCGCGAAACCGCGGGCTCAAGGAGTACTCGTTGGCCAGGCGCTCGTTGCGGTAGGCGTCGCCCAGAGCCCCGAGCTCTCCTTGGATGTTGTCCATGTACTCGCTCGTCTTTGCGCGGTCGTCGCCGATGACGCCGGCGAGGGCGCGGGCGACGAAGTGCATCTCCTTCGCGTCGCGCCGGGCGAGATGGACCGCCTCGGGGTCGCGCAGGTCGAGGCCGAACAGGGCGTCGTCGAGCCCCGCGAGCTCCTCGTCGAAGTGCTTCTGGAAATCCTCGGCGTTGAGCCCGGAGGCGAGCACGCGGCTCTTCCACTTGATGCTCGGGCAGTCGTCGGCGATGTTGTGCAGGCGGCGCTTGACGTGGCGCTTGCGCATGAGGGCGATCACGCCCTCAAGCTCGAGCTGGCGCTCCTTGGCACAGGCCACGGGCAGAAGGCAGTTCTCGCCGAGCTCGCCGGATTCCACGAGCGCGTCGACGACGTCGGAGAGGATGTCGATCTCGCGCAGCGGCGACGTCGCGTCGAGCAGCGCGCGCAGGTCGTCGGAGGTGCGGTGGCACTGCTTCTTTGACTGCCAGGGCGAGAGGAACTGGATAAGCGAACGCAGCCGGCGAAGGCAGATGCGGAACACGCGGAGCGCCTCGACGTCGGCGGGGTCGGCGAGGAACGCGTCGCAGGCGTCGGCGAGCTCGGCGGACATGAGCTCGACCTGGTCGTCGACCTCGGCCATCGCGTCCCAGGACACCGCGTCGGGGCCGGCGACGTACCAGAGCAGCGAGCCCGCGGCCGCAGGGCCGTCGGGCAGCGAGATCGCGGCGACGCCGCCCTTGTTGAACTTGAGGTCGACGCCGGTCAGGTGCTTGAGCAGCGCGTCCATGAAGGGGACGTGGCCGACGACGGCGAGCGTATCGGCATCAGGGTCGGCCTTCGCGAGCTCCGAGAGGAAGGCATCGAGGTCCTGGTCGTAGAGCGACTGGCGCACATCGATGCCGCAGGAATCGACCGCCTCGGCAACCACGCCCGCCGTTTGCAGCGCGCGCACGGCGGGGCTGCACCAGACGGCGACCTCAGGGTCCTCGCCGAGCAGCGCGAACGTCCGGGGATACGCGACCTCGAGCGCGCGGATCCCCGCCGATGTGAGCTTGCGGTCGATGTCGTCGCCCGTCGGGCTTGCGTCCTCGGTCTTTCCGTGACGCACGAGCACCAGTGTCTTGACCATGCCGTTCCCCCAAACGTCGGTAGCTACGCAGCCTTTAACGATAGCAATGCGGCGGCGCGGCGGGCTTCTCTCCCCCGAGCGTTCGGGTGGACGGTAGCTCGCCCGGAGGGCGGGCACGGGACCAACACGAGCAGCCTTCTCTTTTGCGGGATTGAGCAGACTGCTCTTTAAGAGAGAAGCCTTCTCTTTACGCTCATTCGCGAAGAGAAGGCTGCCCACGACCCCGCCGATCAGCTCCGAAAGACGAAGCCGCCCTCCCCTTCGTTCGCGCGAGTCGCGCAGCGAGCGAGCGCGCAGCGCGAACGCCGAGCGGCGAACGAAGGGGAGGGCGGCGGACGATCGCAGAGCCGCAGGCTACATCAGCTTGCAGACGTTCTGCGCGAACGCAACCGGGTCGGCGACGGGCAGGCCCTCGGTGAGGAGCGCCTGGTCGTAGAGCAGCGAGGTGTACAGGGCGAGCTTGTCCTTATCGCCCGCCTCCTCGGCGGCCTGGAGCTTGGCGAACACGGGGTGCGCGGCGTTGATCTCGAGCACGCGGGTGGCCTTGGGCGCCTGCGCGGCGTCGGGGCCGGCAGAGAGCACCTGCTCCATCTCGAGCGAGACAGGCCCCTCGGCCGAGACGCTGGACGGCGCGTCGTCGGCGGACGTCAGGTGAGCCGAGACGGTGACCTTGGCCACGGCGTCGCCGAGCGCGTCCTTCATGGCGCCGAACAGGCCCTCGTTGGCCTTCGCGGCCTCGTCGGCGGCCTTCTTCTCCTCGTCGGACGCGAGGTCGAGGTCGCCGGAGCTGACGTTCTTCAGCTCGAGCGAGCGATCCTCGGTCTCGGCCTCGGCGCCGTCGGCCTGGGCCTTCTCGGCGGCCTCGCGGGCGGCATCGTCGGCGTAGACCTTGGGCAGGCCCTTGGCCGTGAAGTCGCGCATGGCCTGGAAGCAGAACTCGTCGACGTCCTCGGTGCACAGCAGCACGTCGTAGCCCTTGGCGAGCACGGACTTGACCACGGGCATCTTTGCGAGGCGGTCGCGGTCGTCGCCGGCGGCGTAGTAGACGGCCTTCTGGCCCTCGGGCATGGCCTCGGCGTACTCCTGCAGGGTGACGTACTTCTCGTTCTTCGCGCTCCAGAAGAGCAGAAGCCCGGCGAGCTCGTCCTTCTTCATGCCGTAGCTGGAGTAGATGCCGTACTTGAGGCCGCGACCAAAGTTGCCGAAGAACTTCTCGTACGCCTCGCGGTCGGTGTCGCGCATGGACTCGAGCTCGGAGGTGATCTTCTTCTCGATGCGGCGCTCCATGGCCTGGAGCTGGCGGTTCTGCTGCAGGGTCTCGCGCGAGATGTTCAGCGTGACGTCGGCGGAGTCGACGACGCCGCGCACGAAGTTGTAGTAGTCGGGCAGCAGGTCGGCGCACTTCTCCATGATCAGGACGTTGGAGCTGTAGAGCTCGAGGCCCTTCTCGTAGTCGCGGCTATACAGGTCGAACGGCGCCTTGCCGGGGATAAAGAGGAGCGCGTCGTACTCGAGGGCGCCCTCGGCGTGCAGGGTGAAGGTGCGGGCGGGGTCCTCCCAGTCGTGGAAGGTAGACTTATAGAACTCGTTGTACTCCTCGGGCTTGACGTCGGAGGCGCGCTTCTTCCAGATCGGGGTCATGGAGTTCAGGGTGTCGAGCTCCTGGTAGTCCTCCCACTCGGGCTTGTAGTCGTCGCCGGCGTCGGCGGGCTTCTCCTTCTGGCGGGACTTGGTGACCATCATCTTGACGGGGTAGCGCACGTAGTTGCTGTAGCGCGTGACGAGGTCCTTGAGCGTGTACTCCGAGAGGTACTCGTCGTAGCTGGCGTCGTCGGTGTTGTCCTTGAGGGTGAGGATGACGTCGGAGCCGCAGGTCTCGCGGTAGGCGGGGTCGTCGGCGGCGACGGGCTCGATGGTGTAGCCCTCGATGCCGTCGGAGGTCCAGCGCAGGCACTCGTCGGAGCCGAAGGCGCGCGTGACGACGCTGACCTCCTTGGCGACCATGAAGGCGGAGTAGAACCCGACGCCGAAGCGGCCGATGATGTCCACGGCGTCGCCCTGCTTGTCGGCATTGGCCTCCTTGAACTCCTCGGAGCCGGAGTGGGCGATGGTGCCGAGGTTCTTCTCGAGCTCGTCGGCGGTCATGCCGATGCCGTTGTCCGAGACGGTGAGCGTGCGGGCGTCCTTGTCGAACGAGAGCGTGATGGCGAGGTTCTCCTGGTCGACCTGGGCGGAGGCGTCGGTCAGGCTCTTGAGGTAGAGCTTGTCGATGGCGTCCGAGGCGTTGGAGATGAGCTCGCGGAGGAAGATCTCGCGGTTCGTGTAGATGGAGTTGATCATGAGGTCGAGGAGCTTTTTGCTCTCGGTCTTGAACTTGCGCATGGTTGACGTCCCTTCGTCGTATGTGTTCAACAAAGGTCACTCTACCCTGCTGCGACGGCGGATATTCGTGCGCGCTCAGAAAACCTTAGTTCATCACGCTTAGATTTTTTGAGAAGGGCGTAAAGAGAATCCGAGCAGGGAGCCGAGGGGGCGCCTAAGGCGCCCGGCGAGACGGCCGGCGGCCATCGCGGCGGATCGTTCGCTCGACCCGCCGAAGCCCCGCAGGTCAGGCGCGGGCGATGAGGAGGTAGTTGTCGTCGGCGGCCCAATCGTCGTCGGGGCAGCACACGAGCTCGACGCGGGGGAATCGGGCCTCGAGGGCATCCTGGAAGTCGCGCAGGAAGGTCGCGTCGCCGCCCGGGGTGACTACGTTGGCGGCGACGGCGCCGCCGGGGGCGAGCAGCCGTGCGTAGGCGTCGACGGCCTCGGGGCCTGCGAGCGACGCCACCGGATCTGCGCCCGAGAAGGCGTCGAGCGCGATAAGGTCGTACTCGACGCCGCGCAGGGCTGCGCCGCGCACGAAGTCGAGCCCGTCGGCGCAATGGACGCGCGAGGCGGCCTCGTCGGCATAGAACCAGCGGCGCGCGGCATCGATGACCTTGGGGTCGATCTCGACGACGTCGATCGTCGTCTCGGGCCGCGACGCCCGCGCGAGCTTAGGGACGGCGAACCCTCCCCCGCCCACGACGAGCACGCGCGGGGCAGGCGCGGCGATGCCGTCGAGCACCCGCCCGAACGCGCGGTAATACTCGAAGACAGGCTCCATCCGGCGCTCACCCAGATACGTCGCCGACTGGAAGACGCCGCCCGACGAGAGCACCCGCACCGGCTCGCCCTGGGGCCCGCGCACGGTATAGACGAGCACCGGCGAGAGCCCGGCGCGCGCGATATGAAGGTCGAGCTTCCCGAACACGGCGCCTCCTCGATTCGCCCCGCATGCACTTGTCGCCAAGCGACTCTGCTACCATATCCCGCGCGAAAAAAGGAAGCAATTCCCATGCCCGGTCTGGGGACCATCATCAATGCGTGCTGCATCGTCGGCGCGATCCAGGACGGCCTCACCGGCGACTACACGACCCTCATGCTCAAGGGCGCGATCGACGCCGTGATCGTCTGCGCGGTGACGGCCTCCATGGGCAAGGGCTGCATCTTTGCCGCGCTGCCCGTCGGCGCCTGGCAGGGGCTCGTCACCGCGGCGTCGACGCTACTCCAGCCGGTGATGACGCAGGCGGCGCTCGACAACCTCGGTCTCGTGGGCTCCATCCTGATCTTCTGCGTCGGCGTGAACCTGATCTGGCCGCGCACCTTCAAGCCCGCGAACATGCTCCCCGCCGTCGTCGTGGCAGTCGCCTGCGCGTTCGTCATGTAGGCCCGCGCAAGGCCCGCCTCGGGCCGCATCGGCGATGCGCCACCCCCCGCGCGATGAATCCTCCCGCGTCTCCTCAGTCGTATGATTACGTTCTGGCTCAGGGACGAACGCGAGGAGGCGAGCCGTGCCGGACATCGACAAGATCCTCGAGCAGCTGCTCGCCGACCCGCGCCTGCGCGAGGGCCGCGCGTTCGCCTCCGCGAAGACCTACGGCGACGAGCCCATCATCCGCCGCGGCTCGCAGATGCACGGTTATGTGCCGGACCCCATAAAGCAGCTGCGCAACCTGCAGGTCACGCCGCAGGGGCGCACCTGGTCGGAGACCCGGCTCTTCTATGAGCAGGCGAGGCTCCTCGAGGACTTCGAGGACCATGCGCCGTTCTCCGGGCAGTTCGTCTCGTACTACCCGACCTACCGCTCGATGAACGACCGCCAGCTGCGCGGCTACTTCACCTGGCGCGCCGACGTGCGCCGCGGCCGGATCGAGGACGTCTCGACCTCGTTCGCCTACGTCTATATCTATGAGCTGCTCATGGGCATCGGGGTCGAGCCGGGGCGGAAGGCATTCGAGGCTCTCGAGGCCTTCTACCGGGCGTACCGCGCCTTCGACCAGGCGAGCATGGACAAAAACGTCCGCCCCTGGCTCGTGGACTACGTGGTCGACCATGGCCTCGACCCGAAGCTCGCCGCGCCCTACTCCGACGCCGCGCACGACCGCGCGATATCGCTGCTCGCGGGCATCGACCGCGCCGCGGTGCTGAGCGCCCCGCCCAAGGGCGCGCGCCGCGCGCCGCTCGACTTCGGCACGCTCGGCGACGCGGCGGCGAAGCTCGTCGACGCCGCGGACACCCTGGCCACCTACCGCCTCAAGGACTCGAGGCTCTACAAAGAGGCCCCCGAGGACTTCGGCCTGGTGCTGACCGCGTTCTTCATCCGCCTCGCCCGCCATTACGCGCGCACGCACAACCAGGGCCTCGTCGAGACGCTTTTCGGCACTCGCTTCCGCATCCGCCACCTCATGTACGCGTCGGCGATCCACTACGAGCCCGCCCCGCACCCCGACTGCGTCTACGAGCTCTCGGACACCCGCAGCTACATCTGCAAAGACGGACACTGGACCTGCGACGGCTTCCACGACGGGGGCGCCCGCAGCGCCAAGCTCGGCGACCTTTGCCGCGCCGTGGACCGCCAGATGCGCGCCGCGATCGGCTTCCCCTCGCAGCTCAAGGACCACGCCGAGCCGAAGTACCTGGTAAAGATGATCGACGCCGAGATCTCCGACTACCTCGCGTACAAAGAAGCCCACAAGCCCGCCGTCGTGGACATCGACCTCTCTAAGCTCGCGGGCATCCGCGCCGCGGCGAGCGTCACGCAGGAGGCGCTGCTGATCGACGAAGAACGCGATGAGACCTGCGCCTCCGAGGCCGGGGCGGAGGGTTTGTCTCCATGCCCGGCGGACAGCGACCTCGCCGCGTCAAAGACCGGCGCCCGAGTCGCGGCTGCCCCTGGGCCTGGGGATTTGTCTCCACGCGCAGTTCCGCATGAGCCGGAGGCGCCAGTGGCGCCTCCGTGCGAAGAGGACTGTTTGAGCATGGAGACAAATCCCCAGGCACAGGGGCAGCCCCCACGTAAGGGCGTTGGGCCCGACCTTACGACGGACGAGCGGGCATTGATCGCCGCGCTGCTCGGCGGCGGCCCTGCGCAGGCCGTGGGCTCGGTCGACCTGCTGGTCGACGGCATAAACGAGAAGCTCTTCGGCCTCGTGGGCGACACCGTGCTCGAGTTCGGGCCGGACGGGGTGCCGCAGATCATCGAGGACTACGCCGACGACGTGCGGGAGGCCCTCGGTCTCGAATAAATGCGAACGTGTGTTTTTCTCGTCCCGCCTTCGTGCTAGCATGGAGCCCAGAAGAGACGCAGGAAGGACCGCCCATGCCGCAAGAGAAGCCCCGCGTGCCCAAGCGCATCGCAGCCGTGATCATCAACTCGCTCAAGGGCGGCGTCGTGCCGCGCATCGGCCTGCCCTACATCACCGTGGGACGCGAGCGCGAGATCGAGGCGCTTCTCCACGACCTCGCGCTCGTCGCGGACGGCGGGGCGAGCTTCCGTTTCCTCGTGGGCCGCTACGGCGCGGGCAAGTCGTTCCTTTTGCAGACCATCCGCACGCACGCGATGGGGCGCGACTTCGTGGTCGCCGACGCCGATCTCTCGCCGGAGCGGCGCCTGCAGGGCAACCAGGGCCAGGGCCTCGCCACGTACAAGGAACTCATCCGCAACCTGAGCACAAAGACCCGCCCCGAGGGAGGCGCGCTGCCGCTCGTGCTCGAGCGCTGGGCGCGCAACCTCTCGGAGGGCGCCGCGGACCCGCAGGTCCCGCTCAAGGCGGCGCTCGCCCCCATCCGCGAGCTCGTCCACGGCTTCGACTTCTGCCGCGTGCTCGAGGCCTACTACGCCGCCTACCTCGAGGGCGACGAGGAGCGCCAGGCGCTCTGCGCAAAGTGGCTGCGCGGGGAGTACCGCACAAAGACCGAGTCCAAGTCCGAGCTCGGCATCAACGCCTGCATCGGCGACGACGACTGGTACGAGTACCTCAAGCTCTTTGCCCAGTTCCTCGTAGGCGCCGGCTACCAGGGGCTCGTCGTGCTCGTGGACGAGCTCGTCAACCTCTACAAGATCCCGAACGCCATCACGCGCCAGTACAACTACGAGAAGATCCTCACCATGTACAACGACACCCTCCAGGGCAAGGCGCACCACCTGGGGATCATCATGGGCGGCACGCCCCAGTCCATCGAGGACCGCCGCCGCGGCGTCTTCAGCTACGAGGCCCTGCGCAGCCGCCTCACGCAGGGGCGCTTCGCAGGCGAAGGCATGACGGACATGCTTGCCCCGGTGATCCACTTAGACCCCCTTACCTACGAGGAGCTCCTCGTCCTCACCGAGAAGCTCGCGGACATCCACGCGGGCTACTTCGGCTACGAGCGGAGCCTGGGCACCGAGGACCTGGTGAGCTTCCTGCAGGCGGAGTTCGGCCGCGTGGGCGCCGACTCCCACCTCACGCCGCGCGAGGTGATCCGCGACTTCATCGAGCTTCTGGACATCCTCTGTCAGAACCCGGGAACCGACCTGGCCGCGCTGCTCAAGTCGGGCGACTTCGCCGCGGCGGCGCCCGGCGCGCCCGACGTGGCCCCGCAGTTCGCCGAGTTCACCATCTAGGCGGCGGCCATGAGCGTCTTCGACCGGTACGCGCCCTTTGTCCAGGACTTCATCTACGACCACGAGTGGGAGAGCCTGCGCGGCATCCAGGTGGCCGCAGGCGAGGCCATCTTCGACACCGAGGACCACGTGCTGCTGACCGCCCAGACCGCGTCGGGCAAGACCGAGGCGGCCTTCTTTCCCATCCTCACCGAGTTCTGGGAGAACCCGCCCGCGAGCGTCGGCGCCATCTACATCGGCCCCACGAAGGCCCTGATCAACGACCAGTTCTACCGCCTGACCGACCTTTGCCGGGAGGCGGACATCCCCGTGTGGCACTGGCACGGCGACGTCAGCGCCTCCCACAAGGCCAAGCTCATGAAGAAGCCCTCGGGTATCCTCCAGCTCACGCCGGAGTCGCTCGAGGCCATCCTCATGCGCCGCCACTCCGCCGTGGCCAGGCTCTTCTGCGACCTGCGCTACGTGGTGATCGACGAGGTCCACTCGCTTTTGCGCGGCGACCGCGGGGGCCAGTGCCTGTGCCTCATCGAGCGGCTCTCGCGCATGGCGGGCGTCGACCCGCGCCGCATCGGGCTTTCCGCGACCATCGGCGACCCGGAGGCCGTGGGCGCCTTCCTCGCCGCCGGCACCGGGCGCAAGACGATCGTCCCGCGCGTGGAGGAGCCGCCGCGCGTGTGGCGCCTCAGCATGGAGCACTTCTACACCACCGGCCCCCAGGCGCCGGAGTCGCTGCTCCAGACCACGCAGGGCGCCGAGGCCGACGTCTTGGACGTCCAGGCGGTCGACGCGACCGGGAGCCCCGCGGGCTTGCCTTCGCGCACGGTCCCGCAGGGGCCGATGCCTCCTGACGCGGCTTCGGGCGAGCAGGGCTGCCCGAGCATGGAGATCAGCCCCCGGGCCACGGCGGAGTCGCCGACCGACTCCGCCCCCGCGAACGCCGACCCCGGCTGCGCCTACATCTTTGAGCACACCCGGGGCAAGAAGTGCCTCATCTTCACCAACTCGCGCGAGGAGGCGGAGGACGTCTGCACGGTCTTGCGCGCCTACTGCGAGCACAACGGCGAGCCCGACCGGTTCCTCATCCATCACGGCAACTTATCTGCCTCGATCCGCGAGTCGGCCGAGGAGCTCATGCGCGACGAGGCGAGCGATCTTTCCATCGTCGCCACCGCCACGCTCGAGCTCGGCATCGACGTGGGGCGCCTGGAGCGCGCCTTCCAGATCGACGCGCCCTTCACGGTCTCCGGCTTCCTGCAGCGCATGGGCCGCACGGGCCGGCGCGACGCCCCGCCCGAGATGTGGTTCGTCATGCGCGAGGACCAGCCCGAGGCGCGCGCCCTCACGCCCGAGACCATCCCCTGGAAGCTGCTGCAGGGCATCGCCCTCGTGCAGCTCTACCGTGAGGAGCGCTGGGTCGAGCCGCCGCGCCTGGACCGGCTGCCCTACAGCCTGCTGTGCCACCAGACGCTGGCCATCCTCGCGTCCGAGGGCGAGCTCACGCTCGCGCAGCTCGCCACGCGCGTGCTCACCCTCACCGTGTTCCGCCGCGTGAGCGCCGACGACTTCCGCGAGCTCTTGCGCTTCCTGCTGGCGCACGACTACGTGGAGACGACCGAGGCGGGCGGGCTCATCGTGGGCCTCGCCGGCGAGCGCGTGACCAACAACTACAAGTTCTACGCCGTGTTCCAGGAGAACGTCGAGTACACCGTGCGCTGCGAGTCGCAGGAGATCGGCACGCTCGTGGCCCCTCCCCCTCCCGGCGAGAAGGTCGCCATCGCTGGCCACGTGTGGATCGTCGAGGAGGTCGACCACAAGCACCACCTGCTCTACGTCACGCAGGTCAAGGGGCGCGTGCCCGCCTACTTCGGCGAGTGCCCGGGAGACATCAACACCCGCGTCCTCGAGCGCATGCGCCGAGCCCTCGACGAGAGCGCGCCCTACCCCTACCTGCAGCCGAACGCCCGCGCACGCCTTGCGCAGGCGCGCCGCGTGGCCAGGAACGGCGGCCTCACCAAAGAACCGCTCGTCAACCTCGGGGGCAACATGTGGTGCCTGCTTCCCTGGCTCGGCAGCTACGCCTTCCTCGCCCTCGAGCGCCTGCTCAAGATCAAGTGCGCCAAGGAGCTGGGGCTCAAGGGGCTCGACTCCTCGCGGCCGTACTACATGACCTTCATCATGGCGCCCGAGGTCGACGAGCGCGCCTTCTACACCGTCGTCGCAAACGAGGCCGAGGCGCTCGCCGACCCGATGGAGCTCATCTACCCGGGCGAGGTCCCCACGTTCGAGAAGTACGACGAGCTCGTACCCGAGCCCCTCGTCCGCAAGGGCTTCGCCGAGGGCACGCTCGACGTCGCGGGAATGAAGGCCCGCGTGGCGCAATGGGTGTAGAGTAATCGGCTTTAGAGGCCCAATGAACTCCGCGGGCTCCGGCCCGGCCTCCCCCGATATCCTTGGTCCGTCGACGAAAGCGAGGTCGCGAGCGTGTCCGAGCAGCATACAGGAACAGACGACACGATGGTCGGGCCAAGCGCCCCGAGCGCCAATTGGCTGAGGAACAAGGCGTTCGCGTGGTCAGACGACCCCACGCCCGCGCGCTACGCGAGGGACTTCGCCTGCACGCTTTTGCTCATGGCGCTCGCCACGCTCGTCAGCCTCGCCTTCTACGCGTTCAGGATGGAGGCGTGCATCGTCATCACCTATGTTCTGGCGGTGCTATGCGCCTCCCTGCTCACCGTCGGCCGCGTGCACTGCCTGTTCGCCTCGGCCTTCTCGGTCGTGCTCTACAACTACTTCTTTACGACGCCGCGGTTCTCGCTGACCGCGTGGGGGACGGCCTACCCCGCCACCTTCGCCGTGATGTTCATCGTCGCCCTCGTCGCCAGCACCGTGGCGATGACGCTCCGAAGCGAGCTCCACGCGTCGCGCGAGGCCTTCAACCGCACGAGGGTCATCCTCGAGGCGGACCGTGCCCTGCGCCGCTGCACGACGCAGGGCCAGATCATCGACGCCACCTGCGAGCAGCTCTCCAGGCTCATGGGCGTGACGGTGGTCTGGTACGCGGACGCGGACGACGGCTTCGGCGCGCAGAAACGCTTCGACGCGGGGGACGCCACCCGGACGGACCCGGTCATCGAGCTGCCCATGGCGCGCAGGGCACAGCAGGACGCGGAGATCGTCGGGGTCGGCACGGAGCTCTTTCCCTCGGCATCCGGCCTCTACCTGCCGCTTCGCGCCGACGAGAAGATCGTGGGCGTCATAGGTGCCTGTCTGCAGGGCCGCGACCCGTTGCCGACCGAGCGCAACGAGGCGGAGGCCATCGCGGGCGAGGCCTCCCTCGCCTGCGACCGCGTGCAGGCGCTCGAGGAGCGCGAGAAGGCCGCGGTCATGGCAAAGAACGAGCAGCTGAGGGCAAACCTCCTCAGGTCGATCTCGCACGACCTCCGCACGCCGCTCACCGCCATCTCCGGCAATGCGGACGTGCTTCTTTCCAACGGGGAGGCGCTCGACGCGCAGGCGCGCGACGGCCTGCTCAAGGACATCCGCTCCGACGCCATGTGGCTCAACGCGACCGTGGAGAACCTGCTGGCCATCACGAGGCTCGAGAACGGCGGCGTCCAGCTCACGACCACGGCCGAGCTCCTTGACGACGTGGTCGAGGAGGCGCTGCGCCACGTGAGCCCGGACGCCTCGCTCCACCGGATCGAGGTAGACCCGAGCCCGGAGCTCCTGCTCGTCGAGGTAGACGCGCGGATGATGGTACAGGTCGTCGTCAACCTCGTGAACAACGCGATAACCTATACTCCGGAGGGCTCCCGCATACGCATATCCTCGCGCCGGCGCGGCGACGAGGCCGTGGTCTGCGTGGAGGACGACGGACCCGGCATCGCGCCGAGCGACCGCGACCACGTCTTCGAGTCCTTCTACACGGCGAGCCATGCCCTGGCGGACTCGAAGCACAGCGTCGGGCTCGGCCTCGCGCTGTGCAAGTCGATCGTCGAGGCGCACGGGGGCGCCATACGCCTGGAGCAGGCACAGCCTCACGGCTGCCGGTTCGAGTTCTCGCTGCCGCTCTACGAGCTCGAGGAAGAAGAAGGGGAAGACCATGACCGCTGCGACCACTAACCGTGCGGGGGCGCGCCCCACGATACTCGTCGTGGAGGACGACGCCGCGGTGCGCAACCTCATACTGACTACGCTCGACACCGAGGGCTACGCCCATCTGAGCGAGACTACCGGCCGGGGCGCCATCGCCTCGGCGGCGACGAGCGCGCCCGACGTGGTCCTGCTCGACCTGGGGCTGCCCGACATCGACGGCATCGAGGTGGTCCGGGCCATCCGCGCCTGGTCGCAGATGCCCATCATCGTGGTGTCCGCCCGAAGCGAGGACAGCGACAAGATCGGCGCCCTCGACGCGGGCGCCGACGACTACCTCACCAAGCCGTTCTCGGTGGGCGAGTTGTTGGCCCGCATCCGCACGACCGTGCGGCGGCTGAGCCACCTTAGCGAGGCTGCCGGCAAGGAGAGCCCCACCTTCGTGAACGGGGACCTGAGCATCGACTACACGGCGGGGATGGCCTACCTTGCGGGCGCCGAGCTCCACCTGACGCCCATCGAGTTCAAGCTCCTGTACCTTCTGTCCCGCAACGTGGACAAAGTCCTGACCCACAGCTTCATCCTCCGCGAGGTCTGGGGGTCCGAGAAACAGACCGACCTCGCTTCCCTGCGCGTTTTCATGGGCACCCTGCGAAAGAAAATCGAGCCCGACCCGGTGCACCCGCGCTACATCCAGACGCATGTGGGGGTCGGCTACCGCATGCTCCGCGTAAGCGGGGGCAAAGATGCGCCCACGCTCCCTACCTCGGCTCTTTAGGCCGCCTTTATTCGGTTTTAATTAAGGCTTTATGCTCGCATCATGTTGAATAATACGCAGGTAGACATCGTATAAGCCAACGGGCGCGAAGCGTCTATCCTCCTTTTCGCCGGCGGATCCGCCGCCGGGCCGCATGCTGTTTCGGGCACGCGGCGGCATAAAGGAAAGGAGGACCCTTGGAAACCCCGTCAAACACCATCGAGGGCGAGCTGCCCAACATCGCGGCGCTCCCCGCCGACGAAGTGCTCGGTGCCCTGGCCACCAGCGCGGCAGGCCTCACGAGCGAGAAGGCGGCAGAGTACCAGGGCAAGTTCGGAAAGAACCTCATTCAGGCTGCAAAGAAAAAGTCCCCGGTACTGGCGTTTCTCTCCAACTTCACGCACCTCATGGCGATCCTTCTGTGGGTCGCCGGCATCATCGCGCTCGTCGCCGGCATGCCGGAGCTGTGCGTCGCCGTTTGGCTGGTCAACCTCATCAACGGCTGCTTCAGCTTCTGGCAGGAGCACCAGGCCGACAAGGCGACCGAGGCCCTCAAGAAGATGCTCCCCTCCTACGTCAACGTCATCCGTGACGGCGAGCAGATCCAGGTCCTCGCGGAGGACCTCGTCCCCGGCGACGTCATGGTCCTCGCGGAGGGCGACAAGATCTCGGCCGACGGCCGCGTGATCCGCGCCTCCGACCTCCAGGTCGACCAGTCGACCTTGACCGGCGAGTCCAACCCCGTGAGGAAGACCGCCGACGCCGTGTGCGAGCCCGACCTCACCCCCGCCGAGACCCCCAACCTCGTCTTTGCCGGCACCTCGGTCTCCGAGGGCAACGGCCGCGTCGTGGTCACGCGCATCGGCATGGCGACCGAGTTCGGCAAGATCGCGAGCCTCACGCAGAACATGGAGGAGTCCGAGAGCCCCCTGCAGCGTCAGCTCGACCGCCTGACCAAGCAGGTCACGCTGTTCGCCATGTGCATGGGCGTCGCGTTCTTCCTGCTCGACGTGCTCTTTGTCCACAACGGCCTCGCGTCGTCGTTCATCTTTGCGCTCGGCATGGTCGTCGCGTTCATCCCCGAGGGCCTGCTGCCCACGGTCACGCTCTCGCTCGCCATGGCCGTCCAGCGCATGAGCAAGCGCAACGCCCTCGTGAAGAAGCTCAGCTCCGTCGAGGCGCTCGGCTCCACGAGCGTCATCTGCACCGACAAGACGGGCACCCTCACCCAGAACGAGATGACCGTCAACCACCTGTGGACCTGCGACCGCGAGTACGAGGTCACTGGCGTGGGCTACGCGCCCAAGGGCGAGATCCGCTCAAACGGCGAGAAGTGGCTCGCTGCCGACGACGAGCAGCTCCGCCTGCTGGTCGCGGGAGGCGCCCTGTGCTCCAACGCCCGCCTGGTCGACCCCGAGGAGGAGGGCGGTCGCTACACCGTCCTGGGCGACCCCACCGAGGCGTGCCTGCTCGTCAGCGCCCAGAAGGCCGGCCTCACGCTCGAGGGCCTCGAGGCCGAGATGCCGCGCGTGAGGGAGCTCCCCTTCGAGAGCCGCCGCAAGCGCATGACCACCATCCACCAGCTCAAGCAGCCGCTCGACGGGGCCAAGCGCGTCGCCTTCGTGAAGGGCGCCCCCAACGAGGTCGTGCGCCTCTCTTCCAGCGCCCGCATCAACGGCGAGGTCGTCGCCATGGACGACGACCTGCGCAAGCGCATCATGGACGCCAACGACGGCTACGCCGCCGACGGCCTTCGCGTCCTCGCGCTCGCCTACCGCCCGCTGCGCGCAGACGACGAGTCCATCCCCCGCTCCATGAGCGACTACACCCCCGACAACATCGAGTGCGAGCTCACCTTCGTCGGCCTGCTCGTCATGCAGGACCCGCCTCGCCCCGAGGTCGCCGACGCCGTGGCGGAGTGCCGCCGCGCAGGTATCCGCGTCGTCATGATCACGGGCGACTACGGCCTCACCGCCGTCTCCATCGCCCGCAAGATCGGCATCGTCCAGAGCGCCCACCCGCGCGTGTTCTCCGGCGTCGAGCTCGAGAAGACCTCGGACGACGAGCTCAAAGAGGCCCTCAAGGGCGAGGTCGTCTTTGCCCGCATGGCGCCCGAGCAGAAGCTGCGCGTCGTCGAGAACCTGCAGCAGATGGGCGAGATCGTGGCCGTCACCGGCGACGGCGTGAACGACTCCCCCGCCCTCAAGAAGGCCGACATCGGCGTCGCCATGGGCATCACCGGCACGGACGTGGCCAAGGAGGCCGCGGACATGATCCTGACCGACGACAACTTCGCGTCGATCGTCCATGCCATCGAGGAAGGCCGCGCGGTCTACGCCAACATCAAGAAGTTCATGCTCTACATCCTGAACTCAAACGTCCCCGAGGCCGTCCCGTCCGCCATCTACCTGCTCTCCGGCGGCGCCGTGCCCCTGCCCCTGACCACGATGCAGATCCTCACCATCGACCTGGGCACCGATATGCTCCCGGCCCTTGGCCTCGGCACCGAGCCCCCGGAGGCCGACGTCATGGACCGTCCGCCGCGCGACCCCAACGAGCCTTTGCTCTCCGGCAAGGTCATGCGCAAGGCGTTCCTGTGGTACGGCCTGCTCGGCGCGCTCTTCTCGTTCGCTGCGTTCATGTTCTGCCAGGTCATGAACGGCTGGCACCCGGGCATCGCGATGTTCGGCGTGGGCGCCGACCTCGACCCGGTCTACGTGCGCGCCACGACCATGGCGCTGGCCGCCATCGTCTTTACCCAGATCGGCGAGGTATGGAACTGCCGCACGGAGGTCGCCTCGGTGTTCTCGGTCGGGCTGTTCTCGAACTCCCAGGTCAACAAGGGCATACTGTTCGAGATAGCGCTCATCGTGTTCATCACGCTGTTCCCGCCCTTCCAGAGCGTGTTCCACACGAGCCCGCTGCTCCTGAAGGACTACGTGTTCCTGGTGCTGCTCCCGCCCGTGATCCTGCTGCTCGAGGAGTGCCGCAAGGCCATCGTGCGCAAGCGTCATCACATCGACCGCAATGGCGTCGCCATCCGACAGACGCCGGAAAAGAGGTAAACCATGAACATCATCGTCGTTGGAATGGGGCGCATGGGCACCAGCCTCGCCCACAAGCTCGACAGGCAGGGCTACGACGTCTGCGCCATCGACCAGGAGCCCGAGCGCCTCGAGGCGCTGAGGGAGTCGTTCGGCGGCCGCACCGTCGAGGGCATCGGGTTCGACCGCAAGGTCCTGGAGGCGGCCGGCATCGACCGCGCCAGCGCCGTGATCGCCTGCACGTCCTCGGACGAGACCAACATCGTGGTCGCGCGCATCTCTCGCCAGACCTACCGCGTCCCCCGCGTCATCGCCCGCCTGTACGAGATCAGCAACGCCGAGACCTACCGCAGGCTCGGCATCCAGAGCATCTCGACCACCGAGTGGGGCGTGAGGCGCGTCAGCGAGCTTCTGACCTTCAACGAGCTCGACGACGTCGTCGAGCTCGGGACCGGCGGCGTGCGCCTGGTGCGCGCCGACGTCCCGGCGCTGCTCGAGGGCAGCACCGTCCGCGAGATCACCGCCGTGGGCGAGGTCAACATCGTCTCGGTCTCGCACGACAACGAGACCTTCATCCCCACCCAGGGAACGGTTCTCCAGCACGGCGACATCATCTACGCAGCGGTCGCGTCGAGCGCGGCGGGCAAGTTCCGCACCATGCTCGGCCTGGCCGAGTAAGGAGGCAGGCATGAACATCATCATCGTCGGCGGCGGCAAGACCGGCGCCTACCTCGCGTCGCTGCTGGGCAGCCGAGGGGACACGGTCAAGGTCATCGAGTCGAGGAAGGCCGTGGCCGAGCGCCTCGAGCAGAAGCTTCCCGCGGGCACCGTCTTGAGGGGCGTCGGCTCGAGCCCGGACGTCCTGGAGCAGGCGGGCGTGCTGCGCGCCGACATCGTGATCGCCGTCACGGGCAACGATGAGGTCAACCTCGTCGTCTCGATGCTCGCAAAGATGGAGTACGGCGTCGGCCGGGTCGTGGCCCGCGTCAACAACCCGGCGAACTCCTGGATGTTCGACGCGTCCATGGGCGTCGACGTCGCCATCGACCAGGCGGAGCTGATCACCCGCTCGGTCGAGGAGGGCCTCGATATGGAGGACGTCTTTACGATCATGCGCCTGGGCAGGGACGGCCACGCCATCGTCCAGGGCGAGGTGCGCCCGCGCTCCGGAGTGGTCGGCAAGACCGTGAGCCAGCTTTCGCTGCCCGACGGGCTCGTGCTCGTCGCGGTCGAGCACGACGGCGACATCGTCATCCCCAACGGCTCGACCGTGCTCGCGTCGGGCGACCGCGTGGTCGCGTTCGCGAACGACGAGGGAAGGGCCTTCCTGAGCCGCGCGCTGCAGTAAGGGCGATCCCGACAATCGAACGAACAGGCTCCGGGGCCGGACGTCCCGGAGCCGACCGACTCTAGGCTGCACCCGCTTCGCGCGATCCGCGCGGCGGGTGTAGCCTAGAGTCATGATTCGCACGCCTGCAGACATACTCCGCCAGACCTTCGGCTACGAGAGCTTCCGCCCGCACCAGCAAGGCATCGTGGAGGCCGCGCTCGCGGGCAAAGACGTGCTCGCCGTCATGCCGACCTCCGCCGGCAAGTCCATCTGCTACCAGGTCCCGGCCATCGCGCTCGCCGAGCGCACGGGCGGGCTCACCGTGGTCGTCTCTCCCCTGATATCGCTCATGGCCGACCAGGTCGGGGCGCTGCGACAGTACGGCGTGGCCGCGAGTTGCCTGAACTCCACGCTCACGGGCGCCGAGCAGGCCGACGTGCTTCACGGCATCGCGGCAGGCGCGCTCACCCTCGTCTACGTCGCGCCGGAGCGCCTGGACGACCCCGCGCTCCTTACGGTCGCCGCCGAGCGCGGCGTGGCGCTGCTCGCCGTCGACGAGGCTCACTGCATCAGCCAGTGGGGCAACGACTTCAGGCCTTCTTACCAGCGCATCATCGAGTTCATCGACGCCCTGCCGGCCCGTCCGCCGGTGATGGCGCTCACCGCGACGGCGACGAAGGCGGTCCGCGACGACATCGCCCGTTCCCTCGGGCTGCGCGATCCGCACTCGGTGCTCGCGAGCTTCGACAGGCCGAACCTCAAGTTCCTCGTGGAGCGGCCGGCCACCCGCAAGGCCAAGGACGCGCGCGTCGCCTCGTTCATCCTCGAGCGCGAGGAGCAGTCGGGCATCGTCTACTGCTCGAGCCGCCGTGCGGTCGAGGAGCTCTGCGACCTGCTGCGCCGGCGCGGGATTCCCGCCACGCGCTACCACGCGGGGCTCTCGGCCGCGGAGCGCGAGCAGAACCAGGCCGACTTCCTCTACGACCGCGCCCGCGTGATGGTGGCCACCAACGCCTTCGGCATGGGCATCGACAAGTCGAACGTCAACTACATCGTGCACTACAACATCCCGAGCTGCCTGGAGAACTACTACCAGGAGGCCGGGCGCGCGGGGCGCGACGGGACGCCGGCCGAGTGCCTGCTGCTCTACTCCCCCGGCGATGTGCACACCCAGGAGTACCTCATCGGGCAGACCACGCGCGACGACCTCGGCCCCGACGAGCTCGCGGAGCTGCGCCGCCGCGACGAGGAGCGCCTGCGCCAAATGGTCTTCTACGCCACGACGACCGAGTGCCTGCGCGCCCGCATCCTGCGCTACTTCGGCGAGACCGCGCCCGCCTACTGCGGCAACTGCTCGAACTGCCTCGCCGACTTCGAGGAGGTGGACGTCACCGTCGACGCCCTCAAGGTGGTGAGCTGCGTGGCGAGGCTCGCGCAGCAAGGGCGCTCCGTCGGCGCCTCGACCATCGTCGACATCCTGCGCGGCTCGCGTGCACAGAGGATCGCGGAGCGCGGCTACGACCGCCTGAGCACCTACGGCATCATGTCCGACGTGCCCGTGCCGCGCATCCGCCAGGTCATCGACGAGCTCGTGGTCCGCGGGCTTCTGTGCAAGGCGGCGGGCGACTACCCGACGCTTTCCCTCACGGAGGGCGGCGTCGCCTTCATGCGCTCGAGGCTGGTAGAGGGGGAGCCGCTCGTCCTCAAGGTCGCCCACGGCAAGCCGCGCGCGGCGCGCAAGGCGGGCGGCCGCGCCGGTGGGGCGGCGGGGGCCGGGTCGGTTCCCGAGGTCACGGACCAGCAGCTCTTCCAGCGGCTCGTCAACCTCCGCGGTGAGCTCGCGCGAAAGCAGCAGGTGCCCACGTACTTCATCTTCACCAACGCGACGCTGGCCGACATGTGCGCCAAGCACCCCCGGACGCCCGAGGAGTTCCTCGAGGTCTCCGGCGTCGGCGCAAAGAAGGCCGAGGCCTACGGCGAGGCGTTCCTCGCCGTCCTCGCCGACTGAGCCGGGGGCTTGGAGCGCGCGGCATGGGCTACTTGCGCTTCTTTTCCTTCCGGACGGCGTAGCCGAAGGTGCCGAGCCTGCGGCCGAGCTCGAAGTACTCGCCGTGGCTGTAGGCCGTGAGGCCCGCCCGGGCGAGGTCGAGGCGGCCATGGTCGTCAAGGAGCCCGTCCTCCACCTGCACCGCCTCCACGCTCGCGAGGAACATGTGGTGGCTCCCGAGCTCCTTGACCTCGGTGACCTTGCACTCGATGTTCACGGGGCTCTCGGCGATCACGGGCGCGTGGGAGAGCGTGGTCGCCGGCGCCGGGGTGAGGTGGCACTCCGCCCACTTGTCCCAATCGCGGCCGGAGCGGGCGCCGCACCAGTCGCAGGCGCGCTGCAGGCGCTTGGTCGTGAGGTTGACCACGAACTCGCCGGACTCGCGGATGATGGGATAGCTCGCGCGCTCGGGGCGCACGCTGATGTAGAGCATCGGCGGGTTCGTGCAGACGGTCCCCGTCCACGCGATGGTGATGATGTCCGACTTGCCGGACGCGTCTGCGCAGCTCACCATTACCGCCGGCAGCGGGTAGAGCATGTTTCCGCCGGCCCAGGTCTGCTTAGCCATGTGATTCTCCGAGTTCGATCGAGTACAGGGGCTTGTAGCGCGCCCCTTCTTTGTCCAGATAGCTGCGGAACAGCGTGACGCGGCGCGCCTCGCACGGGAGCGGGAACGCGAGGCGCGGCAGGTCCCCCTTGGGCAGGCGGACGCGGCGCGCCAGGGTCACGTGGGGCAGGAACGCGTTGCTCTTATCGTAATCGACGCCGTGGGCCCGCAGCTCCTCGCGAAGGCGCTCGGCGAGCCCCATGAGCTCCGGGTCCTTCGCGACGCCGAGCCACAGCCCCGCGCCGCCCGCACGCTTGCCGAAGCTGCCCAGGCCGTCGACGTCGATGGGCACGGGGCCGAACGCCCGGCACGCGTCGTCCATGGCGGCGATGGCCGCACGGGCCTCGGCCTCGTCTACCTCGTCGAGGAACGCAAGCGTGAGGTGATAGTTCTGCGCCGGCACAAAGCGCCCGTCGACCGCCCGCTCCAGGCTGCGCGCCATCGCAGTGGCGGCGTCCACGAACTCCCCCGGCATCTCCAACGCGATGAACGTCCGCACAGTCCCTTCCCTCTTCCGCCGTCCCCTGTGATGGTATCGAACAAGTGTTGCTATATTTGTGACGGTCAATGTCACGCCGGCCATTCCTGTCCGGCATGTACCCCAGAATAGTGGAAAGAAGAGAGGGGCGCGATGGGACCGGACCAGATCATACGGCGCGACGCGGTGGACACAGGGCGGACGTACCTGTGCATCGACCTGAAGAGCTTCTACGCCTCCGTCGAGTGCGTGGACCGTGGGCTCGACCCGTTCAAGGACAACCTCGTGGTCGCCGACCCCGAGCGCAGCCGCACCACGATCTGCCTCGCCGCGAGCCCCGCCATCAAGGCGCTCGGCGTCCCCTCCCGTTGCCGCGTCTACGAGATCCCAAAGAACATCCAGTACACGATGGCGCCTCCGCGTATGAAGCGCTACATGGATGTCTCTGCTCAGATTTACGGCATCTACCTGCGGCGCATTAGTGCGCAGGACATCCACGTGTACTCGATCGACGAGTGCTTCATCGACGCCACACCCTATCTTTCGCTCTACCGCACCGATGCGCGCTCGCTCGCCCAGCAGCTCATGGACGACGTCAGGCAGGAGTGCGGGATCTGCGCCACGGCGGGCATCGGAACGAACCTCTTCCTCGCGAAGGTCGCGCTCGACGTGACGGCCAAGCACGTGGACGATCACATCGGGTACCTCGACGAGCGGGAGTTCCGGCGCAAGATCTGGCACCACCGCCCCATCACCGACATCTGGGGCATCGGCCCCGGCATTGCGCGGCGGCTCCTCCAGTACAACGTGCAGGACCTCGCCGGGATCACCCAGGTCGACGAGCGCTTCCTCCACAAGGAGTTCGGCGTGAACGCGGAGTACCTCATCGACCACGCCTGGGGCTACGAGCCCTGCACGATGGCGGACATCCACGCCTACCGGCCGCACGGCCATTCCACGAGCAACGGGCAGGTCCTCGCCCGCGACTACAGCTTCACCGAGGCCCGCACCGTCCTCACCGAGATGGCGACGGCCTCTGCCCTTGACCTCGTCGAGAAGCACCTGGTCTGCGACTCGGTGGCGCTCTATGTGGGGTACTCGTGGGACGACGCCGGCGCACCGTCGGCGGGCGCGGCACGCAAGCTCGGCAAGCTCACGAACTCGCGCGCGGAGCTCATGGGCCGCGTGCTAGAGATATACGACGAGGTCTGCGACCGCGACCACGCGGTCCGCAGGCTGAGCGTGAGCCTCGGCGGCCTCACTGACGAGAAGCACGCCACGCACACCCTCTTTGACAACGTGGCTGCCGAGGAGGCGGAGCACAGCCTGAGCGCCGCCACGCTCGCGGTACAGCGCAAGTTCGGGAAGAACGCCCTGCTCCGCGGGGTGAGCCTGCGCGAAGAGGCTACCCAACGGGAAAGAAACCAGCAGGTTGGAGGGCACCGTGCAGAATAGCGACCACCACGCCAAACGCCATCGCGCCGAGGCCGAGCCGCTGGGCCGTCCGCGCACTTCTCGCCTGCCGAAGCCCCGCGCCGAGCGCGCGGCGCAGTTCATGCCCTTCGCGGCGCTCACCGGCTTCGAGGATTACCTTCGCGCGACCGATGAGGAGCGTGAGCAGATGTACGACAACGAGGCTCCAGAACCCGAGTCCGGATCCTTGGACATCTAAGGCTCGCGCGATCACAGGCACCGAAGCCCTGGAGCCCACGTCCCCGGCCATTTGGGGTTCGCGCGGCCCTAGCGCGACAGCAGGAGCCCACTTCTTGCCGCATCTGGGGTTTCGTGAACCCCAGATGACCGGGGGACATGGGCTCGGCGACTCGGGCGAGCTTAGGCGACAGCCGAGGCAGCGGAAAGATCTTGCCCCGCGCGACGTCTCCGGCCTACAAAGAAGGGGCCGCCCAAAGAAGGGCGGCCCCAAGGAAAGCCAAAGCTGTGAACGTGCCGACCAGAGCGCCCGGGCGGCACCGGTCGTACAGACTTGAACAGTCAGGCAGTGCCAAACGTGCAGGTCAGAACGCCCAGGCAACGACTGACGCAGACCTGGATGCCCGAGCACCCCCTGAGCGCGCAGCGAGCAGCAGCTTAGTAGCGCTTGCCGTAGCCGCCACGGCCGCCACGGTCGCCACCATGGTTGAAGCCGCCGCGGGAGTCGCGACCGCCGAAGCCGCCGCGGTCGTTGCGGTCGTAGCCGCCACGGCCGCCACGGTCGTAGCCGCCACGGCCGCCACGGTCGCCGCCGCGGTTGAAGCCGCCGCGGTCGCCGCCGCGGGAGTCGCGCCCTCCGAAGCCGCCACGGCCACCACGGTCGTCACGGCCGCCGAAACCGCCGCGCCCGCCACGGTCGCCGCCGCGGTCGAAGCCGCCACGGCCGCCACGGTCG
>ERZ1673741.504-NODE-504-length-42876-cov-15.493123_pt1 | contig 42876 bp, 35 predicted proteins | sample MGYA00580209_ERZ1673741 | MGnify/ENA primary metagenome ERZ1673741 (study PRJEB41218, sample SAMN15661754) | gut metagenome | host: Homo sapiens | place: Canada: London | collected 2015-08-20/2019-03-30 | study: EMG produced TPA metagenomics assembly of... | reverse complement strand
TTTGATATTTATGCAATTAATGCATTATCTTTCGATTTGCTCAGAGCATCCTTAGGGGACGGGATAGACTGAATGATTCGCAGTATTTGTTCAATTGATGCGGCATCAGTTAATCTTCCTTTCCCGTCTGGCGCAGTCATTTTCAACCGTACGATATTTTCGTACGTTTGAGTGGCCCCCTCTTTTTTCAACTTCCGCTTTAGGGCGCTCCAATACCGTTTGGGTTCCGAGCTACCGCTAAGTACGCGGACAACGTCAACTACGCTGAAAAGCCACTCTTCCTTCTGATCATCCCAAGCAGATCGCACTTGATGATCTTCAAACAATTGGATTTTCCCTTTCATTTCACTCCAACAAAATTCTCCCCAGGCGTCGTAGACCTCTCGCATATCGCCCAACGCCTGCTCGCGATCGTAGGCGCACTGATAGGACTCGTTGCGATGATCCAGGCAGCTCTCTCGAAGATCGCGAGGGAACGGCTTGTGCCCATAGCCCTTCGCGTCCTTCGCCCAAGTATTGAAAGTCGCGCGCGCAAGACCGTGCAGCGTGACGATGCGAGGCTGACCGTCCCTTGTCTTCTGATCCGGATCGATCCAGCCGATGCCGTCCACCTTCTTCTGCTTGACGTGCATTCGCTTCAGGAAAGCGCGGAACGAATCCCGGCTGAATGCTGACAGCTTGCCCTTATTGATATTCGGGAAGATGAATCCCTTCTCATCGCCCTCGAAGCGCGGCGCGCCCTTGAGGATCGCAACCGCCTGCGCTGAGAGCGGTGTTTTACGGTCGAAAGGAATTTTCTCGGACTTCACCTTCATGCGCTCGCGAGGAATCACGTGAAGGTAATGGCCGTTCTCGTCCTTCTGAATTTCATCCCACGTCGCTTCGCGCGCCGTTGTGTTCCTGGCGGACGTCAGGATAGCGAACGCGATGCAGCGAGCCGTCTGACTCACAGGCACGTACTTCATCAGTTCAGCAAAGAACAGCGGCATCCGGCGCGGCGGAAGCGCCGGCTCATGCCCGCCCTCCGGCCGATCGAGCGCGAGCAAATCCCCTAATCTTCCATCCTTCACCTTCGCCGGATTGAGCATCAGCGGAATGAGCTCCTGGCGCATTGCCCAGTCGAACGCGTTCCGCATATCGCTCAGGATGCGCTCCGGCGTATCGATCATCGTCCACCACTTCTCCCCCAGCTCCACATAGAGCCGCTCTGCCGTCAAGTCCTTAGCAGGAAGGGCCATCAGCTCCGCACTCAGGTGATTGCGGCAGAAGCCGTCCCAGACGAGCTCCTTCGGTTTCAGCGCATTCTTCCAGCGGCCGCGCTCCTCATTGAAGCGGATCCAGCCGTAGACGACATCCTTCACCGTCGCATCCGGCTGCTCATCCTCTGACGCCTTGAGCGCTTCCTGCTTCGCCTTCAGCTCCGCAGCCGGATCAATGCCGGCGTCGATCTTCGCTCGCCACTCGGCGGCCTTTGCAAAAGCATCGCTCAGGGACAGCTCCGGATACTTCCCCAGCTGCCAGGAGCGACCCGACTTTTTGTCTCGAAGGATGAAATAGCGGACAACCGAACCGTCCCCAAGGCGGCGAGGACGAACGTAAAGGCCGCGGACGACGCCGCAGGCTGTATCCGACACAACGCTGCGAAGCTTCTTGTCCGTCATTTTGGCTGCGAGTCTAGGCATTTCAAGCTCAAATCACACAAAAAATCCGAAGAACTTACGGGTTTTGGCACACAACGCCGTCCGTTGTGTGACTCTTTGTGAGCTTAAGCCATGCGCTAGAGACACGCTACGACACTTCAATACAGGCCGTAAATCGTCATCTCTTTCGCCCGCTTTCCCTACTGCCGCAGGAAATGCGAGACAAGGAGACAACAAAAAAGCCCATCTTTTCAGATGAGCTTCTTTGTTCTGGTCGGGGCGGCGGGATTCGAACTCGCGACCCCTTGCACCCCATGCAAGTGCGCTACCAGGCTGCGCTACGCCCCGAACAGAAGCGGAATATTACCTGAAGATTTCGAAAAAAGCAAATTCAGGTTGAGTCCGCTTATTCCTTGTCCTTGAGGACGGCGCGCGTGCGGCGGGTGCGCGGCTGTTCCTGAGGAGGAATCAGGTTGGTCGTCACGCGGGCGTTGAGCGTTCCAGAGGGATGGAAGGTGACGACGCGGCGCTCGGTGATGGTCACCGTTTCGCCGGTCTTCAGGTTGCGGCCCGGACGGGCAACCTTGTCGCGCACGGAGAAGTTGCCGAGACCGGGGATCTTCACCGTGTCGCCCTTTTCAAGGTGCTCGGCGATGAGTTCGAAGAAGGTTTCGACGATGAGCTTCGCATGCGGACGATCCAGTTCCGGAATCTGCGCGATCAGCGCTTCGGCAATGCTCGCCTTATTGAGCGTGCGAATGTCCTGATCGTCCTGTTTTTCTTCCTGATCTTTCATATGTCTTCTTTTCTGTCGATGGAAATATCTTAGGGCTCGCGCCGGTCCGCTCCATTGAGGAACGGACCGGGAGCGGAATTACTGACGCAGGCGGGCGCCCTTTTCCTCGAGAACTTCGAGAATAGCGCGGACGGCGCCTTCCGTCTGCTCGTCGTTCAGAGCCTCATCCGAGCGCGAATTAAGTTCGATCGCAAAGGCGAGCGACTTCTCGCCCGCCCCCTCGCCTTCCTTCGGACGATAGAGGTCGAAGAGGCGGAAGTCGGTGAGGGGCGCAAGACGCAGATCCTTCTTCTTCGCGGCGGCAACCGCGTCGAAGAGCACCTGAACCTCCTGGTCGGCAGGAACCACCACGGCCAAGTCGCGCGTGACCGGCTGGAACTTGCTCACGGGCTTGTAGTCCGGGAGCGGGAGCTCCATGAGCGGGTCGACCGCGACTTCGAAGACCACCGGCGCATGCGTGAGATCAAACTGCTGCATGACGCGCGGATGGAGTTCGCCGATGAAGCCGATGCGCTTGTCTCCGACATAGATGCCGGCAGAACGCCCCGGATGGAGCGCCGGGAAGGATTCCTTCACGAAGCGGACCTTGAGCGGACGAATGAGGCGCTCAACGTCGCCCTTCACGTCGAAGAAGTCGACGCGGCGGGCAGGAACGCCCCACTGCGCATCATCAGCCGTGCCGTAGGCGAGGCCGGCGATGTGCTGCGGCTGACGCACGCCCTTCACCGTCCAGGGGCCTTCCTCAACAGAAGTATCCGGGAAGAAGACGCGGCCGAGCTCGAAGACGCGCACGCGCTCAGCGCGGCGGTTGAGGTTGTAGCGGAGGATGTCGACCAGGCCCCCGATCAATTGCGTACGCATGACGGAGAGCTGCGAGGCGATCGGGTTCAGGAGTCGGATCGGCTTCTCGTTCGCGGCGAACGCGACTTCCCATTCTTCGGGAACGAAGGAAAAGTTGATGAGTTCCTGGTACCCGAGGTCCGCCATTTCAAGGCGAAGCGCATGCGCGGAGCGGCGCTCCTCGCGCGAGGGCTTCATCGCGATGCGGGCGAGCGGCGGACGATCCGGGAGCTTTTCGTAGCCCCAGAGGCGGGCGACTTCCTCAATCAGATCCTCTTCGATTTCAATGTCAAAGCGGAAGGAAGGCGGCACAACCGTGAAGACGCCGTTTTCGAGCGTGTATTCGAAGCCGAGGCGCTTGAAGCTCTCTTCCATCGATTCGAGCGGGATGTCGACGCCCACCACCTTGCAGCAGCGGTCGACGCGCATCTTGACCGGAGCGCGTTCGGGGAGGTTCGCGACCACATCCTCAACCGGGCCCACCTTGGTTTCGGGCGTGCCGCAGATGTCGAGAACGAGCTGCGTGATGTATTCGAGGTGCTCGGCGGTGCTCGCATAGTCGACGCCGCGTTCATAGCGGTAGGCGGCATCGGTCGAGAAGTTGAGCTTCCTGCAGCGGCCCTGAATGGCCTTCGGGAACCAGAAGGCGGACTCAATGAAGAGGTCCGTCGTTTCGTCGCTGATGGACGACCGGTCGCCGCCCATGATGCCCGCGAGGCATTCGGGCTCGTCGCCCGCGCAGATGACGCCGTACCAGGGGGTGAGCTCAACCGTTTCGCCGTTCAGAAGCTTCTCGGATTCGCCGTCGCGCGCCCAGCGCACGGTGAGGCGGTCGGCATTCAGCTTCTTGATGTCGTAGAAGTGCGTCGGACGACCGAGCTCGAGCATCACGTAGTTCGAGATGTCGACCAGGGCAGACACCGAACGCTGGCCGGCGCGCTCAAGGCGCGACTTCATCCACTCCGGGGTCTTCGCCTTCGGATTGAGGTTGCGGATCACGCGGCTCGAGAAGCGGCCGCAGAGGTCGGGAGCCAGAATCTCTACGGGGAGCCTGCACTCGCACGTGGCGGGAACCGGAGCCATCGAGGGGGGAATGAAGGGAGCGCCCGTGATGGCGTGCACGTCGCGGGCGACGCCCACGACGGAAAGCGCATCGCCGCGGTTCGGCGTGAGCTTCAATTCAATCTTCGCGTCGTCAAGGCGCGCATATTCGCGGATGTCGGTGCCGACCGGCGCGTCGTCCGGAAGGATCCAGATGCCGTCGTGGTTCTCGTTGATGCCGAGTTCGCGCGTCGAGCAGAGCATGCCCATCGACACCACGCCGCGCAACTTGCTCTTCTTGATGCGGAAGTCGCCCGGGAGCACCGCGCCGATCGTGGCGCACGCAACCTTGATCCCGGCCTTCACATTGGGAGCGCCGCAGACGATCTGGAGCGTTTCGCCGGTGCCGGCATTGACTTCGCAGACATGGAGGTGATCCGAATTCTCGTGATCGCGGCAGGTGAGGACCTCGGCGACGACGACGCCCGTAAAGGCGGGAGCAGCGGTCGTGACTTCCTCAACCTCAAGGCCCGCCATCGTAAGGGCTTCTGCGAGCTCATCGGTCGAAAGCGCCGGATTGACGTACTGGCGCAGCCATTCTTCAGTGAAAATCATTTTTCTCTTCTCTCTACGCCGTTATCAGTTGAACTGCTTCAAGAAGCGCAGATCGCCCTCAAAGAAGAGGCGCAGATCGTCGATGCCGTAGCGCAGCATGGTGAGGCGCTCAAGGCCGGAGCCGAACGCAAAGCCGATGTACTTTTCGGGATCAAGTCCGTAGTTGCGCACCACGTTCGGGTGCACTTCGCCCGCGCCCGAAATCTCGAGCCAGCGGCCCTTGCGCGGACCGCTCGTGAACATCATGTCGACTTCGACCGAGGGTTCGGTGAAGGGGAAGTAGGACGGACGGAAGCGGACGATGAGGTCGTTCGTTTCGAAGAAGCAACGCAGGAAGTCGCTATAGACGCCCTTCAGATCCGTGAAGCTGATGTTCTCGTCGATCCAGAGGCCTTCGACCTGGTGGAACATGGGCGAGTGGGTCGCGTCGCTGTCGACGCGGTAGGTGCGGCCCGGGGCGATCACCTTGATGGGCGGCTGATGCGTGCGGGCATAGCGCACCTGCATGGGCGACGTATGGGGACGAAGCGGGAGGGGGCGCCCCTCGTCGTCGTTCCTGTCGACGTAGAACGTATCCTGCATCGAGCGCGCCGGATGGTTAGGGGGATTGTTGAGCGCGGTGAAGCTGAACCAGTCGCTTTCAATTTCCGGACCGTCGGCAACATCAAAACCGATCGAGCGGAAGATTTCCTCAACGCGCATCCAGGTGCGGATCACCGGATGGATGCCGCCCTCGGAGCGGCCGCGCCCGGGGAGCGTCACGTCGATCGATTCGGCGGCGAGCTTCTGCTTCAGAGCTTCGTCGGCCAAAGCCTCGCGGCGGGCGTTGAGCGCCTCTTCAACCTGGGCCTTGGCGCGGTTGATTTCCTGACCGCGCGCGCGGCGTTCTTCGGGAGCGAGCTTCCCCAGCTCCTTCATGAGCATGGTGAGCCGGCCGGTCTTGCCGAGGTAGCGCGCCTTGGCGTCCTCAAGCGCGGCAGCCTGCCCCGCCTCGGCGAATTCGCGCTTTGCGGACTCGATGAGTTCGGAAAGATCCTGCATTTTGTATTCCAAAACGTTGAAATCTGGGGGACGCATCGGGCTCTTTCACTCCCCGGAAAACTTCCGCCCGGGAGAAAAGGCAGTCTGCGTCCTGACGTTCGGCTTCCGGGCGCAGTCCGGGGGGTATGGAGGAGGATGAAAAAAGCCTTCATCGGTCTCTCACCGGGCATTCAGGCGGGCAGCCGAATAATGCAAAGCGCCGGACATCCTTCAGGGAATCCGCGGGCGCTTCGCGCTGAAAGGGTGAATTCTACCTGCAATCCTCTGAGAATGCTGAAAAAAGATGGCAGGAAAGGTTCTTCCGGGAAGCTGAAAGCCGATGTTTACGATGCTGGATTCCGGACGCAGGTCGCCCGCAAAGAGATGCAGGAATCTTTTTGGGTAACCCCAAAAGAAAAAGAGACCCGGCCCCTTCCGGAACCGGATCTCCTTCACGAATCGTTCTTCGAAGGGAAATCCCTTCGAGTCAGCGACTCTGACCTCTATCAGGCGTTCTTGACGGAGGCGACGAGGGCGGCGAAGCCTTCCTTGTCGCTCACAGCCATGTCGGCGAGGACCTTGCGGTCAAGACCGATGCCGGCCTTCTTGAGGCCGTTCATGAACACAGAGTAGGTCATGCCGTTGGCGCGGGTGCCGGCATTGATGCGGGCAATCCACAGACGACGGAAAACGCGCTTCTTGTTGCGGCGGTCGCGATAGGCGTACTGGCCGGCGCGCATGACAGCCTGCTTGGCAACACGGAAAACGTTATTGCGGCGCAGACGGTAACCCTTCGAGAGGGTGAAAATCTTCTTATGACGAGCACGAGCCGTCACACCACGCTTCACACGAGGCATCTTTATCTCCTTTCTTTAATTAGGCGTAGGGCAGCATGCGCTTGACGGACTTGATATCCGACTCGTGCACCGTGACCATGCCGCGCAGCTGACGCTTGTTCTTCGTCGTGCGGTGGGAAAGGATGTGGCGCTTCGTGGCGTGGGCGCGCTTGATCGAGCCGCTGGCACGCGGCTTGAACCGCTTCGCAGCGGCGCGCTTGGTCTTCATCTTCGGCATTTGCCGTTCCTCTATTTTTAGATAAGTCCCAGGCGTTCCCTTCAATGCCGAAGAGACGCTTCATTGAGCCCGGACTTACTTGTTATGCCGGGACGGCGATGAGACCGTACCGGCGAAAGACAGCGATTCTACTCGACTTTGAATCGAAACGGTGAAAAATCAGCGCTTCTTTTTCGGGGCAAGAACCATGATCATCTGACGGCCTTCGAGCTTAGGTGCGTGTTCGACCTGAGCCACGTCGGCGAGTTCGTCGCGAACGCGGTCCATGAGCTGGGCGCCGAACTGCTGATGCGCCATTTCACGGCCGCGGAAACGCAGCGTAACCTTCGCCTTGTCGCCGTCGGAGAGAAAACGCACAAGGCTGCGCAGCTTCGTCTGGAAGTCGTTCTCATCCGTTGCCGGGCGGAACTTCACTTCCTTGATCTGCACGACCTTCTGCTTCGCCTTCGCTTCCTGGGCCTTCTTCTGCTCCTGATAACGGAACTTGCCGTAATCCATCAGGCGGCAGACAGGCGGCACCGCATTGGGCGCAACCTCGACGAGATCAACGTCCGCGTCCTCTGCCATGCGAAGGGCTTCGGACGTGCGGACAATACCGATCTGGGCGCCATCGACGCCGGTCAGTCGGACCTCAGGAACTCGGATCTCACCATTGATCCGATGCTTTCTATCTTGAGCTATGGCTCTTCTCCCGAAAAATGAAGTGCTGATGCGTCGGGCAGTCGGTTATTCACCGCTGCCGCGGCTTTCGTTCTCAGCGAGGATGCGGCTGAGGAAATCCTCCACCTTCATCACGCCGAGATCCTTGCCGCCGCGCATGCGCACGGAAACCGTTCCAGCCTGAGCTTCCTTCTCGCCGACGACGAGAATGTAAGGAATCTTTTGCAGGCTAAGTTCGCGAATTTTATAGTTGATCTTTTCACCGCGCAAATCACTGATAACACGGATGCGCGCATTGTGGAGCTTCTCAGCAACGCTCTTGGCGTATTCAGCCTGACCGTCCGTGATCGGCGCAACAGCGCACTGAACCGGAGCAAGCCACACAGGGAAGGCGCCCGCAAACTCTTCGATCAGCATGCCGATCCAGCGTTCAAGGGAGCCAAGAATGGCGCGGTGGAGCATCACCGGAACCTTGCGGGTGTTGTCTTCGGCGACGTACTCGGCGCCGAGGCGGCCCGGCATCTGGAAGTCAACCTGGACCGTACCGCACTGCCAGGAGCGGCCGAGGCAGTCCTTGAGGTGATATTCGATCTTGGGACCGTAGAAGGCGCCCTCGCCCTCGAGGATCTCGTACTTGATCCCGAGCGCGTCAAGGCTCGACATCAGGGCGTGCTCAGCCTTGTCCCACACGGCGTCCTCGCCGATGCGCATGGCCGGGCGGGTCGCAACCTTGTAGGCGATTTCCTTGAAGCCGAAGTCGGCGTAGACCTTCTGAACGAGACCGGTGAAGTGCTCGCATTCGGCGAGGATCTGGTCCTCGGTGCAGAAGATGTGGCCGTCGTCCTGCGTGAAGCCGCGAACGCGCATCAGGCCGTGCAGAGCGCCAGAGGGCTCATTGCGGTGGCACTGACCGAATTCGCCGAAGCGAAGCGGCAGATCGCGGTAGCTGCGAAGCTTCGAATTGAAGAGCTGGATGTGGCCCGGACAGTTCATCGGCTTCAGAGCGTAGTAGCGGTTCTCCGACTCGGTCGTGAACATGTTCTCGCGGTACTTCGCCCAGTGGCCGGAGCGCTCCCAGAGGGAACGGTCGAGGAGCTGCGGCGCCTTCACTTCATCGTAGCCGTTGTCCTGGTAGACGCGGCGCATGTACTGCTCGATCACCTGCCAGAGCGCCCAGCCGCGGGCATGCCAGAAGATCATGCCGGGGGCTTCGTCCTGGAGGTGGAAGAGGTCGAGCTCGCGGCCGAGACGGCGGTGATCGCGCTTTTCAGCCTCTTCGAGCATCTTGAGGTAGGCCTTCTGATCGTCCTTCGTCGCCCAGGCCGTGCCGTAGATGCGCTGCAGCATTTCGTTCTTGCTGTCGCCGCGCCAGTAGGCGCCCGCAACCTTCATGAGGCGGTGCACCTTGAGGACGCCCGTCGACGGGACGTGAGGACCGCGGCAGAGATCGACGAAGTCGCCCTGGCGGTAGAGCGAAATCGTTTCGCCTTCGGGGATCGAGCTGATGATCTCAGCCTTGTAGTGTTCGCCCAGGGCCTTGAAGAAGTCGACCGCTTCGTTCCTCGGCATTTCCTCGCGAACGATGGGGATATTCTTCTTCACGAGCTCGTCCATGCGCTCCTCGATCTTCTGCAGATCTTCAGGCGTGAAGGGACGCGAATAGGAGAAGTCGTAGTAGAAGCCGTTTTCAATCGCCGGCCCGATCGTCACCTGCGCTTCCGGGAAGAGTTCCTTGACGGCCTGAGCCATCAGGTGCGCGGTCGAATGACGAATGATCTCAAGGCCTTCCGGATCGCGGCCCGTGATGATCGACACGGCGGCATCAGCGGTGACCTTGTGCGAGAGGTCCACGAGCTTGCCGTCAACCTTGCCGGCAAGCGCAGCCTTGGCGAGACCAGCACCGATCGAGGCGGCGATTTCGCCGACCGTCACGGCATCGGCATATTCGCGCTTGGAACCGTCTGGAAGAGTGACTACTACCATTTTTTGAATCCTCACAAAAATTGCGGGCATAAAAAAAGTGCGGACCTGAGCCGCACTTTCTTTTGTTTTGAGTCTGCTGACAACAATGCGCCCACGCCCGATCTTAATGACGGAGCGCTGTTGTTCGCAAAGCCATCTGATTTAACGGCATCGTCAGCAATCCCAAAAAATATTCTGGTAGGCACGATTGGATTCGAACCAACGACCCCCACCATGTCAAGGTGATGCTCTAACCAACTGAGCTACGTGCCTGATAGAGCTTCACGAGCAACGTGAGGTGCAAATTATATATAGCTTTTGCCAAAAAGCAAGAGGGCGCGAAAATTCTTTCTGAAATTTATTCTTCACACCTCTCATACTTCAATTTCTCATTGTTTTCTATGGATAAAAAAGATATAGGTTTCTCTTCAGAACGCAGCATCAAATGAAGCAGCCCACCGCGGATGCGATGGGCTGCTGTTTGGTGTCCCGCTCGCCGGGCTGCAATCACCCGGCTTAGACACCCCTCAAACGCGGCGAGCCGAAAGCACTCCCGGCACCTGCCTGAGGCTCGCGAGAACCATCTTCATGGCGTCGCCGCCCTTCACTTCGACCGCAAAGCGCATGTGCTGGTCGCCCTTCACGAACTGCGAGTTGATGCCCGTGATATGAACCTTCTCGCGCTGGAAGACTTCGGAGACGTCCTTCATGAGGCCGGGACGGTCCTGCGCGACGATGAGAAGGTCTGCCGGGTAGATCGACTCGGCAATGCCGCCGCCCCAGCTCACCTCAATCAGTCGGTCATGATCCTGCTCGACCATGTTTCTGAGATTCGTGCAGTCGGCGCGGTGAATCGTCACGCCTCTTCCGCGGGTGACGTAGCCCACGATTTCGTCGGGCGGCACCGGGTGGCAGCACCGGGCGAGCTGCGTGAGGAGCGAATCCATGCCGACGACAAGGACCTTCCCCTTCTTGGAAGGAGCAGACTCCTGCCGTACGACAAGTTCAGGCTCCTTCGGCGCCTCTTCCTTCGGGGGCTGCACGGCCTGCGCGAGGGCGGTGAGCGTAATTTCCTCGCGGGCGAACGCAATGCAGAGGTCGTCGACGGAATCAAAGCCCAAACGCTTCGCGAGGTCGTCGAGCTTCACGGCGGTTTTGCCGAGGCGCGCAAGTTCCTTGTCGAGCCTTTCGCGCCCTTCCTGCAGAAGCTGTGCGAGCTGCTGGGCGTTGAACCACTGACGGACCTTGTTGCGGGTGCGGGGGCTTGCTGTGTATCCGAGCTCGGGATTGAGCCAATCGCGCGAGGGCTGCCCGGTCTTACCGGCAATGATCTCCACCGTCTGACCGGTCTTCAGCTTCGTATTGAGCGGCACCATGGCGCCGTCCACGCGCGCGCCGCGGCAACGGTGGCCGAGCTGCGTATGAACGAGGTAGGCAAAGTCGACGGGCGTCGCGCCAGCAGGCAGCTCCACCACGCGCCCCTGGGGCGTGAGGCAGTAGACGTGATCGTCCTCCACCGCATGCGCATCCTTGTGGGGGTCCGAGCCCATATCAGAACGCCAGGCGAGGAGCTGGCGGAGCCACGCAACGCGCTGCTCCTCGGCAATCGAAGCGCCGTTCGAATTTCCGGCTTCCTTATAGCGCCAGTGCGCCGCAACGCCCAATTCCGCAAACTCATGCATCGCGCGCGTGCGGATCTGGATTTCGATGGGGCGGCCTGCCTTGTCGGTCACGACCGTATGAAGCGACTGGTAGCCGTTCGGCTTCGGGTTCGCGATGTAGTCGTCGTATTCCTTCGAGAGAATCGTGAAGTTTTCCTGCACGATGGAGAGCACTTCGTAGCACTGCTCGACCGTGCCCACGATGATGCGAAGCGCCCTCACGTCGAAGAGCTGGTCGAAGCGCAGGTGCTTTCTCTGCATCTTCTTCCAGATCGAATAGATGTGCTTCGGACGCCCGGAGATATCAGCCTCAATGCCGTGAGCCTTGAGGAGCGCCCTCACCTTTTCGACCGCGTGCTGCATGAATTCGAGGCGTTCCTCTCGGGATTCGTCGAGTTCGTTCGCGATCTCGCGGTATTCCTCGGGACGCGTGAAGCGCAGCGACAGGTCCTCGAGCTCCCACTTGATCTGCCAGATGCCGAGACGATTGGCAAGCGGCGCATAAATCGCGAGCGTTTCCGCACCGAACTCCTTCGCGCCCTCCGCTCCGGACGTCGCAAACCACCGAAGCGTCTGGAGGCGGCTCGCGAGCTTGAGGAGCACCACGCGCAGGTCCTGACACATTGCGAGGAACATGCGACGAAGAGCCTCAGGCTGCACGGCGGCGCTCGCTTCCTTGCTTTCCGAGCGGGCGCGCTTCGAGAGGTCGTTCATTTTGCTCAACTCTGCAACAAGCCCGGCAACGGTGCTTCCGAAGCTCTTCGTAATCCAGTCTTCGGAGTTGGCAACGAACTTCGGAACGCTGTAGAGGTACGCCGCAGCCAGAAGCTCCGGATCGTTGCGGATGCCGACAAGGATTTTGGCGACGCCTTCGGCGTGCGCGAGAACAGGTTCCCCCGTCGAGAGCGTGCGGCCGCTGTAGAGCGGCTCCACAAGGCTCTTCGCAAGTTCGGGATCAGCGACAGGACGATTCTCCGTCGTTTCCATGTTGGCTATCTCCTCGTGTGTTTTCTACTCTTTGTTCTTCTCTTGCAGTCTTTTGAGGAGATATCGCGGCTTCTGCTGCCGGATGAATTCTCCTCCGAGTATTCCTATTCTAAGAAAGGAGGAGCAGGACAGAGGCACACGCAATCTTTTCGATCGCATTTGCTTACGGAATCGTTTCTGAGCCCGAAGTCTGCGGCTGAATGCCTGCCGGTGAGATGGGGCGCCCTAGCGGCGGCGGCCCGCTGGATCCCGGACCCAGGGGGTCGACAGATCAAAAAGAATTTCGGGACCGCAAGGTTCCGGGATCTGAGCCGCATGGACTGGTGCACTTTTCATCCGCGTCGGAGGTGCTCCTGCGACTTGCTTTCTTCAGAAAAGCTGATTCCGCACGAAAACACCGCTTTGAAGCTGTCTTCTGCAGAAAAAAACCTGTTATTTCTGATCCTCCACGAGAATCTGAGCTTTCGGTCCCATTGAATTCGTATGATCTTCAAGCCATTTGCGAATGGTCGAAGATGAAATCCCCGTCATCTTCGTCCCTCGCTCCAGGAATAGCCCTGAAGCCGCAGGCGTATAACGCGCCCCCTTATAGCCTTGGGATAGCGAGACTGATTGTCGGCGAGACCCACCTTGAAGGAGCCCTTCAGAAAGGCGCGCCTCCAGTCCCGAAGGGTATTGGGAGACATGTCAAGAATCCGGGATGCCCGGATGTAGCCGATTCCGTGACGGAAGAGTTCAAGTGCCTGAGCACGCTTTTCATCTGTCGCAAAAGTTCGCGGACGGATCCTGTTGTACGCAATGTCGGGAGCAACCGACGGCACGGACTTTGTGACCGTCGGCGCCTTCGGCAGGCGTTTGCGCGGCGAGCGCTTTACTTGCGCAGGCATTTGAAGGCTTCCTCCAACTGATTTGGAAGGGAAAGATGAGAAGCAGAAAAGAAAGGCCCGGGACCGCTCTTTTGGATTGGTTTCCGAGCCCTTCAGATATGCGCCTTCCGCTTCTCCTCCGTGAGGGAATCACGGAGGAGAAGGAAAGTCAGGACTATTCAGAAAAGAGCCTTAGAAGGCGTAGCGGACGTTGGCGTTGAACGAGTTGTTCAGACGATCGTTTGATAGCAGTGGCTCCGCTCAGCGCAGTTTGGATCGCCTTATATTCTTTCAGCGTAAAGGCTTCATTGCCCGTCAGCGTCAGAGTGCCGCCGGCAAACGTTACCTGAATCGGCAGACCGTTCGCAAAGATCACAAGCGGCAGGTAGCAGTTGCAGCGATAGTGGCCGTTGTATTCCGTGCCTTCCTGATAGCCCTCAACGGGGACGGGCGTGCTGTCGGCATCAAGCCAGATCATGCTGGGATCTTCCTTGCGCAGGAAGATCTCAAGCAGGCATGCATTCATCTCATGCAGCAGCGCATCCGTTACCTGGCTTTCCATACGGGAAAGCGTCGAAGAGGAAGCAAGCTCGCTGACGCCAGGCACCTGAAGAAGAATCGGATCCTTCCAGTTGTCGTGATCGTTAAGATCTTCCTTGCCGACGAACAAAGCGATAAGGCGCTGGAGGAGCATGGCCTCGGAATCATGTTTGGACTTGCGCTTCGACCGGGGGAGATGCTGCCCGACCTTTTCGACGATGAGGTCCCACATGTTCGAGCTGCGGAGGTAGTCCACGAGTCCGATGAGCCCTGCATGCTGGGTCATGACGGTCTGAGTGGTGCCGACATAAACGCGTTTTCCGTTTGAAGTATTGATGCCGGATTTATTACAATTTCGAGCCATAGCGGGATCCGATTGTTTTTTGTGGAATTAAGAAAATCATATCGGCAATCCCGCTATTTTTCTAGGTAAACATATGATTTAGACCATGTTTTGATCTAATTTTATGTTTGTTTATAAATGGATTTTTCTAAGATCAAAGGTTGGAATACAAAATCATAAAGCGTCACCATCTGACGCAAATTAGTCCATTCGTGCAAAATCCCGGCTAATAGATCTTGTGAAATCAGTCTTATCAACTTTAATTAGTCACAATAATGAATGCGTAGGGAAAATACTCATAAATTGACCTTGTTGCATCAATGCTACGGCTTTATATGTTTACCCTTAGCCCCAAACGACGCAGGTCGCTAGCCTTTCATTCGCATCTGAAAACAGACCTTCCCCCGCGCTCGGAACGGCATACAGGAGCCCTCAAACCTCATTGAAGACCCACGAAAGCCGGGCGCCCACAGAGTGCGCACGATGCCTCGACCCCGCCTTCATGACGGATCCGGTCAGCTCAATCCGCGTTTGCGGAAACTGGATTCCGAGCTTCGCATCGGCCGACATCTGGAATTTCGGCAGGTCCGCCACCGCAAGCGCCCCTCTGGCCCCTTCAATTCCCGGCACGGTCACCGTCATCGAAGCCGAATCGGAAGTCAGCCCATGCACCGCAGCGTTGAGCGACCCGTCGATTCGCCGCGGCAGCCACTCTTCAAAGATGCCTTTAGCCGCAAAGTTGATGCCGCCCGCAATGCGGCCTCCCAGGGTCGCAGACACGGCATAACCGCCCGACTCCCGGGTTTTGAGAACATCTCCCGATTCCGCCTGCCAAAGTGCCTCCGCATCGCCCCATTTCCAGACTCGCGCTCCGGATAGTCCCGTCACCGTCCAGTCAACGCGGGTGCTCCCCAAATCCCCAAAAAGCGGGCATTCCGTCATGAGGCCGAAGCTCCAGAGCGAGCGCTTTACGCCCTCCGCATGCAGAAATTCACCCGCAGACGGCACACGCACCTTGTCAGCGGCCTCGGACCAGGTGAGATCCATCGTCACTCGCTTTTCCTCAACCGGCACGTACGCAAAGAGCGAAACGAGCGCGCGTTCGGAAGAACCGGTGAGCGGAAGCCTGGACTCTTCCGCATGGTGATTAAAGTCCGACTCTGTAAAGGCGCCGTAGAGCCCGAATCGGATATCGCCTTTCCCGAGAACAAAAGCGCCGCGAATGGTTGTGTCGTCGCTCGTCACTGTCTGGTTGAGCCCAAGGTCCGGAATCGGAACTGACGTCCGGCTTCTTCCTCCCGACGCGTCCACCATGACGGGGATTGAAGTCATCACCTCCGGAATCTTCCGCAGAATGGAATCCTCTTCCACGGGCACCGGCACGCGCCCTGCGAGTTCAAGCGTTCGAACAACATCGGAAAGGTTCCCCGAAAGCATCGTCATGTCGGCCGTCATCCGCTCGCGGGTGCCGATCGCCGCCGTGGAGCCGGCAACGCGCACGAGGTTCGCAGCCGTTGCCTCAGGTTCCGTATAGAGAAAGAGCTTTCGGAAATACTGGGGCGTGAAAACGTCCTTTCTCTTCAGCCACACGGCCTGAGTGAGGTTTGCGAGCGGACCTTCGAAGGCGGGCGGCTGAATGAGAATATGGAGCTTCCCGTCGGCGCCGTAATAGAGGTCTCCCGTTTCCGCTTTAGTCCCCACATACACCGTGAGATTTTCGAGCCCCGTCACCTTGCCTTTCGAAAAGTCGAGGCTCTCCACCGCGTCGCGGTCCGCGATCAGGGGTTCGCGCGGGGTTTCTTCCGCATCATTCCCATCTGGAACGCTAGCGGAACCGTCGCCAGCCGGATCGTCCGGTTTTTCTTCAGGCGCCTCATCCGGCACCTCTGGCACGGCTTCGGGGAAAATCCAGAGAATCGAGCCCAGCTCAAAGTGGGTCCAGGTCCCTTCGCCAGTAGTCAGTTTTGCGTTCGGGCCGTCGAGCTCAATGACGCCGTCGCGGGCGACGAGAAGGTTCTGGCTCAGGCTGCCGGCTCGCCCTTCATCGACTTCACCCACCTGAATGGCGACGTTGCCGGCAAGGAGAAAATCTGTCCCAATGACGAGCGTTCCGGCATCAGGATGCGCGGTATGGGCAAGCTGATCCGCATTGCTCCACTCATTCGGTCCGACGATGAACCGGCCGCCCTTGAGGAGCTCGATTCTCATCGCCGCATCCGGATCAATCAGAAGGTCCCCCACGCGAAAGCGGGCGGAGCCGAAAACGGAAGCTTCCAGGTTATCCGGAATGTCGCCGCCCCCGAGAATTACCCGGGTCGCCCCCTTCGCGGCGTGAAAGACTTCTGCATTGAAGAGACCGCCCTGATGGACAGTCTCGATAGACTCGCCGGTATCAGAATCAAAACCTTCCTCGATCCATGGCGTCGCCCGAATCTCGATCGTGCCGCCTTCCGACCGAACCATGCCCATATTGATCCTCGAATTTCCTTCCACGGAAATCCTTCCTGCCTCGCCAAGGTGAATCACGCCTCCGGTTGAGCCGTCTTCGCCTCGAATGCCATTGATCTCTGAATTCTCCCTGAGTTCCAGTACGCCTTCACTGAGGCTGAGGTTCTCAATTTCCATCTGAGACTGACCTTCGAGCCGAAGGCGGCCTCGGTCGGAAATCTCCGTGTTCCCCGCAAAGCTGTACGCCCATTCACCCAACGTCAGCGCTCCTCCTGCAACAGCAATTTCGCCGATGCTTCCAGAAATCTCCTCAATCCTGAGATTCCCGCTCGAAGCGATTTCGAGCCGATTGAGCTCAAAGCGATCCCCTGGTCCCCAGACCTCCTCTCCGGCGACAAGCCGTTCTGAAGTCCATTCATCCTCCGTGGTGTCAGCCTGAACCCCAGATAGAGGAAGCATTGCGATGCTGAAGCATGCCGCTGCTAGCGGCCTGAGCCGAAATCGGAAGCTGCGTGAAGGAGAGGATTGCTGATCCTTCAGGCCCCCCGCCCCTTCGGCAGCAAGGAGTGAAGGCAAATTTGTGGCCGCGGTGGCTCGCGAGGGGTCGCTCATTGCCATCCGGGCGAGCGTTCGTGTCTGAGCGTTCGTCATGGATCTTAGTCATCGTGGTCAGTTGGCGCTTCGCTCTGGGCGAAGCAGACGAACGATGCATTTTGCTGATCCGTAAACATTTCATGTGTGGTATTAACCCCTAATCGCCCTCCCATATTTTTGTTATTTGATAACGTAATACATTTCATTGAAAACAAAGCCCCGGCACGCCGAAGCGCCCGGGGCTAAAAAAACACGCAGAAAGGGAACTTAGTTCCTCAGACTGTGAATCGGAGCGGGGATGCGGCCGCCCAGCTTCACGAAGCCGGAAGCGTCGCCCCCCGGCACGCGGATGATGCTCGCTTCACCCAGGAGGCCGCCGAAGACCGCAACGTCGCCCACGGTCTTTCCCGGAACCGGAATCACGCGGACCGCCGTAGTCTTGCCGTTGATCATGCCTATCGCCGCTTCGTCGGCGATCATGCCCGAGATGGTCGAAGCCGGCGTATCGCCCGGAATCGCGATCATGTCGAGACCCACGGAGCAGACGGAGGTCATGGCTTCGAGCTTTTCAAGCGTCAGGGCGCCCGAGCGTGCAGCCGCCTCAATGGCGCTGTCTTCCGAGACCGGAATGAAGGCGCCTGAGAGCCCGCCCACGTGCGAGGAGGCAAACACGCCGCCCTTCTTCACCTGGTCGTTCAGCATCGCGAGAATCGCGGTCGTGCCGGGAGCGCCGATGGAGGAGAGGCCGAGCGACTGGAAGATTTCGCCCACGCTGTCGCCCACGGCCGGCGTGGGAGCAAGCGAGAGGTCTGCGACGCCGAAGGGGAGGTTCAGGCGCCTGGCGACTTCGTTGCCGATAATTTCGCCCACGCGCGTCACCTTGTAGGCGGTGTGCTTGATGACTTCCGCGGCGTCCGTAATCGTGAGGTACTCGCCCTTTGCCTTCACGGCGCGGTCAAGCGCCTTCTTGACGACGCCCGGGCCCGAAACGCCCACGTCGATCACGACGTCGGGTTCGCCGACGCCGAGATAAGCGCCAGCCATGAAGGGTACGTCCTGCGGAATATTGCAGAAGACAACGAGCTTTGCGCAGCCGATCGCGTCGCGGTCCTTCGTCGCATGCGCCACGTCGAGAATGCGTTCGCCCATGAGGCGCACGGCATCCATGTTGATGCCGGCCTTGGTCGACCCCACATTGATCGAGGAGCAGATGCGGTCCGTGGTTGCGAGCGCCTCGGGGAGCGCATCGATCAGGTTCTTTTCGCCCGGGGTCATGCCCTTTTCAACGAGGGCGCCGAAGCCGCCGATGAAGTCGACGCCCACTTCCTTCGCGGCCTCGTCGAGCACGCGGCAGGCTGCAACCATTTCGTCGCGGGAGAACGCGGCGCCCACGGTCCCGATGGGCGAGACGGAAATGCGCTTATTGACGACGGGTATCCCGTAGCGGTCGCCCACGAGATCGCAGGTTTCAACGAGCTTCGAGGCATAGCGCGAAATCTTGGCGCGGACCTTGTAGGCAAAGCTGTCGAAGTCGGACGAAACACAGTCGAAGAGGTTGATACCCATCGTGACGGTGCGCACGTCGAGGTGCTCCGAGCGGAGCATGTTGATGGTGGAAAGTACCTCGCGGTCTGTCAGCATTTTTTGGTTTCCTAAGAATTCAGGTATGTTGGATCGAGAGGCAGATCAGTCCACCTTCACGCGGTGAATGGCTTCGAAAATATCGCGGTGCTGGAGGTTGCAGCGAAGCCCCATCGCGCCCGCACGGTCGATGAGCGTGCGGTGAAGCGCCCGGCGGTCGACCTCGAGCGGAATCTGAGCTTCAAAGACCTGAAGCGACATGCCGGCCTCGATCGGGAAGGCGCGCAGGCTCTCAATGTTGATCTTCTGTTCGGCGAGAATGCGGGAGAACGTCGTAATGATGTCGTTTCTGTCCGGCCCCCAGATGCTGATCACATAGGGTTCGCCTTCGAGGTTTTCCGTGGGCTCCACGAAGTCGAGGACGAGCACGGCCTGCTTAAGCTTGCGGCGGCGGATCTCTTCGTTCAGATCGTTCTCAATCACGGACTTGTCGAGGTCGACGGGCTTCTGCACCACGCACATCAGGGCGAACTGCCCGTGAAGGGTAACCTGACTCACCTGCTCGAGGTTTGCGCCGTGGCGCGTAATCACGGAGGACACTGCGGATACGATGCCGGGACGGTCAAGGCCGAAAACGCCGACGAGAACGCGGTCCATATTTGCTTCTGTCACGGGGAATCTCCTCATGGGGCCGAAAGTGAATCCTGGCCGGGGATCGGAGTCGCGCCGTCAAAGAAGCGCGCTCCTCAGGGGTATGTGCAATTAATGCAATTCAATTAGTTTACGTCGGGCATGCCGCCGGCTGGGCTGAATGCCCTCAAGAATCGCCTTAGTCTAATTGAGAGGAGCCGAATCTCTTTGCGAACGCATCGGGCAAAGCAAGAAGTCCGGGAAGCCGCGGGAAGGCCGCAATAGCGGCGTCGCGCGAAACCTTCGCAGCTTCCCCGACTGTGATGCCCCGGAGTTGGGCGGCAGCCTTTGCGGCTTCGAGAATGTCCGCGGGTTCTGTGGCGAGAGACAAGCCTTCCTTCTCATGCGCGTCGCGCCGCTTCGATCCCGGCATGTCGGGCGCATCGGTTTCAAGGAGCCAGGCCCCGTCGGGGAGTTCCGCGAGATGCCGGCGAATGCGCTTGCTCCCTGCATAAGTGGCAGCACCCCCGAACCCGAGCCGCAGGGCGAACCCAAGGAAAGTGTCCCGCTCAACGTCAGAGCCGTTGAAGGCATGAACCGCCCCTCCGGGAGGGGGCAGGCGCCTGAGCGCCCCCATCGTCTGCGACCCGCTTCTTCTCACGTGAATCGAGAGCGGCAGCGAAAAATCCCGGGCTATCCGGAGTTCCGCGAGGAAGACTTCCTTTGCGAGCGCCTGATCGATCCCGGGCACAAAGCCGTCCAAGCCCACTTCGCCGATGCCGATGAAGTGGGGATCCGTCATCCGCTTCGCCACCTCGTCGCGTAGTTTTTCGAGCGTTCCCTCGCCCACTTCGTCGAGCGCAAGCGGATGGATGCCGAGCAGGTAGCCCAGCCCTGCTTCGCAGGCAACCTCGCGGGTGAGATCCCAGTTCGAGGGCCCGCCGGCGCAGAGGAGCATGTTTTCAACGCCGGCGCGCCGGGCGTCGGAAAGGAGTTCCGGGAGGCGCTCCCTCAGCCTCGGAACCCAGAGGTGCGAGTGCGTATCGATGAAGCCCATGGCAGCCTCACGCTTTAGAACTTCTTTTCGACCGGTTCGATTGCGCCGTCGGCGAGCTTTACGACGCGGTCGCAAAGACGCGCGAGATCGCGGTCGTGCGTGACGATGACGATTGCCGCGCCCTTTTCGTGCGCGAGCTTCAGAAGAGACTCAAAAACCTGTTCGGCCGTTTCCTCATCCAGATTCCCCGTGGGTTCGTCGGCGAGGATGCAGGCGGGTTCCGTAATGAGCGCACGGGCAATGGCCACACGCTGACGTTCGCCCCCGGAGAGCTGCGACGGAAGGTGATCGAGCCTGTGCCCGAGCCCCACGGCTTCGAGCGAGGCTCTAGCCTTCGCGCGCGCTTCCGTCCGGTTCATCCGGCGGATGAAGAGCGGCATCGCCGCATTGTCGAGCGCCGTGAACTCGGGAAGCAGGTGGTGGAACTGATAGACGAAGCCGAGGCGCCGGTTTCTCAGACGCCCGCGTTCGGACTCCGAGAGCCCGGAAAGCTTTTCGCCCGCGATCGAAACTTCGCCCGCGTCGAGAGCATCCAAACCGCCCAGGATATGAAGGAGCGTCGACTTCCCGGAGCCTGAGGCGCCGAGAATCGCCACGGTTTCGCCCGGCATCACGGCGAGGTTGACGTCCTTCAATACCGCCACGGCCGCCGCGCCGTCGCGGTAAGCCTTGGCGACGTGCGCCGCCGAGAGAACCGGTTCATTCGCGTTATTCATAACGGAGCGCCTCCGCAGGGTGAAGTCTTGCCGCGCGCCAGCTCGGATAGAGCGTGGCGACAAGGGACAGAAGGAAGGAGAAGACCGAAATCGGAATGATGTCGGAGAGCCTCGGGTCGGAGGGCATCGAGCTGATGAAGTAGATCTCTCTCGGGAGGAATTCGACCCCCATGAGGCCCTCGATGAAGCTCACGATGGAGCCGACGTTGTAGGCAACGAGAAGCCCCACGGCAACGCCGGCAACAACGCCCACGATCCCGACGATCGTCCCCTGAATCATGAAGATTGCAAGGATGGAGGAGCGCGATGCCCCGAGCGTTCTCAGAATCGCGATGTCGGCCTGCTTTTCCTTCACCGTCATGACGAGGGTCGAAACAAGCCCGAAGGCGCCGACAAGGACGATGAGGAAGAGAATGATCCCCATCATGCGCTTTTCAACCTGCACGGCCGCAAACCACGTGCGGTTCTGCCGCGACCAGTCGGAAGCGTAGACGCCTGCCGGAAGCATCTGAGCCACCGACCGCGCGATCTCGGGCGCCTTATTCATGTCGGCCGTGCGAAGCCGCAGCCCCTGAGGGCCCCCGGTGCGGAAGATCGCCGCGGCGTCCTCGATGTTGAGAAGCGCCATGGTGCTGTCGTATTCATAGTGGCCCGAAGAAAGGTACCCGAGGACCGTCAACTGCCGCATTCTCGGCATGAGTCCCGCCGGGGTCATGTTCCCTTCGGGCACGATGAGGGCCACCTTGTCGCCCGTGCGCACGCCGAGCGCTCTGGCAAGGTCGCGCCCGAGAATGACGCCGAAGCTCCTGGGCGTCAAGTCCTTCAGTTCCGCGCCCCCGGAAATGTTCTCCGACATTTCGCTCACGCCCGGTTCCTTCGCGGGGTCGACCCCCTTGACGAGCGCGCCCCGGACGACAGAGCCCGAATTCAAGAGTCCCTGCCCCTGCACGTAGGGCGCGGCGGCAAGAATGTCGCTCCGGGCTTCAAGCTTCCTCGCGAGCCCGTCAGCGTCCCTGAGCGGCCCCGGAACAGCCGTCACCTCGATATGGGGAATCACGGAAAGCATCCGGTCGCGGACCTCTTTCTGAAAGCCGTTCATCACCGAGAGCACGATGATGAGGGCGGCAACGCCCAAAGCAATCGAAGCGACGGAAATGCCTGAAATAAAGGACATGAAGCCGTCCCGGCGGCGGCCCTTTCTGCCCTGCCTCGTATAAGTGAGGCCAATCATGAATTCAAATGGCGTCTGCACAAAAAACCTCTCTCCGGATCGTTTCCGAAAGCGGGAGTTCCTTTCTGGTATTTGTCGTCAAGGCGCTCATTCTAGCGGCCGCATCATGAGGAAAGCGCGGGGGAAGAAGAAAAAGAATTCCGCAACAAATTGTTTTTCCTAGACTTCATGAGGAAGGAAAGCATTTGAGCTGAGCCGCACTCCTCGAAAGCGGAAATGCCGCCGGCGCATGATCCCGGGGCTTCGCTTTCGAAGGGTCTTCCCATGGGAGAAGACCCCGCAGGCAAAGAGCGTCTCGCGTGCGGGCGGCTACAATGCCTTCCATTATGACAACTGCCTTTTATCTCCTTCCCGGCGCGCGTCTTCCTCAGGGATGCGCCCGTGAGGTTCTTGCGTCCCTAACGGACGCGGACCGCACGCGGCTCACGGCGCTCGGGACCGGGCGCGAACTGCCCGGCATTCAGCGGCTCTCGGAGCCTCTTCACGAATATTCGCCCCACCGCGCGTGGCTCTGGAAAGTGCTCACGCACCGGACGGGCGCGCCCGTCATCGCCCCTTATGCCTGGATGGCGGAGCACGGGCCGCGGCTCGATCAGGAATTCTGGTCGATCGACTTCTGGACGAAGGACCCTTCGGGGCGCCTCGCGCGCTTTGAATTTGCGGACGACGCGCTTCCCCGCGCCGCCTGCGCGGCGGCCCCGGTTCTTGCGGAATCCGGCATGCGCCTCATGATTTCCGGGAAATCGTTCTATACCGCGACGCGCGAGGGGCTTGACTATTCAGCGCGCCCCTTCGAGGACCTCTGCGGCATGGAGGAAACGCATATCGCTCACCTCCCGCATCTTGCCGACGGTGCCGACAAAGCGCGCGTGAATGAGCTCCTTCACAGGATCGAAGGCGCTCTTCGTGAAGCCTTGCCGGCAGAAACCCAAGACATCCAGGGCCTCTGGCTCTCGGGCGGCGGGCGCTCTGCTCCCGTTTTTCCTCCCTCGACCTTCCGCTCCGTCTTGACAAACGACCGAACGGCGCTCGCCTGGGCTGAGGACGCCGGGATTCCGAAGGCATACCTCGGGACGCTCGGTAAAAAGACGAAATGGCCCGAAGCTCCCGAGGGCGACCGCATTCTCGTGATCGACGACCTCTACGACGCGTGGCTGAGGCACGACTGGAATGCCTGGATTAAGCGCATGCCGGGGCTCCTCGACAAGCTCGAACATTGGGTCGGCCAAGAGAAGCCCGCGCGCCTGACGGAAAACGTCATCGTCGCCTTCGGGCACGGAACCTCCGCAACGCTCGTCCCTGAAAAAAGGGGCGCGCTCGGGTTCCTGAAGCGCAAAAACGTCGTTTCTCCGGAAAACTGGCTTTTGGACTCTGAACCCAAAGCTTCCGGAATGAACGGGGAGGACGCAGCATGACACGCATTCTTTCCCGTACCTACGATCCCCATGCGGCCGAAAGACTCGCGCGCGCGGGGTTCCTCCCGCCCATTGCCCGGGCGCTCGCCGCCCGCGGCATCAGCGAAGCCTCGGACCTCGAGCAGGAATGGCAGGGGATGATTCCGCCCGCCATGCTCGAAGGCACCAGAGAAGCGGCTGAAAGGCTTGCCGCGGCCCGCGAGAAGGGCGAGCACGTCACAATCGTCGCCGACTACGACTGCGACGGGGCGACCGCCTGCACGGTGGGGCTGCGGGGCTTCCAGATGCTCGGCATCAGCGCCTCCTACTTTGTTCCCGACCGCGTGGTGCACGGCTACGGCCTCACCCCGAACGTGGTCGACATCGTGGCCGCGCGCGACCCGAAGCCGTCTCTCATCGTTACGGTCGACAACGGCATTTCGTCCGTTCCGGCGGTCGACCGCGCCCGGGAACTCGGGATCGACGTGATTGTGACCGACCACCATCTGCCCGGCCCCGAACTTCCGCGCGCCGTTTCGATCGTCAATCCCAACCGCGCGGATTCGGTTTTCCCATCGAAGAACCTCGCGGGCGTGGGCGTCATCTACTACGTCCTTCTGGCCCTCCGGGCGCTTCTGCGCGAGCGGGGCGTCTATGACGCAAAGACCCAGCCGAGGCTCGACCAACTCGTCGACTTCGTTGCCCTGGGCACCGTCGCCGACGTCGTGAAGCTCGACAAAAACAACCGCATTCTGGTGTCCCAAGGCTTAAAAAGAATCCGGTCAGGGCGCACCCACGCGGGTCTCGAGGCGCTCTTCGCGATTGCCGGAAAAGACACCCATACGGCGGGCGTGCGGGACTTCGGCTTTGCCGTCGCTCCGAGGATCAATGCGGCCGGGCGCCTGGGCACCATGGAAAGCGGCATCGAGTGTCTCCTTTCCGACGATCCGTCGCGGGCGCTTGCCTTCGCGGACAACCTCAATTCCATCAACGCCGAAAGGCGCGAGCTCGAGGTCGAGATGCAGCAGGCTGCGGAAGCGGCGCTCGAAGCGGTCGACCTCGACCACCGGGCGACCTTTTCCCTCTACAACCCCGACTTCAACGAGGGCGTCGTTGGTCTTGTAGCCGCGCGCCTCAAGGAACGGATCCATCGCCCGGTGATTGCTTTCGCGCCCACGGAAAACCATGAGCTGAAGGGCTCCGGTCGTTCGATCCCCGGCATTCACCTGCGCGACATGATCGACCTGGTCTCCAAGGCCCTGCCCGGCGTCGTCATCCGCTTCGGCGGCCACGCCATGGCGGCGGGTCTTTCCATCCGGCCGGAGAGCCTCAAGGAATTTCAGGAAGCCTTTGAAGAGGTCGTGCGCACGCACTGCGACGCCTCGGTTTTTGAGCGCGTGGTGCTCACCGACGGAGGACTTGCGCCCGACGAAATCACGGAGAACCTCTGCACGGAAATCGACCGCCAGATCTGGGGCCAGGGATTTGAGGCGCCGCTTTTTGCGAACGAATTCACGGTTCTCAACCAGACGCTTCTCAAGGACGCGCACTTAAAACTCCAGCTCGGGCTTGGCGGCCAGCGCTTTGAAGGCATCTTCTTCCGCCATCGGGAGCCCCTGCCCATGCAGGCAAAGATCGCCTACCGGCCCGCCATCAACGAGTACCGGGGACGCCGCACGGTGCAGCTTGTTGCGGAAGCAGCGGAATAATCCGTCCGGTTCCCGCAGAAAACGCTTCAGGCTTCTTCTTTTTCCTGCTTTTTTTCTAGGGGAGAGCGCTTCAGGCGCTCTCCCCATTCCGCTTATAATTCCAAGTTTCATGTTTTCACTTCGGGCTGCCGCTAGGGCTTTGAGCCTCTATCAGCGCGGCCCGTCAGCTCCCCCGCGGGATTTATCCGGATCTTTTGGGACCGGAGACCCTCTCATTACCAGCGGACCAGGGGAGCGCATCAACAGGACTCAAAATGGAAGCTGAACGCATCAATCAGATTGAATCCCTCATCGAAGATCTGGGCCGCAGGCTCGCTGAACTTCGGAGGTATCTTTGACGTCGACCGCAAGGCACGACGACTCGAAGAAGTCAATCGCGAGATTGAGAATCCCGACCTCTGGAACGATCCCAAGCACGCTCAGGAAGTGAGCAAGGAAAAGAAGATGCTCGACGACATCGTCGGCAGCTTCGAACGGCTCACTGCGGGACTTGCGGACGCAAAGGAACTCTTTGAACTTTCGATGGCCGACGAAGACTGGGACGCCGTCGAAGCAATCGGCGCCGATGTTGACGGCTACGCCGAAGAGGTCGGTCAGCTTGAATTCAAGCGCATGTTCAACCAGCCGATGGACTCGGCCAACTGCTACCTCGAAATTCAGGCAGGGGCGGGCGGCACGGAAGCCCAGGACTGGGCGAGCATGATCGAGCGCATGTACATGCGCTATGCTGAACGAAAGGGCTTCAAGGTGACGCTCGAGGAAGAGTCCGCGGGCGAAGTCGCGGGCATCAAGTCGGCGACGCTCTTCATCGAAGGCGAATGGGCCTACGGGACGCTGCGCACGGAAACGGGCATTCACCGTCTTGTGCGCAAGAGCCCCTTTGACGCCAACGCCCGCCGCCACACCTCCTTCTGCTCGGTCTACGTTTATCCGGAAGTCGACGACTCGATCGATATCGAGATCAACCCGGCCGACCTCTCGATCGACGTCTTCCGCGCGTCGGGCGCGGGCGGCCAGCACATTCAGAAGACGGAATCGGCTGTTCGAATCCACCACATCCCGACCGGCATCATCACGATCTGCCAGGACGACCGCTCGCAGCACCGCAATCGCGAGAAGGCGATGCAGCAGCTCAAAGCCAAGCTCTACGAACTCGAGATGAGAAAGCGCATGGAAGCGCAGACGAAGCTCGAGGAGCAGAAGTCCGACATCGGCTGGGGCCACCAGATCCGCAGCTACGTGCTCGACCAGTCCCGCGTGAAGGACCTGCGCACGGGCGTCGAAACGGGCAACACCGGCGCCGTACTTGACGGCGATCTTGACCAGTTCATCGAGGCGAGCCTCAAGAACGGCGTGGGCGGTCTCCCCGCTGCTGAGTAATCGCTTTAAACCTGAAAGCCTAAGAAAGGAAGGCGCGAGGGAGAACCGCGCCTCTTTAGACGAGGCACATCAAGCCTTTCAGAAGGAAATTCAAATGGCTGAAAATGAAATCCAGACGGCGCAGGAAGCCGCAGCCGAGGAGAACCACATCATCGCCGAACGCCGCGCGAAGCTCGCGCACCTGCGTGAAACGGGCGTGGCCTATCCCAACGACTTCGTGCGCACCGACCTCTTCGGCGACCTGCGCGAGAAGTACGGCGAAATGAGCGCCGAGGAACTCGAGAAGCTCGCGCCTCAGGTTGCCTGCTCGGGCCGCGTGATGCTGAAGCGCATCATGGGCAAGGCCTCCTTCTGCACCGTCCGCGACTTTACGGGCGACATGCAGTACTTCGTTCAGATGAACGAAGTGGGCGAAGACGCCTACGCCGCCTTCAAGACCTTTGACCTCGGGGACATCGTCGCCTGCCGCGGCACGCTCTTCAGGACCCGTGCGGGCGACCTCGCCATCCGCGCGAAGGAAGTTCGTCTCATGACGAAGAGCATCCGTCCGCTCCCCGACAAGCACAAGGGCCTTCAGGACACCGAGCTCTGCTACCGCCAGCGCTACGTCGACCTCATCATGAATGAGGATTCGAGAAAGCGCTTCCTCACGCGCTCGAAGGCGATCGCCGCGATCCGCCAGTACATGCTCGACCACCGGTTCCTCGAAGTCGAAACGCCGATGCTCCACCCGATCCCGGGCGGCGCCAATGCGAAGCCCTTCATTACGCACCACAATGCGCTCGACATGGACATGTACCTGCGCATCGCGCCGGAGCTTTACCTGAAGCGCCTCGTCGTGGGCGGCTTTGAACGCGTCTTCGAAATCAACCGCAACTTCCGCAACGAAGGCGTCTCGGTCCGTCACAACCCCGAATTCACGATGATGGAGTTCTACTGCACGTACTGGACGTACCGTGATCAGATGGACTTCACGGAAAACCTCCTGCGCACGGTTGCGAAGGAAGCCACGGGTTCCGCGGTCCTTCAGTACCAGGGCCACACGATCGACCTCTCGAAGCCCTTCCATCGCCTCACGCCGCTTCAGGCAATCAAGAAGTTCGCTCCGGACTACACCGACGAAGAGCTCAACAACCCCGAATTCATCCGCGGGGAGCTGAAGCGCCTCGGCGGCGAAATCCCGGTCGACGCGGGTTTGGGCGCCCTTCAGATGGCGCTCTTTGAAGAAACGGCCGAATCGAAGCTGATCGAGCCCACCTTCATCATCGACTATCCGGTTGAGATTTCGCCCCTCGCGCGTGCGTCGGATGCGGATCCGGAAATCACCGAGCGCTTCGAGCTCTACATCGCCGGCCGTGAAACCGCCAACGGCTTCTCGGAACTGAACGACCCGGACGATCAGGCCCGGCGCTTTAAGGCCCAGGCCGACAAGAAGAGCCACGGCGACGACGAAGCCATGTACTACGACGCCGACTACATCCGCGCGCTCGAGTACGGTCTTCCCCCGACCGCGGGCTGCGGCATCGGCATCGACCGCTTCATGATGCTCCTCACGGACGCGCCGACCATCCGCGACGTACTCCTCTTCCCGCATATGCGCCCGGAGAACTTCAAGGGTTAATCGCCTGAAATGATGAAATCTGATGCCGGGGACGCTTTCACGCTTCCCCAGGCATCCGACTTCAAAGCCCGCCTCGAAGCGCTCTATCAGGCGCTTAAGGCGGGCTTTTCCATGTCGGATGCCGGACTTGTATCCGTGTTCTGGGAAGGGACTCTCATCGGGCGCACGCGTCCGGAATTTGCAGAGAAAATCGGCGCGTTGAAAGGCGCAAGCCTCTCGCTCAACTGCCTCACGCTCCCTTCCGGAGACCTCACAGAATTCGGCTTCGCAATGAGGGATAAGGGGCTGAGCCAGGGCTGGCGCGGCGAAAAGCTCGACCTTGTTCCTTTGGATAAGCCTGAGGCGGCTCCCGTCGGCACGCTCGAGCGCGCGCTCTACCGGCCGTTTGGCGCCCGGACCTCGGCCGTGCACCTCGCAGGCCGCATCCGGAATCCCCGGGATGAGCGAGATCCCGTTTTTCTCCTTGGAAAAAGGAGCATAAAAAAACTCGTCGGCCCCGGACTCTGGGACGGGCTCGCTGCGGGAATGATTCAGGCGGGTGAAGCGCCTCTCGAAGCGCTGGCGCGGGAGTCGCAGGAAGAGGCCGGCCTCACGGCGTTCGATCCGGTGAAGGTGGAATTTCTCGCCTGCGATCATATTTCCCGGCCTGTTCGCGGCGGGTGGATGCATGAGGTGAGCTACGCCTACGCGACGCTTCTTCCCGAAGGCTTCATGCCGGAGCCCGTTGACGGGGAGGTGGATCACTTTGAATGCGTGAGCGCGGAAGAGGCCCTGAAGCGCATTGAAGAAAACCTCATGATGAAGGAGGCGGCGATGACGCTTCTCATTTCCATCAGGAAGCTTCTCGGAGGATGAGCGACATGACCGCCCTCCGGGCGGTCAATTTGGTGCAATAACTGCGGAAAAACGGCTGCTTTAAGGTTGTTTTGTGGTCGTTCAGGCGTCAAATCGCTCTGAAACGACGTTTTCTCAGATTCACGGTCGCCGAAGACCCTCTGGCGCGGGGAAAAATGCACCACCTTCATCCCCGAGGCCGTTATCTGTTTTTCTGGCACCGGACCGCCGCAGGCTTTCACGGCATTTTTGCGTTTCAAAAGGTCTGAATCAGCACTTTGATGCCCTTTTTGAGCCTGCCAACCCGTCAAAACGCGCAGAACCCCGGTTTTCCGAAATTTGCAATCGCCGATGGTCTGATGACGCGGGGAAAAGTGCACCACGCCGATGCAGAAGCAACGTTCCGCACCGTTCTGAAACCGCGAAAAGAAAAACCTGAGTTTGGGAGTTTGAAAGCAGAAAAAAGGGCGCCCATCCCTGCAGCAGTAGGATAGCGCCTTTTTTTATTTTTTTACGCTATAGGCTTGCTTTGTGGTCCTGCAGCCGGATGATTTCAGGGACGGCATCTGCGTCCGTAGGGAAACGAGTTCCCAGGCAGCGCGCCAGCTCAGCTCGGGAGCATAGGGCAGGCACAGGGCTGAGTCCGCACGCCTGCATGATGGTGTCGCCATTGTCTTTGATCTCGAGCTCTCCAGTCTCATGCCGGGCCCTGAGGCGCTGATTCGAATCCCAAGGCGCCGCCTTGCGGTTTGTCTCTCGACGAGCTGTCGGCAAATAGAGGTAGCTGTCCGCTGCCGGGTTGTAGACTGCTGCAACTTCACAGTCGCGGAGTCCCTCGCAAATCTCATCTATGCTGAGCCCGGCCTTCGCCTTCTCCAAACGATCCTGCACAATGCGCACCAACAGGAGCGCAAGGAAGATCACCAGGATGTGGCCGCGGATGTGTTCCGAGGTCCAGACGTACATCGGCCGCAAACCGAGGTTGGATTTCATGATGCGGAAGCACGTTTCGACTTCCGTCAATTTCTTGTACGTGCCTGCCATCGGGAATTCCATCCGATTGCCGTCAGCGTTCGCGCCAGCTTCCTGCGCTTCGGAGTCGGTCCCTTCGGCGTTCCCCTGAGGTCCTGCCGCTGAATAGACAAGAGCTGCGTAGCCGGCAAACCGGCGGCGTCTGGCGAGCGCCTTCTCATCCACTCCGATAATCCGCGCTTCCACATCTTTTTCCGTCTTGACGAGCTGAGCCCATGCGCTGCGGTTCTTGCCAATCTTTTCGCCTCGTGCCTGCTTGGCCTGGATCAGGCGCACCAAAGCATCAAGGATGGCGTTGTCGCGCCGGGCGCGCTTCTCGTTCCACGTCAAAACAAGCGTGCACTTGACGGCCTTGTCTCCAGTTCCCTTCGTCCAGTCAGGAATCACGCAGAACCGACCTGCATCAGGGTTGACAGGGTTGACGGGTTGGTATTGATCCTCCTCGAAAAGCTTCTTTTCCATCTCCCGTGAAAACTGCGTTACCTTCTGTGCGACAAGGAATCCGAAGTCGAGACTGCGAAGCATTTCCAGGTTCCCGGCCGAATTTATGCCTCGATCAGCGAAGACGACGGCTTCCTTGATCTGATACCGCTTCTTCCAGGCGGTGATGACGGGACGCATGGACTTGAATTCCGATGTGTTGCCCGAAAAAACTTCAAAATCCATTGGGAAGCCATATTTATCAATCACCATCACGATCGACACAATCGGCAGATCACTGCGGTGCTCCTTGGAAGGTCCTCTGGCTCTGAGGTACTGGAGCTTGAGCCCGGCGATTTTCTCTACTTCTTCGGCCGACAAGCTTTCAACATTGAGCTTGCCTTCCGAATCCCAGCGGCCCGGGTCGATTTCTCCGCAGTCGCGGTACATCTCGGCCGCTTCCTCAAAAAGCTCTGCATAGTCCGTCTGCTCGCGCTCCATTTCCGCGTCCGTCAGCGGCGCTTCATAATAAGCATTGGTGACATCGTAGAAGACCAGCGTGGCGCGCTCCTTCCCGTACGCCTCATCCATGCGCTTGTTGACGTGCTTGAGGATTGTTTCCTTGTTTTCCTTCAAAAAATCGTACGCATCGTAGTAGCTCGTCAAGTCGTCCGTCCCGGCCGGATTCCCGAGATATGCATCCTTCTGCTGGAAGCTTCGGAGGATGGAAGCAGGATCCAAAACTTTACGAAAGACCAGGAAGGAAATAACGGCATTGAGATCTGTCCTGATGCGCGTCTTTTTCTGTAAATAACCGAACTTTGCCGGCAGACGCAGTTCATCCCAGATGGCTTTGAGCGCGTAGTGGCCGTAGTTGAGACGAGCGCTCTTGGGCCGTTTGCCGCTGCCGGCCTGAACGGCGAGGAGTGAATGAGCTGTCTCGCTGCGCATGGCCTGGGTAGCCGCAGCCTTATCAGCGGACGCCTGCTGGTATTGAGCCTTCAAAGCTTCAAACTCGCCGGGCTTCATTTGATCGAGCCTGCCGAACCGCTCGACAACCTTCGACCGGGCAACACGCTTTTGGGGATCCCAAAATTTCTCGACGAGTACGACATAGCGGAACTGCCCGCCTTTGCCGCCTTTCTGGGTAGTGATGTACATAGCTGCTCCGGGAGGAATTCCGACAATTATAACACATCTATAACCAGCCTATATAATGAAATATAGAATTCAGGTCAAAAAAAGTGGGGTGCAGGGCAACCCACGATTTTTAGGGCCTTGAAACTCCCAAAGTCAGGCGCTATTGGCTCAGCACTACCTGGAATGCTCCCAAAAAGGCGCTCGACGAACCGGGCGAATTCTTTGATGCGAGAGGCATTGAAGAAGTGCTTCTTCCGAAGCACAAGCAGTTTGCCTACATGGGCATGAAGCCGTTCCTCCCGACCTTTGCCGTGCACGACGTCTATAAGAACCCGACCGTGGAAGCAGATCTTCTTCGCTGGAAATCAACGCTCGAGGAAGCCGTGAAGAAGCTCGCCTGACGCACAAGCGAACAGTCCGGCGCGATGCGCTTCCAACCACGTCACCCGAGTCCAATCAAACAGACGGCCGCTCCGGGAACTCCCTAAAGCGGCCATCTCTTTTGCGTCTTTCTCCTGCTGAAAGCTTCAATCGCGCTCGTCGAGCCACGCCTGAAGAATCGCTTCGAGAATCCGCTCGTTCGACTTCTCAGGATCATCCCCGAAGTCGGGAAGCTTCACGATCAGGTCGTGGAGCTTCACGAAGGAAAGCGTCAGAGGATCGAGCTCGGGGTACGCGTCCGCGAGCTCTTCACCGATCATCTGAGCATCAGACCACCTGAGCATCTCGGTTATTCCCGTTCGCCAACGACGTTGCGGTTGTACTTCGGGATCTCGATCGTGATGTCCTCGTCGCCCATCTTGGCCTGGCACGAGAGGCGCGATTCCTGGCAGGCGCCCCAGGCGGTGTCGAGATGATCGAGCTCGTTGTCGGAAGGCTCGGAGAGGGAGTCGTAGCCCTTGCGCACGATCACGTGGCAGGTGGCGCAGGCGCAGTTGAATTCGCAGGCGTGCGGAATCTTGACGCCGTTGGCGAGAAGCGCCTTCGCGACGGTTTCGCCCTTCTGGGCTTCAAAGGTGACGCCCTGCGGGCAGAGTTCCTCATGCGGGAGAACGGTAATCTTCGGCATTATTGTTTTCCTAGAGTAGTGGGGGTCAGCCTCGGCCATGGGAATGTCGGGAGGCGCAACCTAAAGATTGAAATGAATTATTTGGATTCCGGGTCGATCGAGAACATATCGTCGTTGACGGACTTCCCGGCGAGCGCCGCGCGAATCGAGCGGTCCATGCGGCGTTCGGCAAAGGTTTCCGTGCCCTTCGAAAGAGCATCTGCAGCGGCGTGAATCGCGTCGGCGTCGGTGCCCGTCACAAGAGCGGCGAGCGTGTCGCCGAGGGTCTCAATTTCAGCGCGCTCCTTTCCTGACAAAAGGTCGCCGTCGGCTGTAAGGGCGCTCCGGGTGCTTTCAAGGAGGCGCCTTGCCTCAACCTGCTCTTCGCGGAGCTTCCTCGCGGCCATATCGGATTCAGCGGAGGAATTCCCTTCCTTCAGCATCCGCACGATATCGTCGTCGGAAAGCCCGTAGGAAGGCTTCACGACAACACTCGCCTCAACGCCCGTCGTCATCTCGCGGGCGGAAACGGAGAGGAGTCCGTCGGCGTCGATCTGGAAGGTGACGCGAATGCGGGCGGCGCCCGCCGCCATCGGCGGGATGCCCCTGAGCTCAAAGCGCGCGAGCGACCGGCAGGCATCCACCACCTCGCGCTCGCCCTGAACGACATGAATCGCCATGGCGGTCTGGCCGTCGCGGAAGGTCGTGAAGTCCTGAGCGCGCGCCGTCGGAATGGCGCTGTTTCGCGGAATCACCTTTTCGACGAGCCCGCCCATGGTCTCAAGACCAAGCGACAAAGGCGTCACGTCAAGCAGAAGCCAGTCGTCGTCGGCCGTGGTGTTGCCGGCTAATTTATTCGCCTGCATGGCGGCGCCGACCGCAACGACGCAGTCGGGGTCGATGCCGGTCAGGGGCTCGAACCCGAAGTATTCCTTCACTTCGCGGCGAACAGAGGGCATGCGGGTCGAGCCGCCCACAAGGACGACGCCCTTGACTTCCGACTTTGAGAGCTTTGCGTCGGCAAGCACGCGCGTCACGGCCTCGATCGTTTCATCGACGAGCGCCTTCGTCATCCGGTCGAACGCTTCGCGCGTGAGCGTGGTCGAGAATTCGCGGCCCGAGGAAAGTGTAAAGCGCACGTCGACGGAATCCGCGTCCGTGAGCGATTCCTTCGCGCGCTTCGCGCTGTCGAGCATCTGACGACGGTCTTCGGGCGAAAGTTCCGTTTCGCTTCCGATCTCCGCCGCAAAGGCGTCGTAGACCGCGTGGTCGAAGTCGTCGCCCCCGAGGGCAGCGTTGCCGCCCGTCGCGAGGACTTCAAAGACGCCGCACGAGAGCTTGAGGAGCGACACGTCGAAGGTGCCGCCTCCCAGGTCATAGACGAGGTAGATGCCTTCGGCCTCGTTGTCGAGCCCGTAAGCGAGAGCTGCGGCAGTGGGTTCCGAGAGAAGGCGCAGGACCGTGAGGTCGGCGAGCCTTGCCGCATCCTTCGTCGCCTGGCGCTGCGCGTCGTCGAAGTAAGCGGGCACCGTCACGACGGCGCCGGTGAGTTCGCCGCCGAGGCGCTCCTCGGCGCGGGCCTTGAGGGCCTTCAGAACCTCGGCGCTCACCTCAACCGGAGACTTCATTCCGGCCGCGGTGCGGATGGCGACGCCGCCCGGCACATCATCGATTTCATAGGGAAGCGACGGAAGGTTCTTCAGATCCGCACGGCTTCTGCCGATGAGGCGCTTCGCGGAATAAATCGTATTCTGAGGATCCTTTTCCGCGGATTCGAGGGCCTTCCATCCCGTCTCCACCGTCCCGTCGGGAAGGTAGCGCACGACGGAAGGGAGAAGCCGCCGGCCTTCTTCATCAGCGAGCACTTCGGGAGAAGCGGAAATCACGGTAGCGACAAGCGAATTCGTCGTTCCGAGGTCGATCCCGACGGCAAGGCGATGCTCATGGGGAGCGGCAGAAAGTCCGGGTTCGGCGATCTGAAAGAGTGCCATGATGAAATCTTTGGTTAGGAAAAGGAAAATCCGAAAAGTAGGGGCTTGGGCTTCAAAGCATGGGCGAGGACTTTGCGCTCGTCTGCTCGAGGAAGCGCCCGATGAACATGAGCCTGCGCGTGAGGTCGACCGCCTTCGTCCAGTCCTTCTCAGAGTCGATGGCGGACTCGAGCTTCGACTCGCATTCGGCGAACCTCGCCCGCGCTTTGTCGCGGACGGCTTCGCGGGCGCTCTCGTCCTTCGCGTCGTCAAGATCCTCGCGCCAGGACATCTGCTCCATCAGGAAGTCGGCAGGCATCCGGGTATTCGTTTCGGCGTCGACCGGGTGGCCTGCGGCTTCGCAAAGGAGCGCCGCACGCTTCACCGGGTCCTTCAAAACATCAAAGGACTCGTTGATGCGGGCGCTCCACTGTTCAGCAATGCGGCGCTCGGCGGCGGGGCGCCCGGCAAAGCGGTCCGGGTGCACCTTCAGAATGGCACGTTCGTGCGCTTTTTCGAGCGCTTCGAGATCAATCGCGAACTTTTCAGGGAGCCCGAAAAGCTCAAAAGCGGAAAGCATAGCCATCGCGGTAAAACTACCCTGGGAAAAAATCAGACGTGGAACGACTCGCCGCAGCCGCAGCGGCTCTTCTCGTGAGGGTTCTTGAAGCGGAACCCTTCCTGAAGGCCCTCGCGGGTGTAGTCGAGCTCGGTGCCGTCGATGTAGGGAAGACTCTTCTCGTCGACGATCACCTTGACGCCGTGGCTTTCCCAGATCTGGTCGTCGGGCGCGGTCGAGTCGGCGAATTCAAGCTTGTAGGCCATGCCGGAGCATCCGGAGGTCTTCACACCCACGCGCAGGCCGATGCCCTTGCCGCGGCGGTCGATGTACTTCTGAACGTGCTTTGCAGCCGCTTCGGTAAGCGTAACAGCCATTTTCCTTACGCCTCCTTCTTCGCTTCGTGCTTCGAGCGGTAGTCGGCAATCGCCGCCTTCACCGCGTCTTCGGCGAGGATGGAGCAGTGAATCTTGACGGGCGGGAGGGCGAGCTCGTCGGCAATTTCGGCGTTGCTGATCTTGCCGGCTTCGTCGAGGGTCTTGCCCTTCACCCACTCGGAAACGAGCGAGGAAGAGGCGATCGCGGAGCCGCAACCATAGGTCTTGAACTTCGCGTCTTCAATGACGCCCTTGTCGTTCACCTTGATCTGCAGGCGCATCACGTCGCCGCAGGCGGGAGCGCCCACCATGCCGGTTCCGACGTCGGCCGCATCCTTGTCGAGCGTGCCCACGTTGCGGGGGTGTTCGTAGTGGTCAAGCAGTTTTTCGCTGTAGGCCATTTTTTTGTCTCCAGATTCCTTTCCGGGGCGGAACGAAGAACCATCGCCCCGGAACGCACTTCTAATTCTTGTTGAGTTCTTTCCGAACTTAGTGGTTCGCCCACTTGATCGACTTCAGGTCAACGCCCTGCTGATGCATTTCCCAGAGGGGCGAGAGCGCGCGGAGCTTCTTCACGGCTTCCGTGAGAACCTTGACGGCGTAGTCGATTTCTTCCTCAGTGGTGAAGCGCCCGAGCGTGAAGCGGATCGAGCTGTGCGCGAGCTCATCGTCGCGGCCGAGCGCACGAAGAACGTAGGAGGGTTCAAGCGACGCCGATGTGCAGGCAGAGCCCGAGGAAACCGCCAGGTCCTTCACCGCCATCATGAGGCTCTCGCCCTCGATGAAGGCAAAGCTCACGTTGAGGTTGAAGCAGACGCGGTGCTCCCAGTCGCCGTTCAGGTACACCTCGGGGATGTTCTTCTGAATGCCTTCCCAGAGGCGGTTCCTCAGGGCGCGCAGACGCGGCACCTCAACGGGCATTTCCTCGCGGGCGATGCGGTAGGCTTCGCCCATGCCGACGATCTGGTGCGTCGGGAGCGTGCCCGAGCGCATGCCGCGCTCGTGGCCGCCGCCGTGCATCTGGCACTCAATGCGAACGCGGGGCTTTCTTCTCACGTAGAGGGCGCCGATGCCCTTGGGGCCGTAGACCTTGTGCGCCGAGAGGCTCATCAGGTCAACGTGGAGCTTGTCGACGTTGAGGTCGATCTTGCCCGCGGCCTGCGTCGCGTCGCAGTGGAAGACGATGCCCTTTTCGCGGCAGAGCGCGCCGATGCGCTCGATGTCCTGGATGACGCCGATTTCGTTGTTGACGGCCATCACGGAAATGAGGATCGTGTCGGGGCGAATGGCGGCAAGGAGGTCCTCCCACTTGATGAGGCCGTTTTCCTGCACGTCAAGGTAGGTCACCTCAAAGCCTTCGCTCTCGAGGTGGCGCATCGAATCGAGCACTGCCTTGTGTTCGGTCTTCACCGTAATGAGGTGGCGGCCCTTGTCGCGGTAGAAGTGCGCGGCGCCCTTGATGGCGAGGTTGTCGGCTTCGGTAGCGCCGGACGTGAAGACGATCTCGCGCGGATCCGCGCTGATGAGCGCAGCGATGTTGGCGCGGGCCTCTTCAACGGCCTTCTCCGCTTCCCAGCCGTAGGAATGGCTGTGGGAGGCAGGGTTGCCGAAGTGAACGTTGAGGTAGGGCACCATCTTTTCCACGACGCGGGGATCGCACGGGGTCGTGGCGGAGTAGTCGAGGTAAACCGGAAGCTTCATTTTTAAAGGTTCCTGAAGATTGAAAGTTCTTGATTGACGGTTCTTGAGCGGGAGCTTCAGGCCGACGTGGTCGGTCCGTGCGCCTCTTGTTGCCTCACCGGAATCACTGCGGGTATCTGAGCCGAATGTCCGCTTCCCGGATGCTTTTCCGTTTCGGCCGCGAGGGACGCGAGCGAAATGCCGGCGAGGAAGCGTTCAATGACGCCGTTAAGGTCTTCCCAAAGATGGTGCGTGAGGCAGGAGGCGCCCCCAAGGCACGTGCCTTCCCCGCCGCACTGGGTGGTATCCATGTTTTCATCGACCGCGAGAATGATGCGGTCGATGGTGATTGACTGCGCGGGCTCGGCAAGCCGGTAGCCGCCGCCCGGACCGCGGGTGCTTTCAACAAGCCCTGCGCGGCGCAGACGACAGAAAATCTGCTCGAGATAGGGAAGCGAGATCTTCTGACGCTCGGCCACCTGCGCGATCGGAATCGGCGAATCAGACTCCTCAGCCTGAATCGCCAGATCGAGCATGGCCGTAACGGCAAAACGCCCTTTCGTCGTGAGCTTCAAGTTCTCATCCTCCGATTATCCGGGGAAACCCGTAAAATCAATCCTGACTAAATCAGTCAATTTTGCGAACGGATTCTACTCTGCGAATCCCGACAAAACAAGTCAGGTAATGATTGTGGATCTTTCAGGCGCAACAAAAAGAAAACGGACGCCTGAGAGCATCAGACATCCGTTTGATGTTTTCTGAGTTCCGGATCTTCCCGGCGATGCGGGAGGGGACCGATGGACTACTTCTTCGCCGCAGCCCTTTCGGCGCGCAGCTGCTTCGCGCGCTTCTCGAAGAATTCAATGAGTCCCTCGCAGGCGTCGGAGCAGTAGTCGAAGGCCTGCACGAACCCCTCGTTCACGCCGAAATAGGGATCGGGAACGATGGCTTCATCGAACTCATTGGCGTAGCGCATCATGAGCTGAATCTTGTGACGGAACTGCGCGGGCGAGCGCTGCTGGAGCTCCGTGAGCACTTCCCAGTCCATTGCGAGGATAAGGTCGTACTCCGCGAAATCCTCGGGCGTGATCTGACGGGCGCGGTGGTCTGCAAGCTGCACGTCACGGCGGCGGCAGGTGAGCACGGCGCGCTGATCGCACGGATCGCCCACATGCTCGCCGGAGGTGCCTGCGCTCGATGCGGTCATGACGTCGTCGTAGCCCGCTTCCTTCACCTTCTTCTTGAAGATGGCTTCAGCCATGGGACTGCGGCACACGTTGCCTGTGCAGACGAAGAGAATTTTGATCAGCTTGTCATCCATCTTGAATATTCCGATCCTCGCGAGAATCCGGGGAGAAGCTCAACCTGAGGGAAAAGTGGATTTTGTCAGACCTATCCTACTGCAGGGTGTCTGATTTTCCTAGAGGCGAATACCCAAATCCCCGCGAATATTTCAAACCCTCTAAACCTTAGAAAGTCAGGGAGAGCGCGAAAGAAGACGCTTCTCAGGCATTGACGGACGCGCCGAAAGCGGACTTCCGGAGCGCCTTGATTTCCTCGCGCACCTTGGCTGCTTTTTCGAAATCAAGGTCGCGCGCATAGCCCATCATCTCGGCTTCGAGCTCCCTCAGGCGCTTCGCGAGCGCCTTTTCGTCGCCCGCGATCTCGATGTCGCGCACCGCTTCCTTCACCTCTTCCTGCACGTCGGGACCGCGGTAGACGCCGTCGATGATTTCGCGGATCTCCTTCTTGACGCCCCGCGGCGTAATGCCGTGCGCAAGATTGAAGGCCTCCTGCTTTTCGCGGCGGCGTTCCGTTTCGGTGATCGCAGCCTTCATCGAATCGGTCACCTTGTCGCCATAGAGAATCGCGCGGCCGTGAAGGTTTCTCGCGGCGCGCCCGATCGTCTGAATGAGGGAGCGGTAGCTTCTCAGGAACCCTTCCTTGTCGGCGTCGAGAATCGCAATGAGCGAAACCTCCGGAATGTCGAGGCCCTCGCGAAGGAGGTTAATGCCGACCAACACATCGAACGTTCCCGCACGCAGATCCCGGATGATCTCGACGCGCTCGACCGTATCGATGTCGGAGTGGAGGTACCTCACGCGAACGCCCTGGTCGGAGAGAAAGTCCGTGAGATCCTCGGCCATCTTCTTCGTGAGGGTCGTGACGAGCACGCGCTCGCCCTTCTTCACGGTTTCCGTGATTTCGGAAAGGAGGTCGTCCACCTGGGTCACGGCAGGCCTCACTTCAACGGCCGGGTCAACAAGGCCCGTCGGCCGCACGACCTGCTCGACCACTTCGCCGCCGCTCTTTTCGAGCTCGTATTCCGCAGGAGTGGCCGACACAAAGATCGATCGGCGCATCTTGCGCTCGAACTCGTCGAACCTCAGAGGCCGGTTGTCGAGCGCCGAGGGGAGCCTGAAGCCGTAGCGCACGAGCGTTTCCTTTCGCGCGCGGTCGCCGCGATACATGCCCCCGAGCTGCCCCATCATGACGTGGCTTTCGTCAAAGAACATGAGCGTGTCGGCAGGAAGGTAGTCGATGAGGCAGGGGGGCGGCTCCCCGGGCGGAAGGCCCGTAAGGTGCCTCGAATAGTTTTCAATCCCCTTGCAGAACCCCACCTGGTCGAGCATCTCGAGGTCAAAGAGCGTGCGCTGCTCGAGGCGCTGCGCTTCAACGAAAAGATTCTGGCTGAGGAGCTCTTCCTTTCTTTCCTTCAACTCCGCCTTGATCGTCCCGATCGCGCGCTGAATGTCCTCGCGCGGCGTCACGTAGTGGCTCGCCGGATAGACAACGAAGCGCGGCACCTTCTGAATGGCCTTCCCTGTAATGGGATCAAAAAGGAGAATCGCATCCACCTCGTCGTCAAAGAGCTCGATGCGGACGGCGGTTTCCGCGTGTTCGGCCGGGAAGATGTCGATCGTGTCGCCCCGGACTCTGAAGGTCCCGCGCGTGAATTCCATGTCGGAGCGCCGGTACTGCATACGGACGATCTGCCCGATCAGATCGCGCTGGGACTTCCGGTCGCCCGCACGCAGGATGAGGCGCATCTCGGTGTAGCTCTCGGGCGCGCCGATGCCGTAAATCGCCGAGACCGTCGCCACGATGATGGTGTCGCGCCGCTCGAGAATCGACTTCGTTGCCGCAAGCCGCATCTGTTCGATGTGTTCGTTCACCGCAGCATCCTTCTCGATGAAGAGATCCCGCGCAGGCACGTAGGCTTCCGGCTGATAGAAGTCGTAGTAGGAAACGAAGTATTCGACGGCGTTCTCAGGGAAGAAGTCGCGCATCTCGGAATAGGTCTGAGCGGCGAGCGTCTTGTTGGGCGCAAAGATGATTGCCGGCACCCCTTCGCGCGCAATCACATTCGCCATCGTGTAGGTCTTTCCCGATCCCGTCACCCCGAGGAGCGTCTGGTACATGAGCCCGTTCTCCACGCCCCTGCAGAGCGCCTCAATCGCCTGGGGCTGGTCGCCTGCCGGGGGAAAGGGTTCATGAAGGATGAAGGGAGAATTCGGATAGGTGACGATCTGCAAGGGAAGAGCCTCACAAAAAAAACAGACGGGAACCGGCTCATTCTACGAAAAGCTCCGGGCGCAGAGAAGCTCAAGGTGAAGACGCGAATCCTTAAACATCAACAATAAAATAATGAACCATCGTTTTGTTACATTTATTTACATTTAGAAATTTGGCAAAACAAGAAAGCCCTCATATAATTCATCTTCTTGATTCCCCGATAGCTCAGTCGGTAGAGCGACGGACTGTTAATCCGCAGGTCGCTGGTTCGAACCCAGCTCGGGGAGCCAAGAAAAATTTGAAGTCGTCCGCAAGGGCGCAAAAGGATTCCCCGATAGCTCAGTCGGTAGAGCGACGGACTGTTAATCCGCAGGTCGCTGGTTCGAACCCAGCTCGGGGAGCCAAAGAATTCTTGAAGAAGGAGCACTGATTTCGATCAGCGCTCCTTTTTCTTTGCCTGCGGTCTGCCGGGATCTCCTCTCTTCTCCATGTTCTTAGTGAATGCGCCTTATTGCCAAGAAAGGCACTCACGCTACACAATTTCCGGCAATGCGCTTTCTGCGCGAGGCGGACGAGCCTCGTCTGCTTCAGAAATAGATTGAAGAACATTGGACGCCCTGAGGAGGAACACCCAAATGCGCCACAGTCCCCGAGAACTCCGCACCGCTGCCTATGAGTGGCTTCTTGCCACCGGGAGCTCCGCTGAAGAAGCCGGCATCGTCGCCGACCATCTCATCAACGCGAACCTCCGCGGGCACGACAGCCACGGCGTCGGCATGATCGCCCTCTACAGCGACCTCATCGCCGACGGAAGGCTCCATCCCAATACGCCCGCCAGGCTCCTTAAGGACGGCGGCTCCATCCTGCAGTTCTCCGGCGACCGCGGCTACGGCCAGCGCGTGGGTTATGAAGCGACGAAGGCGGCAATTGCCCGCGCGAAGGAAAACGGCATCTGCATGTACACGATCGCCAACACCTGTCACTTGGGGCGCATCGGCACCTATGGCGAACAGTGCGCGGATGCCGGCATGGTCTCGATTCACTTCGTTAACGTCACCCACTACATCCCGCTCGTCGCTCCCTGGGGCGGTTCAGACGCCCGCTTCGGCACCAACCCCTTCTGCTGTGCGATTCCGAAGACGGAAAAGAACCAGCGCTTCATTCTCGACTTCGCGACCTCGATCGTTGCGATGGGTAAGACCCGCGTTGCTTATCTGGCCAAGAAGCAGTTCCCGATCCCCGTCATGGTGGACAGCAAGGGGCAGCCCACCACGGATCCGAAAGTCATGTGGGAGGATCCGAAGGGCGCGCTGCTGCCGATGGGCCTCTATAAGGGCGCCGGCCTCTGCTTTGCCTGCGAACTCCTCGCGGGCCTTCTCTCCACGGGCGGAACGAACTCTCCGGAGCTCGTCGAGCGCGACGGCACGATCATGAACAACATGACGAGTTTCGTCATCAATCCGGAAGCACTCTGCGATCTTGCCTGGATGAAGCGCGAGATGGATTCGATGATTGAATACGTGAAGGCTTCGCCCGAAGCCGATCCGGTCGGGAACCCCATCCTCTGCCCGGGCGAAATCGAAATGCAGCGCACGAAGGACCGCACCGAAAACGGCGTCGAAATCTCCGAAGGCGAATGGGCGGCAATCCTCAGAACCTGCGCCAAGGCAGGCGTGAGCGAAACGGCGCTCAAGGCTTAACTTCAAAAGCAGCTCGCTACGCATCAGAGAGCCGAAGGCATTGCGCCTTCGGCTCTTTTTTTTTCTAGCCTGAACCAAACGACGAAAAAGATCGGGTCGGGGGCCCCTTTGCAGGCCCCCTTCCACACCGCATGACTCTGTGATCGGGCCCTTTCGGACATGCCGTTCGGCATCCGGCGGTTTTCAAACATGAA
>ERZ1673741.487-NODE-487-length-43846-cov-26.442534_pt1 | contig 43846 bp, 63 predicted proteins | sample MGYA00580209_ERZ1673741 | MGnify/ENA primary metagenome ERZ1673741 (study PRJEB41218, sample SAMN15661754) | gut metagenome | host: Homo sapiens | place: Canada: London | collected 2015-08-20/2019-03-30 | study: EMG produced TPA metagenomics assembly of... | reverse complement strand
ATGATATATATAAAATATCATGGTAATCCCATATCGCCCTTTAAAAGAGAAATTTTTTGCGAAATAAATTTAATGTGGTTTAGCGGTACACGTTGAGTGCGCATTTAATGTGATTTGGCGGCACACATGAGAGTAGGGGCAAACAATATAGAACACTTGTTTATGCTATATAGAACTTTACTGTCTTATATACTCTATATACTCTACTGCCCCATGCTTTATACTCTCTTATACTAATATATCTCTACCGCCCTTTTTATACACTTTCTTATATACTCTCTCTTATACACTCTTATATACTACACAGCCCCGCATATTTTACACCACTCTTATATACCCTTTTTATATACTCTCCTATATGCCTATTATATACTCTCTTATACCACCTTTATATATTCCTTTATATACTCTCTCTTATTCTCTAATGACAATATTAATCTTGCCCCCGCCGTTTTATACTTCCCCTCTCTTATACCTCTTCTCTCTCTTATATACTTGCCACTTTTATATTCCTCTACTCTCATATTGTTATACCCACTCTCTTATATAGAAAGGGTATAACTACACTGCCGCCGATTTTTACACGCTTTACATCGCTATCTTAATTTTCACCGCTGCCTTAATTTCACAGTTGCCTTATTACATCGCTTTTAAAGAGTGGAAAAGGCGGCGGCAGGAATTGTAGAACGCCTTTAAAGTATAGAACTATTTATAAGGCTGCTTTAAATATTATATAGCCCCCCTTTAAATAGTAAAAACGTGCTTAAAATTCTCCGCCGAAATTTTCACCACCGCTTTAAAAATGGAAAATTCGCCTTAAAATTTTTAAAATTATCATTTAAGAATTTATATTAGGCACACATCGCCTTTAAATAGGAATAATTCTCATTAGTATAGAGAAATTAATAGTATTAATTACTATTTAGGATTAAAATTTATTTCTTATTAAGAATTATTCCTATTTAATAGGCACACCCTACATAATAATTTTTGTTATTAGTAACTATTCCTATTTATATAGGCACACATCAATAGATTAAAATACTATTAGTAACTGTTACTAAATAAAATAGGCACACATTAGATATTTATTATTGATATAAAAATATGCAGCGCAAAAATCGGCACACCCAGGTTAGCTTATGCTAACTAAAATAATAAGTTAGCAATAACTGACTTTATGGTTGATGTGCAATCTTTTATTATAACATATAATAATATAACTTGTCAATACCAAAAAATAAAAAAAATAAAGCAGGCTATAAAAGCCCGCTATAATTAATATACTCTTATGCAAAAAACTTGTTTGTAAGTGTTGGGCATATATTGATAAACTTGCTTTCCGTCAAAAGTATCAACCAAAGGTAAAAGCCTTTTTAATTCAATTTTTTGCGCTTCTGTTACGTTTATATAAGCCTTGTATTCTTTTTTCCTGCCTGCGTTGGTAGTTTTATAATAGCCTATGCCATCCGCTTTGCTATCCTTGAAAAAAGAATACAGAAAAAACTCATCCGCCGTTTTACGTTTCTTATTGATGTACATATTTATACCCCCTTTAATATTGTAATTATAGTATACTATACCATTATATAACTGTCAATACTTTTTGCGCCGAATTTTTTACAAAATAATGCTTGCTTTTTTCCTGCTCTTGTATTACAATATAATTACAAAATTAAAGGAGGCTTGTTATTATGGAAAAAAACACTAAAATTGAATTTTTGAGCCGTTGGGGTATTTTTAAAATTGCAGAGTACCGCTATATCATTAATAGGAAGTATGGCACGGCGTACCAAAAAGCAACAACATCAAAAAGTATTATTAAAGAACAGCATATTACAGCCGAAACGATAGCCGACTGTTATATTTTGGCGGGAGGGCATAAAAGCGATATAATAGGAATAACAACGGAAAGCGAAGAAGCCTTTAATCAGCTTGAAGGATGGTACAATAAAAAAATGATTTCTTATTATGAATTTATAACGCTTATAGACAAGAGAATTGAAAAAATAATAAAAGATAGATATTAAGATAAAAGGCAGGCAATCAAAAAGCCTGCCTTTATTTTTTTAAAAATATAAAAAAAATACTTGCATTTTTTACGCCTATATGTTATACTATAATTACAGAGATAAAGGGAGGTATTAAGTATGTATACCGTTGAATTACTTGTTAGTATTGATGATAGGAAGTATGAAGTTAAAAAGTCTTATAAAAGACTTTACCACGCCGAAAATTACATCAAAAAAATAAAAAATAAAGCGGCGAACACTGGCGGGGCTTTAACTGTTTTATCTGATAAAATTACTTATAACTTACATTTTTAATTATAGCAGGCTGTAAAGCCTGCTTTATTTTTTTATTTTAACCCCCTTTACAAACTTCTGTTTTTATGGTATAATTATAATTTTATACATTTTACATCCCTTTTTTATTGACTTTTTAACTTTTGCCAAAAAATACGCCTTCATATTTTAGCTGTGAGCCGTTTTTTAGGGCATACGCTTATAATTATACCTATTTTATAAAAAAGCCGTTAAAGCTAAAATATGGCGATATTAAAGGTATATTTATATATTATAATTCTATCCATTGTAAAGGATGTAGGCGAAAATATAAGAAAAAAGGCGAAAAAGTAAGATATATTAAGATATTTTAGAATAAAAGAGAATAAAAGCAAAAAATAATAAAATTTTATCTATTTTAGGCTTTACAAATTTATAAAACAATGCTATAATATAAGTGTAGCAAGGGAGAAATAAAAACTTGCAATGAAGGGAGATAAAAATAATGAAAACTTTAGTAATGATGGATGTAAAAAATGGTAAAAAAATTGAGTATCAATTAAAAGATATTAAAGAGATTGTAACAGATAAAGCAAAAAACCTTTTTCATAAAAATGATTTAGAAAATAACGGTATCAAGCCTAATACAGTAATAACAATTATTTACTTCAACGATGGCGAATACTTTAAAGAAGGAGAGCAAGCGACTTTTGAAGCTATAAACTGGAAAATGCTTTTTGAATAAAAAATAGCGGGGCAATAGCCCCGCAAAAATTTATAAAAAAGGGGGGCATAAAAATGGATAAAATATTATTACAGAAAAAAATATTACTACCAAAAGCTATTTTAACTCCATCAGAGGGAGAAGTAACAAACATTTTACAGTTTACAGTTTTTTATAGCTATTTTTATAAAAAATATTGCATTAGTGTAGAATACTGTATACCAGTAGGGGAAAAAGGAACTTGCGTAAATACGTGGGAAACACAACACTATTTTATCAGTGAACACGGTAGAAAAACACAAAAAAGAGATGTTAACGCTTTGCGAATAGCGAACATCCTTTTGGATGTTTTAATAAAAAATATAAATACTGTACAAGGTAACAGTATTTTTGACGGTTTAGTTAAAGAAGCAGAAATCACAAATTAATTTTAAAAATTCGCTTGACAGAATTTTATAATTGCTGTATAATTAATAATGTAAAGAGGAAAGGGCAACGCCTTGGAAGGTTGCCGATAGTTAAAAAGAAAGGATGTTAAAATTGACTTACATTGAAACATGGTTAAGAAATCTTAATAACGAAAAAGAGGTGAAATTAAGCCTTCCAATGGATGGAGAAGAACTCATTGAAGCATTAAAAAATATTAATGTATGTAATGAAGAAGGAGAGGTTATTCAAGAGTATATTATTCCAGCGTGGAATTTCGGAGAATATGCTTCGGAATTGGATTGCAGGGACTTTGCGAACGTTGAACTTGAAAATATTTTCACGGTAAATGAATGGGCGGAGGAGTTAGCGGAGGTTGACTCCGAAAGGGACTTGGAAGTCTTACAAGCTATTGCCGAAGTTAACGGAGGAAGCATTGGAGAAGTATTAGAAATTTATAATAAAGGCTGTTACCAATTTTATCAAGGAATGGATTTGACAGATGTTGCGGAGGAATTTGTAAACGATTGCTACAATCTCCCCGACTTTGCGTTAAGATACTTCGACTTTGAAGCCTTCGGCAGGGACTTGGGCTTTGATGGCTACGTTGAAACATCCAACGGCGTTATCTATATAGAATAGCGTTTCACGTGAAACAATAAAGCAGGGGCGAATTAAAGCCCCTGCAAAATAAAAAGGAAGTGTAAAAAATGAAAAGATATACAACATATGAAGAAATGGCTTGCGCCATTGCTAACAAGCAGGATATAAACGGTAACAGCGTTACAGCGCTTATGGCGGTAGATAACTATATTGTAAAAAGCTACAACACAACAATGCTTATAATAGATAAAAATAATATAGCTTGTATTAATGTAAAAAAATATAGCTGTACAACAACAAAAATACAAAATATTATATGCAATTATTATGGCATTGACTTGAATAAACAACGTAAAAGGGGTGACAGTGTATTAATTAATAACAACGGCAAAATTATTGCAGAAGGTACAATGCAAGAAGTACATGACAGGTATATTAAATTGTTATTAATTGCAAAGGGGGTATAAGAAATGTTAAATAAAAAAGAACGGGAAAAAGTAATGGCATTATATTTTAACGCCGTCAAAAATTATACGATAGAATGTTTACAGCATTTTGCAGGCAAAAACACTTCCGAATATTGGAACGGCGGCGAAAATGAATTGCAAATTTTGCTTTACAATTTAAAACTTGAAAAAGAAGCTGTAAGTATGCAAAACTATTTTTACAAGTTAGAGTTAGAGGGAAGGCAATTTGTAACAAGAGGAAACCCTGTACAGTTTCAGCAATTTATTAATACTCTTTATCAATTAAAATACATCAATTATAAAAAAGGGGTGTTATAATATGTTATTTAATAAACTTTATCATCTGAAAATGCCTGCATACATCAAAACAGAGTTAGGAAAAAATACTCAAGTAAATAGTGTAGTAATTGAAGTATACAAGTATAATAAATTTTTAGTATTTAATGCTGCGCTGTGTTACAGTGAAGTTAAAGACACTTTAACTGGTGAATTAAATATACACTATTTTAAAGATGGTTGTATACTCCGCAAAGACAGATACATGGAACGCTGCACAAAAAATAAAGTTAAGTTATTCTTATATAGTAATATATACTATTTACTTAATAGGCTGCCTACTAACATTATAGGTATTAATAACTACTCCTATTTACAAGACGAACTTAATAAATTATTATTACAAATTGAAGGGGGCAACTATTAATGAGAACGATTCCTATTAGGGAATGTTATACCAACGGCGACTTCCTGATATATTATAGCGGGCTTTATAAAGTAATTAATAAACAGTATCATTTAATATTCATTGCAAATAAAGATAAATGTATATATGACATCGCATTATATCCGATAGAGGATGTAAAAAAAAATTATTTTCTATTAGTGTATGCGGAGAGAAGTTTACTTTAGTTAAGTAAAGGGGCGGGCTGCGTAAGCCCGCTTTTACTTTTATCTTCTGTTAGCGTAAGCTAACTATATAAGAGAGTTAGCCTGGTCTAACTATACAACCACCTTCAAACCTGTGTTCGTATAAATAGGTTGGAGTCTGACTTCATATTTTTTGAAAAATTTTTAGCCCCATTTTTATGGTAAGAAAACTTTAATTAGATAAAGTGCCACAAAATAAACCAATATCAAAAATCGGCAAAAATTTTTCGTGATAAAAATTCTCTCTAAAAATTGGTAATAAAAAAAGACTACCTATTAAGGTAGTCTATCTAATATCTTTCTTTTAATCCTCTGTGGCGACAGGTTGTTATCATTCTCATACTTAAACCATTTCTCTAATTCGTCTACTGTATAACTGGAAGTAAATTTATTATATGCTTCCTTATCCATTTCCCGCAAATCTTGCCATAAATCAGGAAAGTCATTATATAATACTCTATACTCGTTTACCCTCTTTAAGGGACAACAGTAACAGCTTACCCTATCAAAATGTTCATATAACCCATTCCAGTCAAAGCCCTTATTATAACAATACTCTAATGCTTCTTTCTCTGTTATATGCCAATCATATAAAGGATGTACTACATTCGCCGCCCTAATTTTGTGGCGTTTAGGCTCATCATAAGCAATACCTATATATTCTGTATAAGGCTCATTTAATGCACTTAAAAAATTTTTAGTTACATTAGTTTTTAATAAGTATGTACACCAACGTACTCTCATAGAAGCCCACCCGTAACCTTTTATGCCTTTATTTTTACCCCTTATCCTTTCACGTTTACTAAACCAATAATCAAAACCTAAATCATCTTTTAGAAAGGTAATTTCTTTATTGTAGTGTTCTTTAATGTAAACATTTACTTTCTTAATATGTTCATACATTTGCGGAAATTCTTTACCTACATCACAGAATAATATGTAGTCTATCGGCATCTCTCTCTCTAACATCATTAGAAGCATTGCCGTGCTATCCTTGCCGCCGCTAAATTGCACTATGTGTTTCATTCCCTAACACAACACCCTTCACGCCCTTCATTTTCATTTTTCCAATAAATGCCGCTGATACTATCTACATTTATTAAAGCAATCATATTGCCCCTTTTAAAAATCATCACTACTTTACCATCATAAGTATAGTCATCATATTCATCTCTTGTAACAGTATCTGTTAAGCCATTTTTATAATGTATGTTAAGCATTTTCTTCCTCCCCACCAATATCTTCTACTGTTTCTATGCAGTCAAGGTTAATTATCATTAGTATATACTCATTTTTATAGAATATAAGCATACCATCTTCCAATTCTGCATTATCATAATCATCAACTATAATAATTCTACCATCTTTATAAGTTATCTCTAACATTATAACCTCCTATTTTTCTAAAGCATTTAATATATAAGTACCCCATACTGCTATCTCACTTATTATCATAAGTGCTGCACATTCTATTTTTGATTTTAAATCCTCTGTTATAAACATAAGTACACAGAAAATTAAAGCAAGTAATATTGAAATTATCATAATACCTCCGCCAGTGCCATAATACCCGCCGTAAACCAACAAAGTAACATCAATGCTGCGCTGCGTATTACTGTATTAGTATCATCTGAAATGTACATTAATACTGCCCATGCTATTGAAAGTGCCATCATAATATATGTAATCATAATTCTTCCCTCAATACCTCAAGTGCATACTGAATACCTCTAATATAGCCATCCTCATAATCACTAATTTCTTCAGGTACTATGATAAGTTCTTTTTCTAATTCCTTTGTAGCTAATGCTATCTTCATCTCATCAATATATCTTTCTGCCCCATTTTTTAACATAGTCTTACGATAAGCCCCGATTTCTTCACCACAGTATGGACAGTATTTAAGTTTATCATCAGCTTGAAATACAATTCTCCGTTTACATTTTTCACATTCTGTCATTAAGATATTACTCATTCTTTATCTCCTTAAACCTATTACAAAATAACCAATCTGCGCCCACATTCTTACATTTTAAAAAACAGTAATTATTTTTAAAGTGATTACACTCTTTGCAATACCTTAAAGTATTCTTTGAAATTAAATGTCCGTTCCCAATTTGCATATTCATCTTCTACCTTTTTATTTCTTAAATATAATTTATAAAGATGTTTTGCAGTCCAGTAATCTAAAGACTGCAAAATACCGAAACGAATTAAATCAATCATAACTTTTACCCATGTCAAGCAGTACATTATATGCTTTTATAAAATCATCAAAAGAAATATCATTAGTATCTTGTGAATGACAATATGTAATATATGTTAATGTTAATATATAGTCCTTAAAACTTGTATTAAACGCCTGTTCAATACGTTCTAATTCATCATCTGAATATGTTTCATTAGGCATTAAATATGAATCATCAAATACTTTACCAAAATTATCCACATATTCATTTATAGCTTTAACCTGTTCTTTATTAAGATTTCTACCACTCAAATGTAACGCCTTAAAGATAGTAATAAAATACAAGTACATATCATACTCTTTATCATACATTTTAGATAGAATTGCAAGTTCATCATCTGTATATTCTTTTAATTTTTTAAAGGCTTTTTCTTTCTTTTCTTTACTTAACATTCCACCCACTCCGTTACCTCTACCGTTCTTTTAACAGGAGTTACCTCTTCAATATATGCACAGCTAAAATCATTTTCTTGATTTTCCGTTAAACCTTTTGACCAGTAAATTGCATAATATTTATCTCCTTTACGGCGAATACTTACTACATCAATATGCCATCTATGCAAGTCACCATAAATTTCATCTACAAATTCATCCCAATCATAGTAATCAAGTAAATCTACCCATTCATATTCCTCTAAACCATTATAAAGAGCCTCTTCTAATAAGTCCATAATTTATATACCTCCATCAATTACAACGCTCTTATCTAAAATTTGTGCTTGTTACACTATCTTCTACTCTTATCATTGAAAACAAAGATAAAATTACATTATCTTTTTTCGCAGCTATAATTGGAGTTCCTAATGCCCAAAACAATTCATAATCTTTTCCTAAAGTTTTAATGTTTTCAGTATTCAAATAAATCTTTTTATTATCAGGTGTTAAAAATAATCGTCCTGTAAGTTCTTTTAAATCTGTTTCTTCTTTACTATCTATAATAGGTATAGTATAATCATAGGCAAGAATTTTTAAAATATTTTCTTCTTTAATTCCAAAACGTTCATAATCTAAAAAGAATTTTTCTTTAGGGAAAGAATAAATTATTTTAGAATCAATACTTGCATAAATGTTAAAACCAACTTCAAGATAATGAAACTTAACGCCTTTATTTAATTCTTTAATAAAATTGTTTTGAATTTTAGTATAATTAATCATTTTTAACCCCCACTGTATCTATGAAACCCATTAATTCATTATCTATATAGATTGCCACTTTTCCAATATCCGCTTTATAGCATTTTAACTCTCCTGTGTAATTCTCAAAAAAATTAAATATTGTAGCAGAAAGAAGGCTACCATTAGATAGTTTTGTTAGATAACCAATACTACTATCATATTCAAGTTCCCATTCAATTCCTAATTTTTCTGTATATTCTTTTTTAAAAAGCGGTATTAAACCAGTTGTCTGATGTAAATATCTCTTATCTATAAAAAATTTATCATGAGGAATTTTTACCATAAAACTATCAAACTTTATATAAATAAAATTATCATCTAAACTGTATGCAATCCATTTTCCTTTATACATTATACCATATAAAATGTATTCATTGAGTTCTTCGTATTTCATTTTTTCACCTTTTTTAATTTATCCTCTTCACGAAAAACTTTTAATTCTTCCAACCACATTACAAGTTGACCATATTTTTGTTCATTCTCTTTAGCTTTTTTAGTCCAATATTCAATAGCAGCATCCAGTGTCATTTCTTTTTCCTCCGTTTTGTAATTTCTGATGGCTTATATTCTATAAGATTTTCAGTGCATTTGCTAATCATATCATTATCAACAAATGCAACTAAATCAATTACCGCATAAGAACTATCTGTCCATACAGATTTAAGAAAGCGTTCTATATTTCCTGATTTTGTAATTCTGTAAGGTGTTTCATAGCCTTTTATATAAAAGGGGTCTAAAACTTTAATTCCTGTTTCTTCTGTAAAAGATTTAATGAGTTTTTGTTTTAACATGGTAATAAATCCTTTTTTAAGACATACTGTTTTAAACCATCGCTAATTCTTATAGTATAGAAATCTTTATAAAAATTTTCATTTTCGGGTCTAATAATTCTAACGATTGTGCCGTCATCAAATTCATCAATATTTGTACCTTTTATATGTTTTACAATAGCGAACATTAGAGGGGCTTGAATTTTAATTGAGTATGGATAGCACCAATAAGCATTTCCCCATTGTTTACGTTTTCTATTCCAGGAATATCTCATAATTTTTTTGCAGCCTCCTTTAATTTTGCACCATAAAATTTATTCCATTCATTTTTTGAATAAACTTTATAATCTCCGTTTTTATCCCAAACTATATAATCACCAACATTAAGATATTCTATGTTTTTACCAACTTTTATAAGCATTGGTGTGTTTGCTTTATAATAAACAGGTTTATCCTCTAAAAAAGTTTCTATTACTGGAACTCTACGAATATCAACATTATAAATTTCAATATCTCTTGTTAATCCTTGCATAATATTTCTATCCCCTTAACTTCTGCAACATTATCTGCAAATTGTTCTTCGATACGCTTTTTAATTAATTTATTCATTGTTTCAATGGTTTTAGGGTCTTTTTCTTTAACACGATCTGCAAAATCTTGCTCTACATCAAGTGTTGTAGAGCCTTTTATTTCAATGGTAACAGTGTAATTAAAATTGTACATATCTAAACCTCTCTTTCTGTATGGCTTTATTATACCACAAGTTTCATATTTTGTCAACAAAAATTTTTTACAAAGAAAAGAAAAAGTAACCAAAAAGAAAAGAAAATTAAAATTACTAACGTAATTTTAATAGTCAGATATATATATATATTATAACTAAAATAAAGTAAAAATATTTATAATAATAATTATATATATTCTTTTCTTTTTCTTTTGGTTCTTTTCTTTTTCTTTTCTTTAGGGATTTTTAAAATTAATAGTGCTTTAAATTGTTAAAGTAAAAAATTTTATAAAATCTATTGACAAAAAATGATTTTTGTGGTATAATAGGGGTACGATGATTTGAGAGGTGTAATAATGGTAACAGATAAAAAACAATTTACAGACGCAGAACTTGCGGATTTAGAACTTTATGACTTTTTTGAATTGATTGCAAAATCAAACATTTCTGATGTGCTTGTAGTCAGAAGTGCGTTAGAACATTGCAAAGTTGAATCTTTGGGGCTTGTAGATGTGTATAGCAAAAAATGCTTTGATACAGAGGATAAAGATTATGAACCTGAAAAATTCAATGAGCATTTGACAAAAATGATGCAGTGCTTTGCAATGGCAATGTATCTTGATAAAAAAATTGAATTGTGTCAAAGACGGCAAGAAGATTTAACCCCCTCGTGTTTTAAAGAATACGAAAATTAATTATTGACATTCTTCTTGTTTTGTGGTATTATAAAGTCAAGGAGGATGACAATGGAAAAAGAAGAAGCAATCCTGATAAGGGAAAAAATTAAAGCAGCGCAACTTATGCTGAAACAAATTGATGATTCTCTTGCAAAATTTTTAAATATTGAAATCCCTAAAGAAGATTTATACCAGGCTGAAGAATACTTTTTAGGAGATGATGGTAAATCTTACGGAAAGCAAACGCCTTACATAAAAGCAGAGCAGTGGTATTGCTGTGGTAAACCTCTTGAAAAAGATGGTAATACTTATGTTTGTAGCGTTTGTCATTCTCGTTATGGGGCATAGTTGTGAAGCAACACAAATAGTATATACACCTGTTTATGAGTGTACAGCTACTGCTTATACAGCAGCACCTGATGAGTGTGGTAGGGATTATAGTGACCCCAATTTTGGGATTACAGCAAGTGGAGAATTTGTAAGAGAAGGATTTATTGCAGTAGATCCTGATATTATTCCTTTACATTCCCTTGTTTATGTTGAGGGTGCAGGAAAATTTGATGGGTTTTATGAAGCAAAAGATACTGGCGGTGCTGTAAAAGGGAATAGAATTGATATATATGTTCCTGATAAACTTACCGCCTTTGAATTTGGTAAGAGAAAAGTTACTGTATATGTGTTGAGAATAGGAGAATTTATGGAACGAGGTTTCTTTACTTTTGACGGTTATGGGGAATTACATTTGCCTGTAAGAAAAACAGAACTTTCCGCAGGTTATGATTTTGAGGTAGCGAGAGATACAATTATTAAACCTCATACTGTGGAATGGGCGCATACAGGTATTGGTGTAACAATGTATTCTTCTGATGTATTATTTATTGCACCAAGAAGTAGTTTATGCAAGATGGGTTTAATGCTTGCTAACAATATCGCAGTTATTGATGCAGATTATAAAGGTGAAATTTGGCTTCCACTTTTTAATTTCTCTGATAAGGAAGTTGTAGTAACAAAGGGTACAAGAGTGGCACAAGGTATTTTTCTTGAATATAACACTTTAGGAGATATTGTTACACAGCAAAGAACTGGTGGAATTGGAAGCACAAATTAAAAAAGTAGTTGACAATCTCTAAAAGTTGTGGTATAATAAGCACATAATAAGAAATGAGGTAATAAAAATGGCAAAAAGGAAACCAAAATTTATTATTAAAGAAGAAGATGGGGTTGTAGTAGCAATTCTTCAAAATACTTCAATGGATTTAATTAATCTGTTAAAAGTAGATACAGACGATTATAGAGTGATTGAGAAGTTACTTTTAAGTGATTCGTATAAAGGTGTTGCAAGATTAGCAGATGGCGATGAGTGGGATGAGGAAGTTGGTAAACTTGTTGCTTTTGAAAAAGCCCACGCTAAATATAAAGATGCAATTCTTAAACGCTTTAAAATGATTAAGAGAAGTCTTGAAGCAAGCCTTAAACAGACGGAAACGGTTATAGAAGATTTTGAGAAGAACTTTTAATAGTCCTGTGTACTCTTGAAGTAAGAGGACAGTCTGCAAAACTGTTAAAAATTCACGGAGCGTTACCGTGCAGGACTTCCATAATGCGCTTGTGGTGGAATTGGCAGACACAACGGACTTAAAATCCGTTGGGTAAAACCGTGAGGGTTCGAGTCCCTCCATGCGCACCAATGTAGCAGTAGCCCAATGGTAGAGCATCGCACTGAAGATGCGAGATGTTAGTGGTTCGAGTCCATTCTGCTACACCATATAGTTCCGTAGTTCAATGGTAAGAACGGACGCCTTATAAGCGTTTAATTCAAGTTCAACTCTTGACGGAACTACCATATTGCCCTTTAGTTCAATGGTAGAGCAGATGACTGTTAATCATTGTGTTGTTGGTTCGAGTCCAGCAAGGGCAGCCAGTATAAAAACATTAGTAGAGATGTGAGGGGAGATTCTCACAAGGCGACTTCGTGTGCGCCTTTAGTTTAAAAGTCTGTGTAGCGAAAAACATTACTAATGTTCAAATAATTTTAAAAAAGTATTGACAATTTTATGTTAATATGTTATAATACATAAAAACGGAGCGTTAGCATAATGGTAATGCAGCGGTTTGCTAATCCGTGAAACGTGTAAGCGTTTTAATGGTTCGACTCCATTACGCTCCGCCACTTATCCAAGGGTAGCAATATTTATTTGAGAAAGCGTATATTGAAAAATATATGTCTGCAATTATTACTTTAAAAATTTGTTACAGATGATAGAATAATAAGGTTATCTATTGCTACCTTTGGCTAAATGGAAATTATGGAGTGGTAGCCTAATTGGTAAGGCAGCAGTCCTGAAAACTGCCGTGCCGCTAAAGCGGTTTTAGGGTTCGAGTCCCTACTGCTCCGCCATAATAGGTTATTACGAAAGGGAACGATTTTCGGCAAGTAAGGTAGTATGTAGGAAGATGGAAAATAGAGTTCCCTTTAGATAAATTGGGGTATATGTTTGCGGACATATACTTGTGGAGTTAGAGAAATTTAACTCCACTAATAATTGCGGGTGGGAGGTTAAGTAACCTCACAGGTCTCATAAGCCTGATTAAATGGGGGCAGTACCCATACCCGCTTCCAATTTCCGAATAGTGCAATGGTAGCACAATACACTTTGGATGTATTGATAGAGGTTCGAGTCCTTTTTCGGAAGCCAGTAGAAAAACAGTAAATATTTAAATAAATGGGTAGGTGTGCCGAGTTGGCGAAGGCAGATGACTGTAAATCATCCACGTTAGAAACAACACAGGTTCGATTCCTGTCCTGCCCTCCACGGTGATATAGTTTAATAGGATAAAACATTGCCCTGTCAAGGCAAAGTTCAGGGTTCAATCCCCTGTATTACCGCCATAATGGACGGTTCGCCAAAGAGGTTTAAGGCATAGCCCTTTCAAGGCTATAATATGGGTTCGAGTCCCGTACCGTCTACCAATTAGCCATCGTTGGTCAGCTTATAAGCTGATTTAGGGGCGAAAGCCCCATAGATAATAAAACTGTTGTTATAGGCTCGCTTATTGTTTGGGAACTTATGACATGGTTTTATATATATACGCCTGGGAAGTGTCATTTTCCTAAAATGTTGGGCAGTAGTTTAAAAGCGGCGTACCCAAAATAGCAGTTCCTTCGGAGATAGGGAACAGGTTAGTAGTAAAAGTGAAAATCTGTTCCCTATAAAATGCGGTGATAGTTCAATGGTAGAACAGTGGTCTCCAAAACCATTAATGAGGGTTCAAGTCCTTCTCTGCCGTGCCATGTAATTAATCCTCGTCAGTTTAAGTAATATGTTTTATATGTCTTTTTACCGATTATGAGTATAAGAATGAGTTACTTAAATAAATCGGCTTGATGAGGTTATTATGCAGCTTTAGTTTAATGGTAGAACAACTGATTTGTAATCAGTTAATGTGGGTTCAATAAGTTCTGCCATTAGGATATGCTTCCATAGTTTAACAGTAGAACTTCTGATTTGTAATCAGACGATGTAGGGGCAGTACCTACTGGAAGCTCCATAAACTTTATATAAATAAGGTTATTTAGGGTAGCAAAGGAGTAATTAACCTTTGAGATAAGGATTTTGACCCTTGAAAATCTTGCCTAAATAACTGTAAAATCTTTAAGGGGGAATTTTATATGGCATTTATTTACAAAATTACTAATGATGTAAACGGAAAGGTTTATATTGGAAAGACACTTTTCAGTGTTGAGAAAAGATGGAAAGAACATTTTAAAGATAGTAAGAAAGAGCGATGTAAAAATAGACCTTTATATCGTGCAATGAATAAGTACGGTATTGAGCATTTCCATATAGAAACTATTGAGCAATGTACTGATGAAAATGTTTCTGAAAGGGAGAAATATTGGATTAGTCATTATAATTCTTATCATAATGGATATAATGCTACTTATGGTGGAGATGGTAAGATTTATGTAAATCGTGCTTTAGTTATTTTATTATGGTTAGCTAATAAAAGTAAAAAGTTTATAATAAAATTTACAGGTTATAATGATACTACTATAGGGTCTATTTTGAATAACATAGGTGTTACTCATAAAGATATATTAGATCGTAGTAATAAAGGATGTAAGCCTGTTAATATGCTTGATTTAAAAGGAAATTTTTTAAGAAGATTCGATTCACTGTACGATGCTGTTAAACTTTTTAATGGTGCTAAATCTTCACATACGCATATTTCACAGGTGTGTAGGGGTTTACGGAAAACAGCCTTTGGGTACAAATGGGAATTTGTTTAATTCCTATAAGCTGCTCCATGTATGAGTGTAGTGTAGTGTAGTGTAGTGGTAACATACAAGTTTTGGGAACTTGTGTTGTGGGTTCGATTCCCTCCACTCGTACCATAAAAATTTTACTTGACAAATTAGATGACTTATGTTATAATATATACATAAAGGTAGTACAGCAAAATTTTATTAAGGTTCTCCCAAAATTGCATACTTTTGAACAGAGTAAAACTACCTTGCAGGTTATAAAGGTTTCACAGCAATCATTTTATTAAGAAAAGAACAAATTTGTAATTTGTAATACTTTATTAAGAAACCTTGTTTAATGCAGTAGTGGTAAGTCATTTGATTTATTTCTACTGCGCCACAAATAGCCTGCTCTAATGAGCAGGTTTTTTATTTTATACGCCCTGTTCCACCACAAGACTTCTAATCTTGCGACATTAAACAGGTGGAAGGAGTCAAAAGGTTCAATTCCTTCAGGGCGTTCCATTTAATTTAAGGAGGATATGAAATGATCTTTATTAATTGTTTAGAAGATGAAATGAATGTTTCTTTTACTGAAAATGGTATGAAGGGTTATGCAACTACTAAAGATGTATTAGTGGATTTTAATTTCTCATTGCCTGCTATTAGAAATATGTCTGATGAGTTACTTCATGCACAGGTTGTACAGCTTTTAAATGATAAGAAACACAATAAAGAAGTTATTTATAGATATATGTTTTTCCTGCGTGATGTGCGTGGCGGTTTAGGTGAAAGACGCATTTTCAGAGAAATGCTTAAAGAATTAGCTAATAGAGAGCCTGAACTTGTTAAACATTTTATTAAATATATTGTGGAAGTAGGTAGATGGGATGACCTTTTTGTGCTTATGGAAACTCCTCTGAAAAAATGTTTAATAGAAACTCTTTGTAAGCAGTTAGAGGTAGATTGGGATAATATGCAGAAAGATAAATCCATTAGTTTATTGGCTAAATGGATGCCTTCTATAAATAGTGGTAAAAAATCCCGTAAATTGGCAAGAGAGTTTATTGGCTATTATGGAATGACTAATGGTGAATACAGGAAAGCCTTGTCTGAAATGAGAAAATATTTAGATATTGTGGAGCAGCATATCTCTAATAATACTTATAATGAGATTGATTATGAAGCTGTCCCTTCTAAAGCTAATAAGAAGTATGCTGAACTTTTTATGAGAAAGGATATGCAACGTAGACAGGAGTATCTTGATAGTCTTTCTAAAGGTAAAGCTAAAATTAATGCTTCTACTCTTTATCCGCATGAGATTATCTCTATGGTAAGAAGTAATAGTGATAAAAGACTTACACAAGGACTTTGGGAAAATTTAAAAGATTATGAGGGTGTAGAGAATACTCTTGTAGTAGCTGATGTAAGCGGTTCTATGACATGGGGCAGTAATAATATAATGCCTATTGATTGCTCTGTTGGTTTAGCTTTATATTTTGCGCAACGTGCAAAGGATGAGTTCAAAGGCAAAGTAGTTACATTCTCTGATAAACCTACCTATGTAGATGTAAGCAGATTTAAAACAGTTTATGATGCTTATATTTGGATGACAGAAAGAATGGATTGGAACGGTAGTACGAATATTGAAGCTGTATTTAAACTTGTATTAGATACTGCTGTAAGGAATAAACTTAAACAAGAGGATATTCCTAATATTCTTATTATTAGTGATATGGAATTTAATGAGTGTACTTATGGAAACAGTCTTGAATCAATCTCCGAACTTTATAGAAGTTATGGTTATAAATTACCAAAACTCATTTTTTGGAACGTAGCTTCAAGAAGTGGAACAATTCCTGTTATTGAGAATGAAAATGGTTTAGTGCTTGTAAGTGGCTATTCACCTGCTGCAATTAAAGCGGTGACAAGTAATGAAACTTATGACCCTCTTAAAGCAATCTATGATTGCATTTATGTAGAGCGTTATAATTTTGTAAGAGAAGTCTTGGAGGCAAATTGTGAAAATTCCTGCGCAGGTTAAGTTGTTAGATAAAAATAGGGGATTAATCCCCTATTCTAAAGCTAAAGTATTTTATGTAGATTCTAAAGGTAAGACTTCAACAAATTTAACTGTTGAATTGACTACCTTTAATGGCAGAGTTCATACTTTATTTACTAATTATAAGAATGGGACACAAATTGAAGTGTTTGATGGGTTACAGGTTTATACGCAAGAAGGTTGGAAGGATATAGAGAAGATTAAAAAAGGTGATAAAGTAGTTGTTTTTGAATCTGTAACTTTTAATTATGGTGGTACGGAATTAAGAATGATTTTTAGTGATGTGCAATCAAGGCAGTCTAAAAAGGTAGAAAATTTAGAAGCAATATCTACACCTATTGATACTCTTATTGTAGATGGTTTGTTAATTAGATAATTTTCACCAGTTAGTATTCTAAAACGATACTAACTGGTGAAAATTTTTATATTGACAAAATCATTACTTTATGGTATAATTTATTAAAGGGGGTTTTTAAGTGAAAACTATTTTTTTAATAAGTGGAAAAGCAGAAAGTGGAAAAGATACTGTATCTAATCTTTTGATGAAACATTTAAAATGTGGAGATATGTGGACAATGCACATTGCAGATAATGTAAAGCGTATTGCAAGGAATACTTTTGGATGGGATAATAAGAAAGATGAAAGAGGTAGGCAGCTTTTACAAATGATTGGTGATGGTGGCAGACAATATAATCCTGACATTTGGATTGAATATTTCTTATATGATTTAGATAATATGATAAGCGGGAATATGGAGTATGGTTATCAAGATTTTGCAGTAACTATTCCTGATGTACGTTATAAAAATGAAGTATTAAAACTTTTAGATTATTGTCACAAAAGGGATTATAATTGTGTAACAATTAGGGTTGAAAGACCTAATCATGAAAATAAATTGACAGAGGAACAGCGTAAAAATAGCAGTGAAACTGAATTAGATGATTGGGGTATTTGGGATTATAAAATTATAAATGATAGTGATTTAAAGGCATTAGAAAGAGTAGTATTAAATCTGTTAGAGGTGGGGCATTATGAATATAAATCCTAATATAGAGCCTATGCTTTGTACAGAATGTAATTTTGAAAAGTTTGAAAAAAATAGTATAGGGTTATTCAGACATTTTGTTGCTCAAGAAAAGTTAGATGGACATAGAGCAATTATGTTATGTCATGACGGTAAAAATTATTTTTATAGTCGCCGTAATAGTAAGGTAACAGGGGAGAAGGAGGATAATACATCTAAACTTCCTTTTTTAAGTAATATTAATATAAATAAACTTTTGGGCAGTGATGAAGATTTTATTTTTGACGGTGAACTTACATTGAAGTATGAAAAATCTGACTCTTCTAAAGTACAACATATTTTAGGTTCAACATCTGAAAGAGCGTTGGATTTGTGGCAAGATGGTTATGAGTTAATTTATAACATATTTGATGTAATAAAATGGGATGGACAGGATTTAACAAGATTTCCTCTTTTAGAGAGGGCAATGTTTTTAAATACTCTTTATGTGAAATTAGATAGTTTTCCTATACCGTTAAATATTAGGGTAGAGCCTTTTAATATTGATTTAAGTTTTTGGGCATTATATGAGGATAGTTATTTTAAAAATCCTATTTTTAAGAAAGTACCCACATATAACAATTTATACAGTGCTGTAATTGATAACGGCGGTGAAGGGATTGTATTAAAAGATGCTTATTCAAGTTATGAATTTAAAAGAAGTAATTATTGGTTAAAATTTAAAGAACGTAAAACAGCAGATTTAGTTATAATGGGGTTTGTAGAGCCTGATAAGTATTATACAGGTAAGTTTGATTTAGTAGAACTCGCAGAGCGGGGTTGGAAATATTGGGAGAATGGAGTACCTGTTACAAAGACATATTATAATCATTGGGTAGCAGGTATAAAATTAGGTGCATATAAAGATGGTGAATTAAAATATGTTACTACTGTTAAGGGTATAAATGACAATACACAAGAAATGATTAAGAATATGGATTTGTATAATGTTCCTATTGAGATTATGTATCAGAATGTAATTAATCAGAAAACAAAATCTTTAAGACATCCACGCTTTGTAAGGTTTAGGGAAGATAAAGACCCTAAAGATTGTCTTTGGGAAAACATTAAATAGGAGGGGTTTCAAATAGCTAAAGATAAGGAACAGATAATATTTAATGAATTGAAAGACCATGTTGTAACGTTTAGATGTGATAATGAGGTAGCTTATTTTACAAATTTAGGTGATATACATTGGGGATTATGTAATAAGGAGTTATTTGAAAAAACTTTTAAATACCTAATGTCTATTCCTAATATGTATGTAGGTATAGGTGGAGATGCAGGAAATGGTGCAACAAGATTAAGCAAGTCTGACCCCCAAGAGGAATGGTCGGTTGGTGATAAACAAGTATATGAACTTGCAGATATTATAAAACCTTATGCAGATAGGGTATTATATATTATAGATGGAAACCATCAATCAGGGCGACTTAAACATTGTGTTTATTTTACACCTGAACTTATGTTAGCAACCCTTATTGGAAAACCTGAAATATACAAGAGGGAGTTCTGTTTCTTGTATTTCAATGTAGGTAAAAATTGTTTTGTGCATTTTGTACAGCACATGAGTCCTAAAAAAGAGGGTGTATGGGATTGGATAAATGCTGATGTAACGTGGCGTGAACATCATCATCAGCGTTATGCGAAAGAACGTGTTGTAATAGAGCATAATAAATTTGAGAAAATTCCAGTGCCTAAAATTTGTTATGAGGTATGGAGTGGCACATTTCAAGTCTATCCTGCTTATGCAAAAGAGAGAGGTTTTAGGGTAGGTATTCCTGGTTGTTATATATGTGAAATGAGAAAAAATGCCAAAAAGAAAGATTTGTTTTTATGGACAGACGATGAGTTTAAACATATAATGGATATTAAATAATAATTTTACCATAAATAATATATAATTTTCATATTAAAATTAAATTTTTTATGAAAATTACTTGACAAAATAATAATTTTGTGGTATAATATAGGTATAAAATAAAGGAGTATTAAATGAGAAGAATTACTAAAAGAGAATATCTTGCCTGTAAGCAAGATAGAAGATATAAAAATCGAGTAGTAAGAGTTAAATATGGTTATTATTTTGTAGAATAAAATGTAGTAAACCACAATGAAAGTCCATTGTGGTTTTTTGTTATGTAGGTGGTGATATTATTACTTATACAGGAAGAACACTTAAAACTTCTGAACTAACTCGTAAGATACAGATTTTTTGTGAAATGTTGACTGGTAGAAAGTTCTTTCCACATCAAGCACAATTTAGTAGAAGAATTATCGAAGGTGTACTTTTAAATGACCCTGACACTATAACTTCTCTTATGTCCCGACAGAGTGGTAAAAGTTTTACAGTATCAGCCACATTATCAGGTTTAATGGTAATACTACCTGTATTTGCTAATATGCCATTATTTGCAGATGATATACGTTTACAGCCATTTAAAAATGGTATTATGATGGGCGTATTTGCGCCAACACTGGCGCAGGCGAGGATTATCTTTAATAATATTAAAGATTTTTTATCATCAAAAAGAGCAACAGAGATATTAGAAAGTGATGAATTTAATATTACTAAAGATACTTTTAATGGTGAGAGAGTAACTATTGTATTTAATAATTTAGGTGTTAAATCTTCCATAACTTGTTTTTCAGCAAGTGACGGTTCAAATATTGAAGGTGGTTCATACCATTTATATGTTTGTGATGAAGCACAAGATATTAGTAATTATAAATACAGGAAATCCATATTTCCTACTGTATCATTCTATAATGGTACTAAAATTCTTATTGGTACGCCGTCAATTAAGAAAAACTTTTTTTATGATGCTATTGAATTAAATAAAAAAGAGTATGAAAATGGCAAGAAAAAGAGAAATCATTTTGAGTATGACTGTGATACCATTATGAAGTATAATCCTAAATATGCTAAAACAGTAGAAGCTGCTAAAAAGATAATGGGTGAAAATAGTATAGAGTTTGAAATGAATTATAAACTGAAATGGGTATTTCAGTTTGGTATGTTCATTGACGGAGAGTTATTTACTACTGACCCTGTTGCAGATTCTACATTAGATAGGATGGATTATTGTAAAGACCAGGTTTGTATAGCAGGTATTGATGTTGGTAAATCACAAGATAGTACAGTAGTGACAATAGGTATTCCGAATTATGAAAGTCCTGTGGTATTAGAAAAGGCAACAGAGTATGATGCAGAGGATTATGTACTTTATGACATAAAGATAATAGATTGGTTGGAAATAGTTGGTGACAACTATGAAGAGCAGTTTTATAAAGTAAAGGATTATTTGAATAGATTTAATATTAAGTTATGTGTTATAGATGGAAGTGGTGTAGGAAGTCCAGTAGCTGATAGATTAGCAGCTAATGTAGATTTTCCAGTGATACCTTTCGTATTTACCCCTGCAAGTAAGAGTATGTTAATGAAAAATTTTAGTGCATACCTTAATAATAAATGTTTTCACTATCCATCAAGTTCGAGCGCACAAGATACTATTGAGTATAGGAAATTTCAAGAGCAATGTCTTGAACTTACAAAGGATTATAGGGGCGATAAACTTGTAGTGGCTGCCCCTAAAGAAAGAAATAAACATGATGATTACCCATTTAGTGCTGCCTTAATGGTATGGGGATTAAAGCATGATGTTGGGGAAGTTGAAGTAGTAGATAACAATGAGTTTATACAGACTACAAAGAGGAATATATTTGTAGGCAGAAGAAATCATAGGATAAGGTGGTGAGATGTTGTTCATAGATAAGTTATCTAAATTAGTAATGCAAAAACTTTTAACTCCATATTTGACTGGAACAGATATTACTAAATTTTTAAATGAGGATGACAGGCAAAGGGTAAAGGAATATGCTCGCTACTGGAACTACTATAATGGTTATCATTTTGAAGAGGTTTTAAATGATGAAGATAGTCCTGAAATAACAACAAATTGGGTAGCAAGGTTTATTAATAAATACGTTGCAACAGAGTTTAATAGTGGTTTCTTATTTAAGTTTGAAAATAAGGATATAGAGGAAAAAGTATTACCTTTTTTGAATAATGTTTGGGATGATAATGATGGTTCATCTTTAATGAGTAAAGTAGGACAGTCAAAAGGTGTAACTGGTGATGCTTATATGCAAGTATACTTTGAAGATGCAGAAGATTTAATAGACCCCTTTGGCATATATCCTAATGGACGAATTAGATTATTTGCAATTCCGCCTGGTTTAGTATTCCCTAAATATCAAGATGGGTATGATGATAGTTTTGAAGCATTAGAAGCAGTTGATATTATATATCCGATAGAAACAGATGGTGTTTTAAATTCACATACAAAAGTAGTTAGATATGAGTATACAAGGGAAAGAATCACAAGATATATTGAAGGTGAAGAAGATTATACAGTAGAAAATAGATATGGTGTAATACCTATTGTCCCTTTTAGAAATTTACCTTTAGTTGGTTCGATGTTTGGGCAGTCAGATTTAAAAGACTTAATTCCTCTTAACATTGAATATAATTTAAAGGCAAGTGATGTATCACAAATTCTTGATTATAATGCTTCTCCTACTACTATTGTACAAGGATGTAAACTTCATAATCTTGAAAAAGGTGCAAACAAGGTATGGTGTTTACCAAGTGAGAAAGCTAAAGCATATAATCTTGAATTAAATGGTGATTTAAGTGCTTCAAATACTCATATAGATAGAATTGAAAATTCAATCTTTAATATAGGTAGTATGCCAAAACTTGCTATTGGTGGTGAAACTGCTCCAAGTAATTTAAGTGGCTTGGCACTTAAAATAGCCTTTATGCCTTTAACTGATTTAATTAATCAGAAAAGGGTGCAGACTGAAAAATCTTTAGTTTATCTGAATAAGATAATTTTAAAAGTAGGTTTAACAGAAGGTTTAGTAACAATGCCTGATAATGTAAGTCCTTATGATTTTTATAATCATAGAATTTGGTGGGGTGAAATGTTACCTAAAGATGAAGTAACAACTCTTGATATGATTTTATCTGAACTTAAAGCAGGTTTAACTACAAGAGAAGATGCAATGACAAGATTGCATAAGGATAGGGTAAAAGACCTTTTAAGTGAGATTGAAAAAGATGTAAAAGATAATCCGCAGTTCTATGGTATTCAACCTATTAGTTTGCCTACATCAAGTAGGCTCGTAAATTCTTATGATGGTAATGTAATTGTGAAAGAAAAAGAGCAAAGTTCTGATAGCAATGCTAATCCTCAAATTGATTTAAAGAATACAGTAGGGCGTAATAGAAATGGTGAGGATAATAAGTTAAATACAGGGGAAGGTAATACTAATCCCCCAAAGGAGGAATAAGTAATGAATTATGACAAAGTGAAAGGTAGTTCTGAAAAAGTTTCTGCTCCAAAAGTACAGAAGTTTGCAAAACATTCTCCTGTATTACCGCAAAATAAACAGAAACTTAAATTTACAGTAACTAAATAATTTAGGAGGAAAAAGTAATGGCAGATAACATTGATAATAATTCAAACGTGGATATTCAAGCAGAAATAGAAAAAGCAAGAAAACAGGAAAGGGATAAGTTGTACCCTGAAATTCAAAAGCTGAAAGATGAGGTTCAGAAATGGAAAGATGAGGTAGCAAACAAGGTAAAAGATGCAAATGGTAATTTTCTTAAAATCAATGAATTAGAAAAAACCATTAAAGCAAAAGAGAAAGAACTTTCCGATTTGAATGAAAAAATTACAAAGGCAAAGGATGAGGGGAAAATGGAAGCAACAGTAGAGATTGAAAATCTCAAGAAGGAATTAGAAGATTATAAAGCTAAATTAGCGAAATCAGAAAAAGATTTTGCTGATTATAAAAATGCCGAAGAGTTAAAGGCTTATAGGGAAGGTAAGCTGTCAGATATTGATGATGACTTTAAGAATTTGGTAAAAGGTAGTACAAAAGAGGAAATTGATGCCTCTTATACAGAGATAAAAGCCCTACAAGATTCTGTTAAAGAAAAGTATGGTAAAAATAGAGAGCCTTTACCGAAACCGCCGAAACAAGGAAAAAGACAAATGCCTACATCAATCAATGACCTTGTTAGCAAGTTAAATTCAATGTCTGATGAGGAATATCGTGAGGCAAGAAAATTTAAAAGATAATTAGGAGTGATTAAATAATGGCAACAAAATGGCCGCTTGGCAATGAAATCAATACTATTATTCAGGCTAATGATACTGAACTGGATAGTGGTACTGCCGTACAATTAGTAAATTCTTTAGCACCTGTTTTGAGTAAAGAAATTCTTTTCCTGTCAGAGCCTGTGTATCGTTTTTATGAATTTGCGGCAAGAAAAACGGATTTAACTGTAAATCCTGGTAATGAAATTAAAATGCTTACTTATAATAATTTAAAAGTATCTTCACCTCTTGAAGAAGGTAAGCACATTAAAACACAGACTTTAAGTTCCAGCACTAAATCCATTAAAGTAGTAGAACATGGTACTGCTGTAATGATCACTGAAGCTGCAATTCGTTTCTCCTTTGTAAACGAACTTGAAATTGCAATGCGCCAGTTAGCAAGAAACTATGTAACTACTTTGGAATTAGAATTGCGTAATGTAGCTGTTAAAGGCGGTAGTGGTACTTCTAAAGTATTTGGTAGACAGAAAGACGGTGCTAAAGTTACACAGCGTAATCAATTAGCAGCAGGTGTAAATACCCTTACAGTAGCTACTATTAAAGATGCAGTAGAAATTCTTTCTACTAATAATGCACCGAAAATTGACGGTAGTTATTATATCTGCTTTGTTCACCCTCATCAGTCAAGAGATTTGAGGGACGATCCGTCCTGGATCAATGCGAGCAACTATGGTGCGCCTGAACAGTTATTTAATGGTGAAATCGGAAGAATTGATGATGTGAGATTCATTGAAACAACTATTATGCCTAATGGTGCTGCTGCTGAAAGCGATTTAGGTTATTTAGCAGAACTTAAAGGTGCAGGTGCTTCCAGTGCCAATGTATATCAGGCAGTAATCTTTGGTGAAGATTATTATGCACTTGCAGAATCTTTAGCACCTGAAATTCGTACTGATGATACTGAAGATTTTGGGCGTGAAGTTAAAATTGCATGGTATGGCATTTGGGGTACAGCAGTTTTGAATCCTACACATGGCGTGATCATAGAAACTGCGTAATTAATTTTAGGGAAACCATAAGGTTTCCCTTCCATTTATATTTAGGAGTGTTGAACATGAGTATAACAGCAAATGATGTACTGTACGCAAAACAATCTCCACAAAAGTTAGCAAAAGCATTAGGTAAAAATGTAACAGCAAATGAGGTGTTTTATATGGAGCAAGACCCTTATAAAGTAGCCACAAAATTAGGCGTTAAACCCTCACAAGTATTTTATGCTGAAGCAGGTAGTAGTGCTTTTGTAAAAGCAGTTGATGGTGGTAGTGAGCCGCCAGTAGAAAGGAAAATTGTAGTTAAAGCACCTACTATTACATTATTAGGAAAGAATACTTCTGATTTAGTAGAGAGTCCTGTATATGGTGAAACAGGTGTAGTAACTGGTACATTTAAAAAAATAACAGGTTGGACAGATTTTAGTAGTAAAGCAGATGAGCAGAATGGTTATTATTTACCATTTACAGTAGAATTACCTAAAGGTTCTACTTCAATTCAAATGTACTCCTCACGTTTACAAGAATGGCGTACTATAGATGATTCTGATAAAACTGCTGTTGTATTTTTAGGTGCAGATTCTACAACTGCAAGGGCTGTAACTGTACAGCTTAAAACGAATGATAATGTAACTTTAACATTATCAGTTGCGACAGCTACATTTAATGAATAATGGAGGAAATTATGGCAATTAAGAAAGAAGATAAAGTAATTGAAGTAACAATGCCAACAGTAGAAGTTGAAACCAAGGTTGAAACTAAAAAAGCCCCTGTGGAAAAGAAAGTAGAAGTAGCTACTAATGAGGATTTAAAAATTTATTATGGGGATAGATGGTATTTCTTCAATAAAGGTGAGAAAGTATCTGTTATTCCTGAAATTAAAGAGTATCTTCGTTTACAGGGAGCATTAGCAGTTCTTTAATAGATTTGGAGGTGTAAAATGGCGGATTCAAATTTAGAGTTAATTACTCAATATTTGATAGATAGCTTAATGTTATCTACACCTTCTATTGAAAATGACCCCGCTTTTGCAAGTGTTGAAAAGAGTATTCCTACTATAATTAAAATGTCAATGGTGAGCATAGGTAAAGATAATGCGGAAGAGTTGACATCAGAGGAAATAAACATTGTAATTTTAAAGTGTTTACATACAATTTATTTAAGATTAGCACTTGCTGTAGCACCTGAATATGATGCAAGCACTGAACAGGTGACATTTAAAAAAGGTGATAGGGTTTATCATTATACCTCTTTAGCCGATAAAATTAAAGAGGAATTAGATGAAGCAATCTCCAATTCACCTGTTGAAGTAAAAGATATTATATTGAGGGCAAGAGATGGTTCTTTACGGAACTATAAATTATCCCAAGAACAAACAATTAAATTCAAAATAAATAGTACAAATGTTTATTCTTTCGAGTTAGAATGGAATAGGTATGATATGTCGAAGGGTAACTTTTATAAGTACACTTTAATGTATAGTAAAGAACCTATTTATGATGAATACGCCGAAACAAAGTTGCGGGATGGTTTAGATATAACAAAATTTGATTTTTATGATATTAAGCGTTTGAAATACCGTTTAACAGATTTAGAAGCTGATACAAGCTATTATATTGTAATAGTTTTTTACAGTAGAGATGGTTCTTTCACAGCATCTGAAATTACAGGAAAGACATTGCCTTATGAATGATTTGGAATATTTGAGTAAATCTTTTGATGAAGTTTATAGTTGGTTAGGTGGTATAGGTATGAAATACTATTATGTGCCTATATTATCGAGGGGTTTTAAAAATAGTCTTGATTATATAGATTATGATTTTGAGAATAAAATTCCTATTAATGCTACTATAAACTCTACTCAAACAAGTGATGTTGATTTAGAAACCACTACTGCGCAGCTTACAACAAATAAAAAGATTGTCACTATACAATTTACATTAGATAGTATTGCTCCTCATAAAGTACAGGTTTTAGATAGAATTTACATAGAATTTGTTGATGGAAGAACAGCTAATTATTTAATTGTAGGCATAGATAATGGCGTTCTGTTACAAGGCGTTTATGTAAGTGTGAGAGCCTTTGAAATGACTTCTACTTTTACTGATTTTGAATGGACAGACAATGGCATTAGCAACATTAGGTAAGTTTAAATATGGTGGCAGTGTCAAACTGTATCTTGATTTAAACCCTAAATTTATACAGGAATTTGCAAATACTACAAAGCAAAAAGCTATGAGGGGTTGCAGAAAAGCTGCTGAATATCTGTTAGAAGAATCACAGCCTTTAGTTCCTGTTGATACTGGTAGATTGAGAGCATCGGGGAAAGTAGTAGAGATTCCAAAAGGTTATAGTGTAGTATATTCTACTGAAAATCCTGAAACTGGTTATAACTATGCTATGATACAGCATGAAAATCTTGAATACCATCATGAAGTAGGGCAAGCGAAGTATTTGGAAGAGCCTTTAAGGCGTAATGCTGATAAATTAATTAGTATAGTGAGAGAGGAAATGAGAAAATAATGTTTGCAAAGAGTATGGCGACTTTTTTAGAAAAATCAAATTTTGGTACTATTGATAAAGATATTTTTATTAATAGGTTTCCTTCAAGGCGTGGGGAAGCAGATAATTCAATATGTGTATACGATACCGCTTCTTATGCAATAAGAGGGCGAGAAAGAAATAGTGTAGATTTTACTTGTCAGATTAGAGTTAGAAATCAACAAAATGATATGGCAGTAAAGATTGCACATGATATTTATTTATTGTTAAATAAAGGAGAAATTAGGGATGGAAATGATAAAAGGTTTTGTATAAGACCTTTAAATCCTCCTACATTTCTTATGTATGATGATTCAAACAGGGCTAACTGGATATTAAATGTAACTGGATTAGCTTTAAATTATGAAAGGATTGATTATTGATGGCAGCAAGTATTGACGATACAAAAGTTGTACTTATGGAGTTGCAGGATGTTAAAGTTGCTAAACTTTTAACTGACCCATCAACTGCCGAACCTACTTACGGTGATTGGGTAGATTTAGCAGGTATTTTAACTTTACAGATTTCCCCTGAAATGGAAACAAAGAATTTACAGGGCGATTCCATTATTATGGACACTTATTCTCGTATTACTGGTATTAATTTTACAGTTACTAACAGTGTATTGAGTTTTAGTGGTTTGGAAGTTATTATGGGCGGTAGAGTTACAAGAAGTGGTACTGATTTAACTGAAAAAGTTGTTTATAGTATGACATCAGATGCAGCTACACCCCCTTACTTTAAAATTGAAGGTAAGTGGAATTATCCGTCAACAGACAGTACGGTAGCCGATGCCCATGTTACACTTTATAAGTGCCGTATGACTGAAGCACCTGACTTTGATATTAATGATGCAAGCGGTGACTTCGGTGAATGTTCCTTCACTGGTTCTGCCGTACCTACTAACCATAGTGGTAAATGGTGGGATATGGTACTTAATGCTACCGCAGAGGAAATTGGTGCGGGGGAGTAGATAGCGGTGAGATTACCTTAACCGCTGTTGCTGAACAGGATTTGTTAGGGAAACAAACTTCTGATTTAGCTTCCAATATAGCCTTTAACATAGGTAATGACGGTGTTAATGGCGTAATTAGTGGTAATTTGAAATATGTAACAGGTTATACAGGTTTTAATGCATCAGAGCCTTCTGAACAGGAAGGTTATTTCTTACCTTTTAAACTTGAAAAACCCGAAGATTGGGATGAGTCAAGAGGTGTAGCTTCTTTCCAAGTTGTTAATGGTAAGAAAGGTGCAGTAAATTTTGATGAAGATTTCATCGGAATTGTTTTCCTGGGTAATACTGATACAGAAGCAAAGAAAAAATCTTTACAGATTAAATTAAATGCCACAGGTTCAAGGGAAGTAACAAAGAATTATGCTTTTGAACTGTCTTATGAGCCAGAGGGGTAAATTAATTTACCCCTTATTTTTTTAAAATTTTACTTGACAAAATGTAATTTTTGTGGTATAATATATGTATAAAAGTTAGAAAAGAATGGAGTAATAAATATATGAGTAAATTAAATCTTGTTAAAGCTAAAGGTGTTACTATTAGCTTGGGCGGTAAAGATATTGAATTAGTTTATGATTTTAACGCTTTTGCAGAGTTAGAGGAGAAGTTTGGTACTGTTCAGAAAGCATTTGAAGCAATGTCAGTTAATCCGAGAATGACAGATATTCTTAATATTATTAAGGCAGGTATGGCTTCAAGTGATGTTGATATTTCAACCAAAGAGTTGGGTTCTTATCTTACACCACGAAACATTACACAACTTGTAGAGGTAATCACAGATGCTCTTACTTCTTCATTACCTGAAAATGCAGAAAAAGCACCTAAAAGCGGAAAAAACTAAAGAAAACTCTTTCCAATGATGATGGTGAGTGGGATTGGGTAGCATTTTATTATTTTGCAAAGAGGGTGCTTAAAATGTCAGATATTGAATTTTGGAGTAGTTCTCCTGCAAAGATTTTCGCATTATTGGACTACCATTTGAGTGTAGAAAATCCATCTAAAAAACCTAATAAGGATGTTTCCGATTTACCAAAAATGACACCTGAACTTTTTAAATTATGGTCAGGTAAAATGATAAGAGGAAAATAAGACAGTCGAGGTAGTGTTACTATCTCGACTTTTTTTATAAAAGAAAGGGGAGTTTAAATGGCAGACGATTTTAAAGTAGGTAGTGTATCTGCTGATATTACATTAGATACTACTGACCTTGAAAAAGGTGTAAAAACTGCCGAAAAAGATTTAAACCAGCTTTCTAAAGCATTTCAGCAATCAAGTAAGAATATTAATACGCATTTAATAGCTATAAATAAATCTGTGAAAACAAATACAGATGCAGTTGCAGCACAGACAAAAAGGTTGCAAACTGAATCAAAGCTGTTAAGTGCAGATATGGAATTTAATACAAAAAAAATCACAAGTTCCGTTGATAAAATGAGAGTAGATGTTGTAAAGCAGTTACAAACTCTTACTAAAGAGTTTGCAAAACTGCAAAAAGCAACAAATGCAAATTTTACAACAGGATTAAATAAATTAGCAACAGAGAGCAATAAAAATACTAAAACAGTAGTTTCAAATTTGCAAGCTATACAAAAGCAAGCAGAAGCTACAAATAAGGCTTTAGCAAGTGGGGCAAATGTAAAAACGCCAACAAGTAAACAGTCTACTACCCCTACAAGGAATACCAATTTAGCGGGTAGTATGGATGGGGCAGCAAAGAGCGCAAGTTCATTCTTTGGTAGTTTAAGTAGTAGTTGGCAGATGATTAGTAAGATTTCTTTCCAGGCATTTATTTTGGAACAGTCTTTTCAAATGATTGCAGGAACAGTACAAAGTCTTGTAGCCCCAGGTTTCCAATTTGCTTCCTCAATGGAAACTATGAGGATAGGCATGGCAGGTATTTTAGCATCTACTACTGAAATAAATGGGCAGCAGACAAGTTATGCACAAGGTTTACAAATATCTGAACAAATACTTAAACGTATGCAGATAGAAGCAATGCGCACTACTTTAACCGTTTCTGAATTATCAGAAGCGTATCAATCTGCATTAGCAGGTGGTTTAAATGCAGGTATGGACTTAAATCAGATAATGGATTTAGTAGTAGCTTCTGCAAACGCAGTTAAATCATTTGGTTTACCGAAACAGCAGGTAATACAGGAAATTCGTGGTTTAATTAGCGGTGATGCAATCCGCCCAGGCGTAGATATGATGGCTACAGTTTTGGGTTATACTACTGCAACTGTAAATAAACTGCGTGAAGAGGGAACGCTGTATGAAGATATTAGGAAACGTATGGCGGGTTTTGAAGCAGCCTCTTATGATTTAAGTACCACTTGGGAAGGTATGTTAAACAACTTTGCTGATGGTGTAAATAAGATTGCAAGTGTAGCAGTAGAAAATCTTTATCAAAATACTAAAAGTAAATTAAAAGAAATAACAGATATGTTGTTTACTTTGCAGAAAGAGGATTTTACTTATACTGATAGTAATGGTCAACAGCAGACAAGAGAAGTAGTAACGGATATAAATTTGAATCAGCAAACTTTGAGTACAATGACAAAGTTTTATAATACATTATCTAACCTACTCGATTTGATTTGGACTATTGGTAAAACTGCGATGCCTGCTTTTAATGCGGCTTTTAATGGTGCATTAAATGTTATAAATATATTAGTTGTAACTTTAAATGGCGCATTGACTATGTTACAGCCATTAATAAGTATTATAAGTAATGCGGCAACAGAAATGTATAATTTTATAGCATCATTCTCTGATACTTCTATTGGCAGATTTGTAAGTGAATATGGTGCTTTGTTAGCTGTAATAGCTACAACAAGTGCAATAGTAGTAACAGCTAAAAATAGTATTGTAGGTTTAGTAAGTGAATTTGCAAATATGTTTAGTTCTGCAAGTGGTTTAACTAAATTAGCAGGAATTTCTACAATATTAGCTAATTTAGTTAATCAATGGAAATTGTTGGGTGTTGCTATCTCACAAAGTACAACATTTACAGGTGCTATAACAGCCATGGCAAATGCAACTAAAGCATTTGCAGATTCAACAATAGCAGGTAGGATAGCTACAACAGCATGGTCAGCAGCACAAGCTATTTTTAATGGTGTATTGGCAACTGGAAGAACTATTATAGGCTTATTTACAGGGCAAGTTACACTTTCTACAGCGGCTCAAACAGCGGCTTCAGGGGCGACAGCTATATGGTCAGTCATTACTAATACCCTATCTATTGGTTTAAAAAATGCGACAAAACAAGTTGCATTATTAGTTGCAAGAATAGCGGCATTTTTAGTTGCGTCAGCGGCAACAGTGGCTTCCATAGCGGCAATAGTTGCGGCAATAGGAACTGTTGTATATACAGTTTACAAAGTGTCTGACGCTTCAAGTGCATTAGGAAAGAAATGGAATAGTTTGTGGAACGCTATCGGACTGGAAGTAGATTTAGCTAAAAAGAAAATAGAGCAATTTTGGTATTCTTTAACAAATAAAGACGCTGCTAATGCAATGCAGGGTGAAATTGATACTTTAACCAATGCCGTAAATAATGCGTGGAACGCTTATGACTCAACTACTATGGGTGACATAATGGATGAGTTTGTAGCAGATGCTAAAGCGGCGGCAAATAAAGTTAAAGATACTTTAAATCCTGATAATCTTATGAAGGATTTTGCAGATAGCAGTTTGTTACCTGATAATATTAAGGCTTTGTTTACAGCAGGTGATAGTGCTGATGCAGGAAGTGCAGGAAAAGGGGCAGGTAAATTAGCTAAAAGTGCTTATAAAGCATTAGAGGCAGAGTTAAAACTTGCTTTAACATCTTTAAAGGAACAGCAAAAGGCGTTAGATTCTGCATATAAAAATGATTTAGTATCTACTCAAAATTATATAGAAGCATCAATGGAATTATCAAAGCAACAGCTTGATGAGGAAATTGCAAATTATGAAAAGCGTAAAGAAATTGCACAGTCTTTGGGACAAACTTCTGATGTAGAGCAGTTTGATAATAGAATTGCTGAAGCAAGACAGAAGGCAATGAATTTAGAAGCTGAATATACAAGAAAGCTGATTGAAGAATACAAAAAGTTAGATGATAGATTAGATGAGATAAATAAGAAATATCAAGATATAGCAGGCGAGTCAAGGCAAGCATTTGAACAGAATTTAATTAGGGAATTTGCAGGTGATTATTCAAGATTACTTGCTGAAATGACTACTGCTCAAGAGCGTTATGCACAGGCGGTAGAGAGTGGTAAGCAAGCAGAGATAGATGCATGGGGAATCCGTAAAACTGCTTTAGAGGGGACAATAAATAATTTAGAAGATATTATTAGATTAAGAAACCTTGAGAAGCAAGCACAGCAAGCTAATGCACAGATAGAGAGAATAAATCTTGATGTACAAGAGCAATATATTAGTAAGAAAAATCAAGCTAATAGATTAGCTTATACAGAAGCGGACGCTGAAGGTGATTTATTCGATTTCCGTAAAGAACACATGGATGAGTATATAGAAGCATATACAGATATGATTGCTTTATATACTAAAATGTCACAGGTTGCTGCCCAAAGAGGTAGTTTAACACAGGCAAATAATTTTAGGCAACAGGCATTAGATGCTAAACAAGCATTGCTTGAACTTACTGACGCTGTACCTCCATTCCAAAGAGTTATTAAGGAAGAATTTATTGGTAGTTTATCAGATGCTTTTCAAAGTATGCTTTGGGGTGAAAAAACAGCTAAAGAAGCATTACAAGATTTTGCAAAATCTGTACTGCAAACGTGGAGTAAGAAGATATTTGATAGGATGGCTACAAATATTACAGACAGCTTATTTAGTGCAATATTACCTTCTAATGAACAGGTTGGTAATAGAGAGGTGGAAATTGATTCTACTGTACAGAGTAAGTTAAAAATAATAGATGTAGATTCTAAAGAATTTCAAGATAAGTTTAAACAGGCTTCTTTGGATTTCCAAAGTGCCATTGTAAATACTGCTATTCCTCCAATTAGGCAGTTAGGTGATGTGGTAACACAAGTAGCACAGAAGATAGGCGGTGCGGTAGGTATTCAAGTATCTGATACTACTGGTGGAACTACAACATCTTTAGGTGGTGGTACTACAACTACTGTAACAGGTGGCTTTACAAATGCAGGCTATAATATGGGCAGAGGTAGTTCAACTACTGTAAACGGTGTAAATGGCAGTATGCAGTTAGATAATGATTTTCTTGAGTTAGGTGATGTTGTAACAGCTACAGGCGATAAAATGACAAGTTTTGGTAGTGCTGTTAAGTTTGGTGATACAGCACAGACTGGCTATAACTATGCTAATGAAATTGCCGCAGCAAATGCAATTAGCATGGGGGCAGCCTTAATAGGTGCTTCTGCTAATTCAGAAAAATTATCTAATGCAATGATGATTTTAATGGCAGTTATGCAAATATGGCAAATGTGGATGCAAATACAGGCAGCCAAAGCAAAGGCTTCAAGTGTGGGTGGTATTTGGGGCGCATTAGGTATGGCTACTGGTGGTTATGTAAGTGGTGCAGGAACATCTACAAGTGATAGTATACCTGCAAGACTGTCAGACGGCGAATATGTAGTAAGGGCGAAAGCTGTAAGGGCTTTAGGAACAGACTTTTTAGATAGGTTAAATGCGGCAGGTAGTGGATTAAGTGGTAAAGGTAAGTTACCTAAATTCCGTTACGCTGAAGGTGGTTATGTAACGGCAGATACAAATGCTGACCCTGCAAATAATAGTGGGGCAGTAGGTGGACAGCCTATTCAATTAGTGATGAATAATAACTTCCAATCTATAGACCCTAAAGCTAATATAGATATGTGGAAACAGCAATATCCTATGATTCGTTCACAGATTATAAAAGATTTGCAGACTAATTCAAGTATGAGAAACGCTGCAAAAGGAGCAACAAAATAAGGGGGTGACAACTTGATAGGATTAGATATAACTACAAATGAAGATTACAAGGATGTCGCCAATGGTGTAGAAGCATGGGGTATAACTGCCTTGCAGGTATACTCCTACACTTTAAGCTATAACACGCTCATTGACGAGAAGTGGACAGGCAATGAGCAACGCAGGCAGCAATGGACTCATCCACGCAGGAAATGGACTTTGGAGTTTAGAAAAACGCCTGATGGTGGTAGGAAGTTAGAGAATTTCTTTAATGAAGTAAAGGGCCAGTTTAAAGCCTTTAAGTTCAAGTGGTCAAATACTTATGAAGATGGTACTGATATGGGTGGCGATGACCAGTGGTACTATGTAAGGTTCGCTTCGGACGAGATGAATTTCAGCGTTGATTATTTAGGATATAGGGTAGTTACAATAGATTTGATAGAGGTTAGAAATGGGGCATAAAATATGCCCCTTAAATTGTTGGAGGTGACTAAATGACTGTTGGTATTAAAAATGAGATAGCAAAGTATTTAGAAACTGATGAGGTACAAACAAGATTATTAGTAGTAATATGGTATGATGAAAATAATATTTATAGGTTTATAGCAGATGATAGTGTAGAAAGTATTGAGATAGATGGCAATGTATATCAGTCTGCACCGATTGTAAGAGGTACGAGAGAGGAAAATTCTGATAATTCTATCGAAAGTATTTCACTTGAATTAAGCAATAAATGGCAAGAATGGGCAGCAATAGTAGCTAATCATGGTAATGAGTTTTTAGGTAAAAAATGCACTTTATATGAGTGGTTTCCTGACTATCCTGAAGATGAACCAGTTGCAATGTATTCAGGAATACTTGATGATATTAAAATGACTGCCGAAACATTTTCACTTTCGGTAGTAAGGGTTTTAGGGGATTATGAACAAGAAGCCCCTTTAATGACTTATGATGTAAATTGTCAATTTGTATTTAAGAGTGATAGATGTGGCTATAATGGATTAGAGTATTATTCTTGCGGTAAGACTTTAAATGATTGTATTCAAAGGCATAATCAGTTAAATTTTGGTGGTTATCCAAGTGTGCCGAGAGAATATTTGATTAATAAATAGGAGGTGGTTTAATGCTGACTCGAAGTGAAGCTGTAAAATTGGTAGGACAGCCATTTATTGATGAGAAGGATGGCTTTGCATGGGGTTGTTTAGCACCTATGTATGAGATAATTCCTGAAACATGGAAGTTCAAATATCCAGTAAGTGAAGAAGTTAATATGTTACAATATTTTAAAGAGCATTGTGAAGAAATAAAAGAATTTAAAGATATTCAGTATGGAGATATTTTGGTTGTAAAATTACCATTAAATAAATGGCATTTAATGGTTTGTTTAGGTGATGGAAAGGCGATTCACTGTACAGGGCATATTAAAACCGAGATAATCTCTTATGCAAGGTATAAAGACCGTGTAAAAGGTATTTTTAGATATGTAGGTGATAAATAATGTCCCATGCGTTAGGTGCAGTTTTTGGTTGGATTGGTATAGCACTTACTCTTGTAAGTACGTTTGTAGGTTTAAGAAAGCAAAAAGAATTATCTAAAAAAAAGCAGTCTTATACATATAGTGACGGCGCACTACAAACAAGTGTAAGCAATACAAGTCCTATACCAATTATTTATGGTACTGTAAAAGTAGCAGGTAATTTAATTTATTCTCGTTTAAGTAGTGATAAAAAAACAATTTATAAGATTATCGCTTTGTGTGATGGTAAAATTAAAGAAATCAGAGAGTTGGAATTAGATGATTTACCTATTAATTCAGATAAATTTGAAGGTGTATTGTGGAATACTTATGTAGGTGACGGTACTCAACAAATTGATGAGCGTGTTACTGGTGGTGACCAAGAAACTAAAGCTGAAACAGTAGGTGGTTTAAGGCATTTAGCTTATGCCGCAATGCAAGCAAAAGCTAATGAAAATTTGAATGGTAGTTTTAATTTTACTTGTATAGTAGACGGTTCTATTGTTAAAAAATATAATAATGCTGAAGATTTAACAGATTATACGGAAGAATGGTCAGATAATCCTGCATGGTGCGTACTTGATTTCATGACACGTTATAACGGGTGCGGTATGGATTTAGACGAAATTGATGTACAAAGTTTTATAGACGGTGCAAAGTTTTTTGATGAAAAGGATTATACTTTGAACTTATGTTTGGATGAACAGCGTAGTAGGTTAGAGTGGGTACAGTATATGCTTAATTGCTGCCGTTCAATGCTCGTATATAGAGCGGGTAAATATAGTCTATTTGTAGAAAAGGCAGACGAGGTAGTACAGAGTTATACTCCTGCTGAAATAAAGAGTGGTTTATCTATTAGTTTTGCGCCATTACAGGATGTTCCCGATATTTATAGGGTAGTTTATGTTGACCCTAATAATGAATGGGTAAAAGTAAATGCTGAAGCATCGTTAAGTCCTGAAAGTTATATTAGAAAACAGCCTTTAGTAGAAACAATGGAGTTGTATGGTGTAACTAATTTTGACCAGGCAAGTAGATTAGCATGGTTTTATTTAAACCAAGCACTTACTTGTCAGACTTATATAGAATTTGAAACAGATAGGCGTGCTTTAAATAGAACAGTAGGTGATGTAATATCTGTAACAGACTATGTTACAGAGTTCATTGATAAGAAATTCCGTATTCAAAAAATAGAAGATACTCAAGATGGTAGCATTAAACTTACTTGTAGAGAATATAATGAAGATATATATTCTGAACAACGTGGTGCAAGTAATCCAATCATTAATGTGTCAAATTTGGCAGACCCACAAGAAGCGCCGCCTGAAATCGTTTATATATCTAATGAGCAAGAATATTATATCTTACCTGATAAGACGGTGGTAAGTAATGTTAAGTTAAATGTTTCTTATGCTGAATTTACTTACAATAAAGGATTCAACGTAAGTTATAGAAAAGTTGGTAGTGACGAGTGGGTAGATGGCGGTTTTGTAGACGATGGACAATATGTAGCAGTAGTTGGGGATATGGAGATTTTTGAAACTTATATTTTTAGGTTTCAAAATACAAGTAAATATGGTAAAGTATCAGCCTATACTTATTCACCTGAAATTTATATAACAGGTAATAATGTAGCACCTGCAATGCCTTTGAATTTTAGGGGTGAAGAAGTAGTCGGCGGTTTCCAGTTATATTGGGATAAAGGTGAATTAGATGTAGACCACTATGAATTATATTTAGGTGTTGTATCAGATGAAACAGCTATTGCGAGGAATATACACGCTGATAATTTTTATTATAGTGCAGATGTTGGCGAGTATAGATTCTTACTTATTGCAGTAGATACTGTTGGTAATCGTTCTACTCCCGCTGTATTGGAAATGGAAATTGCAAGACCGAGAGATGTTGGTGGTTTTGATTGTGTTCAGAATGAACGTAATATTGAATTTCATTGGGATAAAGTAGAAGGTGCAGCTTATTATGTATTAAAAGAGGGCGATAATTGGGAATACGGTAATATACTTGCTACAAGTGCAGGTCAATTCTTCAGTTATCCTTATGCGTGGGCGCAAAGTACAATGTTTTGGTTAAAGGCTTATACAGATAAAGGTGTTTCTTGTGAAAATCCTGCATATTGTACTTTAACAGTAGCTTCTATACCTAATAGAAATATGATTAAAGAGTATGACGCTGTTGCAGAGGATTGGAATGGTAGATTCTATAATACCCATGCTAATGCGGAAGGTTTACAGCTTGATACTGCAAAGGTATATGGTGACTATACTTATGAGATAGAACTTGACCAAGAATATTGTGCAAGGAATTGGATTGAAAAGGTAATTAAACCTGCAAATGAAGCATTGGAATTAAAATGGAAAGATGCACATTTTGTATGGAATAGTGAGGATGCTCGCCGTAGATTATGGTTTCCGTTAGGTGTTGATGAAATGTATAATTCGTGGACAGAGATAACTACTTATAGTGAGGCTAATAAGGAATCTGTGCAGGATAGGTTATCATTAAATGAAACACTTGTATCGGATGAGGGTAATAATCCTTTAAGTGGTTATGGTGTACCATCTTATGCAGAAAATAGATATGAAAAGGGTTTATTGATAGATGGAAAATGCCGACCAAAGTGGACAGATATTGATTTAACAGAGAAGTTTTCAATTAGCTTCACAATGTATGTACCATTTGATAGCACAAATAATTATACCGTTTTTACAATGAAAAATGATAATGGTGATTATATATGGTTACATTATAGGGAAACAGATGATAGGTTTGTAGTCACTTTATCAGACGGAAAAGAATATACATTAAAGGATTTTTCAGGTAAAGCAGATTTCTTGAGTTTTGTAATATCTCAAGGCGATGGTTACTTTACCTTTGTAATGTATAGTCTTACTTATGATTCTTTTGAGATAAGTAGGGAGCGTTATGAAACGCCGAAAGTATATAATCAGTTTGCTTTATATGGTGATTTTTGAGGAGGTATAAAATGAATACAGCAAGTTCAATAAAGGTTATTGTAACAGGTGAATTATTAGATAGTGAAGGGAATTTGAAACAAAAATTTATAAAACATAATCTTATAACTAATGTAGGTTATGATTTCTTATGTAATTGTTTTGCAAATACAACACGCCCTGACCCTATGGAATATATAGCAGTAGGAACAGGTACTACAGCACCTGCTTTAACTGATACTACACTTGTTGCAGAAATAGAAAGGCTTAAAGCGGGTTATAGTCATACTTCTGCTGATAAGTTTTTAACATTGAGTGCAACTTTTGGCGCAGGCGTAGCAACAGGGGCTTTGACAGAGGCGGGTATATTTAATGCGGCGACAGGAGGAATAATGTTTGATAGAGTAACTTATCCTGTTATAAATAAAGAGGAATTAGATACTTATATAATTAGTTTTACATTGTTATTTAATGAGGTAGAAACAGTATGAGTGTTGTAATCAGTCAAAAGGCGAGAAGTTATAAAATGATTGAATTGCCTTTTAAAATGAATGAATTACACTATAAGATTAAAGATGTAAATGGTATAGAATATTTAAATACATGGTTAGATACTTTAGATGTAGAATTACCATTTACTACAACTAATGCTTTTATAAGAAATTTTAATATTAAAGTCAATATTGATACCACAGTAGTAAATAACTTTACTAAAAATGTGCCTATTAATTTAGATGTAGGTTTCTTAAAGGTATCAAATGCGGGGCAAGTAATTGGTGACATTAGATTTTATAACAAGGTATTAAATGAAACTAATTGGGATGAAACAATTACTCCGTTTGGTTATGGTAAATGGAAAGAATTAATTACAGGTGATTATATTTATCAAAAATGTCTTTGTAAGTTTGTAATGCAAGCAAGTTTAAATGCTGATAGACCTAATGCGAGAACTTATATTCATAAAATAGATGTTCCTGATGTTACTGATAGAGGTACTATTGAACTTACAGAAAGTAATCAACCTTATGAAGTTGAGTTTAACTCTGATAGATTTTTCCATCAAGTACCTGAAGTAAATGTAACACTTAAATCTTATAGTGGTGTAAGTGGTACGCCAACAATTATTGTTTATGATATTACTACAAAAGGTTTTAAAGTAACAATGAAATTAGATAGTGAATTTGTTGAAGGCAGTGTTACATACGCTGCAAGAGGTTATTGATGAGGGGGAGTAAGAATTGCAAAATGTTCAGACAATACAAGAGGAATGGACAATAGCTAATTCTCTTGCACCAATGAATGAAAACTGGCAAAGTCTTTTATCACAGAATAGTGGTATTAGCTTTCCAGTTTCCAATTTGGAATTAGGGCAAGCGTGTTTTAGGACAGATGAGTTAGCATTATATGTTTTAGCAAATGTACATGATAGATTATGGGTTAAGATAGCGCAGCTTACTTTAACTTATGTAGATAAAGAATATGTTGATAGTATGCACATTGATATTAGTAGGGTAGATAATTTGATAGACCCTCTTACTAAAAAAGTTAAAATGTCATTAATGTATACTGGTGTTGAAAATGGACAATTAGTAGCTGTAGGTGATAATAACCATATAGCTACATCTTTAATTGATACTGGTACAAAAGCTAATCAAATAGTACAGGTAGGGGCAAATGGAAAAATTCCTACAGGTGTATTAAATTTAGGCGTACAGGAGGGGCAGATTCCTGTTTTGGTATCAAAAGGGAAACTCAATGATTCTGTAATTCCTGATAATGTGGCTGTATTTAATAGTGATGGTTCACTTACTTCTACTAATGGCAATACTATTTTTATAGGGAGTTAAGGCTATGGCTAATATAGATACAAAAACAAGATTAAATTTAACAATAGGTTCAGCAAAACATAGCCTCCCTTTATATGATGATTATAGAGATTTTTATAATGGAAAATATGTACGGATAAAAGCATTTAATAAAAATCTTTATGCTCCCCTCACTACAACACGTTCTGATATGAGTGTAAATGCAGGTGTAATAGTAGACGGTATAAGGTACTATTTTTTAACATCTGCATTTGAACAAGGTGAACCGTTTGTTTCTACAGGACATTTTTACAAGTATATATCAGGCGGGAGTGCAAGTTATGGTTTAGCCAAGGTTTTAAGTTGTACTGTTAATGTTCCTGAAGATGGTTTATATACTATAACCTCTAAAGTTAAATGGGCAGGTAGTTACAATGATTACCATAATTATAGAAGAAACTCTGCTTATCAGTTTCAAACACGTTTTGGTAACAATATTTTAACAGATACAGGACAGCATACATTAGCTGAAAGTATTTTCTACCCTTATAGTACAGGTAGAGCAGGCGAGAGTGATATGCCAGGCGTTATTAAATGGATGACTTTAGGTGAGAATATTGAAGTTAACTTAAAAGGCGGTGCTAATACTTTTGATTTGTGGATTAGAATGTATGAGAATAATAATAAACACGCAGCATTGTATATTGACCCTTTTCAAGTAGAGGTTACATATAGTGGTTATAAAAATTATTTAAAAATTACAAGTAGTCAGCAATGGACTTGCCCTGCAAATGTAAAAACTGTAAACTATTCACTTTATGGTGCAGGCGGTGGTGCAGGTGGTACTGCAAGAGCCGATTATGATGACCAAGATGATGTCTATCGTGGAGTAGGTTATGGTGGTGATGGCGGTACTGGCGAATTGGTAAGTGGTACTGTGAGTGTTACAGCAGGTCAAAAGTATAGTCTTGTAGTAGGTAAGGGTGGCACTAAAGGTAGTGACGCTACAAGAGAAGGTGAAACTCGTGTAAGTGCAGGAGATGGTACAGCAGGTGGAAATACTACCGCTTTTGGTGCTACTGCGAGAGGTGGCGGCGCAGGTAGTGGTGGTTATGTTTCACGAGAGAATGACGATGGTTGGACTTGGGTTGAAGGACATGACGGTGCAAATGGTATATCCTATGCAGGTGGTGCAAGTCCAGGACAAGACGGATGGATTATATTGAGGTATAATGATTAAGGAGGTAAATGAATGGCTTTAGGAGATTTACACGTTTTTACAGGGGAAGAATATGTAGATACAGAACTTGCCCCTTTATTAAATGAGAATTTTAATTCTTTAAAAGAATATGTAGACGATGCTTCAAGATGGCAGGTAATGCCTGTACAATTTAAAGGAACTAATGCCAAATTTTTAATACATGAAACTACATTAGGAACGGGTACTACACAGGTATTACCTTTAGTAGTATTAGACAATACAGATATTGCAAAATTTTCTGCTTGTTCGTTAAAGGTAGTAATGTCTACTAAAAATGGTAGTATAGCGGCAGTAAATTGTGACATTAGTTTACAAAAAGTACATAATTCTAATGAATGTAATGTAAATTTTAACACTACAAATAGTGATGATGCCAAAGCAGAGCCTTGTACTTTTACATATAATAATATAAAATATGCTGGCTTAAAACTAACAACTGGTAATGCAGATACTTTATGGGTAAGTGGTTATACAACAGAAGAGTGGATTGCTCCTGTAGTAAATACATCTGTTACGAATTTAGTAACTTTAGGTAGTGATATGAATGTAATCCCTACATTATTTAAAAGTTTACAGACAGATAAAAGCCCTATAAGTGACTATGATGTGGTAAATAAAAAATCGCTTAATGATTTAACAAATATTAAGACTTATAGTCAATTAAGTCAGATAGGGTTAAGTGGAGGAGTATTAGACAATTCACCTTATGCAATAGGTAATGCTTTGCCTGCAAATTCAATGCTTATTACACCAATTACAGGAACAGCAAATACTTATAATTATCCTAAAACAAGTGGGCAATTAGTTGTAATCCGTTCTAATTCTAATAGGGTATATTATGAAGTGCAAGGTAGTAATGGAAGTGCAAATATAGAAAATTATGTAGGTTTATATATTATTGACCAAGTAAGTACAGTTACAGTTTTAACTTGGAAGAGAATTTTAACAGATGTAGATACTGGATATTGGCAGCCTAATGAAACTGTTACAAGAGATACAGTGCGTAAACTTGTAGGTAAGCAATATGCAGGTTGTTTTTTAGTATGTAAAGTAGCAGGTACAACAGGAAGTACACAGCCTTCACCTGACCCTGCTGATGGTGCAGGAATCGGCGGCGGAAGTGGTAGTATTACTTTTTACAGTTCATTGGAGGAAATAGGTATAACGCCTGGGCAGGAAAGTTTTGCTTCTATTCACTCCGCATTACCAATAAACAGTGTATTGGA
>ERZ1673741.484-NODE-484-length-44044-cov-12.382505_pt1 | contig 44044 bp, 50 predicted proteins | sample MGYA00580209_ERZ1673741 | MGnify/ENA primary metagenome ERZ1673741 (study PRJEB41218, sample SAMN15661754) | gut metagenome | host: Homo sapiens | place: Canada: London | collected 2015-08-20/2019-03-30 | study: EMG produced TPA metagenomics assembly of... | reverse complement strand
TCAATCTGAATGAGCTTTGCAATCTGTTCGGCGAGGTGTTCGACATTGCAAAGACAGCAGACATGAACCTCAAACTGCCGGAAATCCAGAACGGAAAGCCGGAAATGATAATCTGCGAAAAGTCCCCGGAGCAGGAATTGCAGACCGATGCTGGAATCGAGCGTGCACGAAAAATCGAAGCGAAAATGGTTCAGCCGGACGAGGATAATATGCTCGCCATCTGCACCTACATGACCAAAGTCGCGCTGGACGCCCGCATTATCGACCCGGAAGCCGAGGAATATGACGGCGGAAAGGTTGCCCTCTGCGCTGAAAAAATAATCGAGATAAACAAGGCAATTCCCGGCACGGCGCAGGCAGTTTTCTGCGACACGAATACGCCTAAAAAGGACGCATTCTCGGTATATCAGGCGCTTCGGGAAAGGCTGGTGAGGTCAGGCGAATTTGCCGAAAATGAAATAGCTTTCGTGCATGACGCCGCGAATGATAAACAGCGCCTTGCCATGTTTGAAAAGGTAAACAACGCCGAAATAAAAATCATCATCGGCTCGACCGGAAAGCTTGGAACCGGCGTGAATATTCAGCGGAAGCTCTCTGCCCTGCACCACCTTGACGCCCCATATCGTCCCTCTGACATCGAGCAGAGGAACGGCCGCGGAATACGCCAGGGCAACGAAAATTCCGAGGTCTACATCGGGTACTACTCCACAAAAGGCACATTTGACAATTATCGCTGGCAGATTCTCGAAAAGAAACAGCAGATAATCTCGCAGATAATGTCCGGCAAGCCAGCCGCGCGAACCTGCGAGGACATTGACGACACCGCGCTGACGTTCGCTGAAATGAAAGCCGCAACGACCGGCAATCCCCTGATAGCCGAGAAAATGACGGTGGACAACGAGGTGAACCGTCTGAAATTATTGCATGCGAATTATTATCAGCAGCAGCGCTCTTTTGAATACGATATCAGCAGGCGATATCCGGATTTGATTTCCCGAAAAGAAAAAATGATCGAGTGGACGAAAAAGGATATCGAGCTGATTTCCGCAGCGCCGCCGATAACGGAGGATAACTTCCGCATGACGCTTGGCGGCAGGACTTTTGTGGAGCGCTCCAAAGCCGGCGACGAGCTGGCGGCGCTGGTTACAAAATACATGATGTCCGACGATTATCAGGAGTACAAATCCAGAGCAGTCGGCGAGCTGAACGATTTCAAAATCGTGCTTATGCACCAGGGCGCTCTGGTGTCGCTGTCGCTGAAGGCGAACGGACATTACACCTGCGATTACTCAATGAGCGGGCTTGGCGGCGTGACAAGGCTGTGTAATCTGTACGAGCGCATTCCGGAGCAGATCCACGGGCTTAACGCTGAGCTGGAGCAGGCGAAAAAGCAGCTTTCAAACGCAAAGGAGCAGTACGGCAAGCCGTTCCAGTATGAGGAACAGCTCCGCGCCGGTCTGGAACGCCAGGCTCAGATAAACGCCGAACTGGAGGTTGCCGACAAACCGCATGATGAAGCGGTCATGAGCGATTATTCCGACGACGAAAACGAAGAAATGGAGATGTGATTATGAGCATTGAATTCCGCATAAATCAGTACGATGAGGAACGCTGTTATTCCAACGGCACTATTGACTTGAAGTCATTCCTCACCGCCTTGTATTCTGACGAACACCCCTACGGTGCGCTCATGAATCTTGACGGAAACAAACGGATTGAACCTGCCGATTATGCTTACGATGAGCAGAGTGGCAAGGAAACATACGATATCGACTTTGACCATGATACGATAACCCATCATGAAAATGGAAAGCAGTTCAAGCTGAACGAGATGAGCAAAATCCCGCTTGGCGCGGCGTATTCGCTTATGAGATTTCATGGTGCCGGCGTTCCGGCGGCTGTTTCTGACTGCGAATATGATGAGTATAATGATATGTCCGGACTATTTGGAAACCGCGATTCTGAAATCAAGGACCGCGGTTTTATTATATATAGCAACGATGAGTATTTCGAGGCGTATTTTAATTATCTGAAGAATACCGGTGGCTATCAGTTTATTCGTTTTGTAAACGTCAGCGGGTCACAGTACATTTCTTTCAGCCAGCGTGGTTTTGACAATATCAAGTCTTTTCTTATGCAGAAGCTCCAGACAAAGCGAGAAGAAGCTGACCGCCTGGAAGCCGAAATCAATGAAGCATTCAGCGCTGCGGAGCCGACCGAAATTCCTAAAGATGAAAAATCCGAACTTTCAGAACTTATAGAGAAGCTCGGTTTACAAAGCCACTCATACACTTTCAGCGTTGTTTCTCTGGATTCGGAGATTTACGTTACCGGAGCGTATGTAGAGAGCGCTGACGAGCTTGATGAGCAGGGATACGCTGAATAAAGCGAAGCGTAACAAAATCAGACCCGTGAGTTCGCTCGTTTGAACGGGTCGATTTTGTTTTATTCAGCGTTTCCCTAGGATCCTCGGTCAGTTTGACGAGGATTTTGCTCATGGTGATACCGTCCATGCTGAGATAAGTTATTATATCATCGGGCAGTCTGGCGTGGAATCCGAAAGACTCCCGGACGAATTCTGCGGCGACATCATGTCGCACCTCAATACAGCAATCGAATATGCAGATCAACTTGAAGAACGGACTGTCATGGTTGATTTCAATGATTATGAGATGGAGATTTAAAAGATGAGCAACTTGACGCCAAGAACAGTTGACGGTGGTTTTACCGTGATTGATTCAGTGTGCCTCAGTAACAAGACAGAAATAGTCATGGGACGCCGCGAAAGTTTCTATGGAATCAATTACGCGACATGGGAGTGCTCAGACGGCAACAATTATTACTGGGGACATTATGACATAAGTACCGAACAGCAGGCGCGACTTGATATGTTTGAACGTGCCGCTGAGAGAATGCGCCAGATTCTCCCGGAACAGTATTCCCAGTCTGAAGCTGAATCAGAAAATTCTGACGAAGACGAATGTGAAATGTGATATAATTATTGCGGTTCGATTTTATCGAGCCGCATATATGTAGACTGAAAGGTAACTACTTGATGTCTGCTCCACAGGTGCCTCACCGTGAGGCAGTAATTTGTTTCTGAATTGACCTTGACAAACAGCATTATTCGAAGTAAAATATAGATAGTACATCACTTAACACAAGGAGGGCTAACCAATGTTGACAGACAATCCGTATGATTCCTCAAGAAATAATCTGCCCCTTATGCGGTATCAGATTACCCAGACACATGAAGTCCTGAAGGAGTTTGTATCGCATATTAGCGGTTTCGTTACAAGGAACTATGTGTACACGGATAAGGAAATTCCCGAAAAAATAAAAAGGCTGGAGGACGAAGCACAGGAAATCAAGAGAAGCTTCTCGCTTTCAGACACCCGTGAGATACTGAACAAACACGAAGCACGACTTGTTGAAATAGACAGTATCATAAAGGATGCTACACCGCTGCCGCACAGATAACATTGCTCATAAGAATAGTACAGGGACAAGTGAAATTCATTTGTCCTTTTCTTTTTCGGAGGTTTTATGAAAGATTATTCAGAATATTCTGTTGAAGACTTTAACAGGGCTTTTATGAGGTTTTATGAAGCCCTTACATACGGAAAGCAGCCGGTCAAATCACCGACTGCTTTTTTATTAGGAGGTCAGGGCGGATCCGGCAAATCTTCGATACATGAGTACCTGTCTGCTGAAATCGGTAACATTGTTTCAATTGACGGCGATCTGTTCCGCCGCGAGCATCCTAACTATGAGATGATTCAGAAGATTTACGGGAAAGACGCTGCAAACATCACCCAGTCCTTTGCGAACAACATTACAAATGCAATGATCGAAAAACTCAGCGATGAGGGATATAACCTTGTGATTGAAGGAACCTGCCGCCGCGCTGATGTTCCACTGAAAACCTGCGGCGATCTCAAAGAAAAGGGATACCGTGTGGAGCTGGCGATAATGTGCGCCGATAAGGAAGAAGCATGGCAGAGTACGCTCGAACGTGCTGAGAAAATGCGGGAGCTGGGGCTTACTCCAAGAGAAGTACCGAAAGAAAAATATCAGGAAACGATAATTGCTCTCCCCGGCAATGTATCTATTTTGTACCAGTCCGGTGCATTCGATGATATAACGCTCTTTAATCGTCAGCTTGAGGAATTATACAAATTTAGCCGGACACCTGAACATGATCCGGCTGATATTTTTTACCATTGTCTGCACAGCAGATCCGATGAATTTTACCGTCCACGTAGCAGCAATCCTATGGCTGTTCTGCTTTATGCAAACAGCCTGGACGAAGCCAGGGCTTATCTTGAGCACAACTTCTATGAGCTTACGGATGGCAAGCAGCTTGATGAAGGATTCTTCCAATTCAGCTGCTCGTCTGCCGGTCGTCCGCTTCCGGATATAGAAATGTATGATGTTTCTGCTCCGGAAAACGAAGAGGACGAGGAAGAGGAGCCGGAATGTGAAATGTAAGGCAGCCTTGCTCATGGTGAGGCAATGCTATTGTCAGAAAATGGGCACTTATCTTTTTCGATGTATGTAGACCTAAATCTTTTCCTTATAATACTATTTGGTGCATCACCCTTTTTAACTATCGAGTGATAATTCGGGAAAATGGTTATTGCCGGATTATCCGCACTGCCTGAAATTTTGCAAACAGAGAGATAATATAACTCGTCGGTTTCAGAAAGAATAATGTTATCGTATACGGTGGTGCCATCATATGTAAATGAATAATCATATTTTTCTACTATGAAGTCGAATTCTATTTGGCTTGTAGCACCATATCTTCCAAAGCAGTAAATTGCCATTAGTAAAGAAACTAGTGCTACGAGCCATATTACTGTTGTTTTGGCACCTACAGCAATTTTTGAAATCGGTTTGTGACTTCCTCCTTGATCTCCTTCAGAAGTGTTATTCGTGTCTATTGAGCGTTTCTTTTCGATGTCAATCAATATTTCTAGTGTCGGAAGATATATGATTAAGAAGACGCATGATAACAGAGAAAGTCCAGCCCACAAATAAGACGTTAAATTGATGATTCCTTTTGTTGAAGGTGAACAGTTATACAATACAAGCATAACAATTGGACTTAATGCTAAAGTGGCAGCAATACCAAATATAAATCGACGAGTCACCTTTTTTCTATATACTTTCTTGGCTATTTTATATATAAGATAGAAAACTGGAAAGAAAAGAACAGCGACTCCCAGAAATATCAGAATTGACAAAAGAATATTCTGATTATCTTTTTGTATAAATCGAGTTGAAATACCCAATCCATCAGCATATCCCCTATATCCTATCCCACAGGCAATATTCCAAATTGCATTTATAACTAAGCCAAGAGCTGTGCATATTAAAATGTATGCTTCCTTGTTTTTTTTAAGGTTCTCAATCATCTCGCCAACAAAGTCTTTAACTTTCTTGTCAAAGGCATTTTCAAGAATCATATTCTTTTGATTGGCATTTTCTTTCTTTCGTTTGTTTTTGTTCATAAATTCATGTTCCTTTCGTGAGGTGTTAATATGGATATCCTATCTGATGCTATTATATGTGGCATTCAAACTTTTCTGATAACAATAATATGCACAATATTTGAATCATCAAGGTTTGAATTAACCGCAAAACAAGTACTGCTAATTTTTCTTGTCTATTACCTGAATGTTGGATTATTTGTTTTCACATTATTTTTGCCTATACTTGATTGGGATATTTATGCTGAAACAATGCATGAGTTTACTATGCAATACGGATCCGTCTTACTCATATATTCGATGACAATTTATTTATTAGTGATCGTATGCTTGATATATTTTTCATGCAAGATTTTAGTTAAGATAAGGGGAAAAGATTAAATTGACACATTGTTCAAGAATATTATACCACAAAACGAAAGGGGTGTCAATATGTTTGGAAATTTTATTGCCCAGAAGAGGAAAGAATTAGGATTGTCGTTAGCCAAACTGGCAAAGTTGTCTGGACACCCGGTTTCCTCACTGCATGGTATCGAAAACGGAGATAACCAGAATCCCCGCTTTGAAATCATCATCGACATATGCCAGGTTCTTGGTGTAAGCCTTGACGAAATGAAAGCAGCTTTCTTGGAAGATCGAAACAAACACGATTGAGCATAGGTGCCTCACGGTGAGACACCGACTACGACTATGAAAGGACGATACATATGGCACAGTACAAGTACTCCAGAGATGATTACTACCGTCTGACCAATGCGCCATGCATTGATGTGGCTCTTGCACTCGGAATGGAGATAAACGAAAGAGCCAGCGACCAGAAAGCCTGGAAAATAAAAGACGAACAGGGACTGTGCATTTACCGCGAGGGCAACAACTGGTATAGGTTCTCGGACGGGAGGCACGGTTTTTCAATCGACCTTGTAATAGATAAGCTGGGCTGCAGCAGAGAACAGGCGCTGGACTTCATCGCCAAGAACGTTGTGAACGGAGTGTCAGAACAGGTTCATCTTGACCATAAAGCGCCTGCAAATGTAAAGAAAGAATTACCGAAAGAAAAAATATTTACTGTCCCTGCCCATGATGTTAAGCCAAGTCGGGTAATGGCATACCTTATAAAGACAAGAGGCATTGATCCGGAAATCGTCAAGGGTATGCTGCAGCGCAAGATGATTGCTGAGGACAGCGCGCATCACAACTGCCTTTTCTTCGGGCGTGATGAAAAAGGTAACATCCGCTCCTGCGCTCAGAGAGGCACGACACAGGTTCAATTTCGCGGCGAGGTATCCGGCGGAGATAAGGCATACACCTTTGCAATGAATGGAAAGAGTAACGTTCTTAGACTCTTTGAAAGTCCCATTGACGCAATGTCCCACGCCACCTTTTCAAAGCTGCTCGGTAAGGATTGGACAGCAGACCACCGTCTGAGCACTAACGGCTGCGGAAGCTATGAAAGCATAAAGAAATACATGGACAACCACCCCGAAATATCATCGGTGTGGTTTTCTTTTGACAACGATGAAGGCGGACGTAATGGCGCAGCAGCTTCTAAGGAAAAGCTCCTGCACGATTTTCCTGATCGCCAGCTCAAAGTTCATATATGTTATCCGACTCACGGGAAGGACTGGAACGAGGATCTCCAGCAGTTCCGGCAGGTTGAGCCCGAAGGAATGAGTGTTCGTGAATATGTCAGCAGTGACAGCAATTCGTATTTCTCGTATCATGGCTTTCATTTTCAGCCGGTTGGAATTCTTCCTCCCGGAAACACTCTGAGTGACATTGCACAGGATATATCCTCGCTTCCCGAAATGGGCTATAACGATGAATTTTCATATGCGGATTTTATCAGAGCAAACACTACCGGTAAGAACGCTGATATTTTCCGCTGCATCGAATCCAATCAGCTCTGTCTTCCCGGAGAAAATGAACTCTACTCCTATACCGGAGAATATCTTTCAACATTTCACGTTCAAACCGCACAGGAGGAACAGCCGGACGATGAATGTGAAATGGAAATAGGATGAACTGTTAGTTTGTTGACATGACAATTATAATGGAAAGGAATTCACAATGGAAATTTACAAGAACAATCTTGAGTACGCCAAAAAGAATGGTGAGCGCGAACAGTATCTTCAGAACCTGGAGTTGTGTGATAAATGTGGGGCATTTATACGTCATTCTATTGCCGTAAATTTCAATTTCACCACTAAATATCTTGACGTCAAGACAATCACCGCAGAAGTTACCGAAAAATACGGCTTTGAGCGAACTATGCTTATGCTTGCACTCAGAGTCGATAGCCTTAAAAATGACGGGCGCGTTGATATCGCTAATAAGGAATGGGCAAAAAAATTCCTCGTTAATTATCCCAATGCAGAGGAACTCAGAAAAATTGCTGACCGAGTATTTGAAAATGCTCACCCTGCTCTTCTTGATAGTGTAGCGGAAGAGGTTAGATTCACTTTCATGGAAATGAACAGGAGTAAAGAACGCGAGGTCGAAGGCTACCGCATAATTCAGACGGTTAAAACCCCTTACGCTGAATTCCTCCTCGGTCAGAACAAGAATATGCCGAGCTATTATGCTACATGGTACAACGGCAATCATGACGGCGGTCTATCAACGATACAGGGGCACTATTTCACATCAAACGATTCACAAAGCAATCTTCTGTCCGCATACCACGATCTTTATTCCCGTGCGCTCTCTGACGTAAATCAGCACACCCGCTTTGAAGAGCCTGCGCCGAAAATAGGCTCAATCATCCGAACCGTCAACGGTCAGAATATGCAATTTGAATTGACCGACGAGGAACGCAACGGTGTATGGAACATGGTCGAGCAGCAGAATGTCGAGGGACGCTTTAAAGAACTGCTTAGCGAACGCGGCGTTCTTCCGGATTGGTCGGGCATGGAAAGCATAATCACAGATATGGCTGAAAAGTACCGAGATGATTTCGGGTACGGCTATGATGAAGATATGCAAGGATACATAGATGATCACGAAGATGAAATCAAAGAAATTACAAATAAATATCTGTATGGCGATATCTATGTTGACAAGGGCAATATTTCCGACTTTACCGGAAGAATAATGATCGTTCGCCCCGAACACATCAACTCCCGTGACGTTATTCCGGAGAATCAGCTTTTCCTTGCGCAGGAAGGACCTGGCTGCAACCCCGAGGATTACGGAAGCGAGATAAATGGAATATTCCTTTACGAACGTGAAGAAGCTTCCCTCACCAATGATTGTTTCCTCGGTGCAATGCATGAGGAACACATACCTGAATGGGCAAATGAAGCTCGTGAAGATATCGCTGAGGAAAGCAGCAATGAAGAAGCTGATGATGAATACGAACCGGAAATGTAGTATGCAGGTGCCTCACCGTGATGCACCACAATCCAGCAGAATGAGTGCCTCACGGTGAGGCAGCGCCGAAAAAATTCTTTTTTCGGTAATCGCGCCGCCGCAGGCGGCGTCCGCACTCCGTGCGGCAGGAATAGTGCGGTGTACCGCACTACTTAACAGCGCAACGCCAAAGGCGTTGCCGGCGGTGTACCGTGAAATCTGTAACACTCACTTTAGTGTCACCCAAAATATGGTATTACGAAAGGAAATAAAATGGCAAGAAGAAATCCAGAACGCTCGGTTGTCCTCCCACAGGACATGGCGGAAGCACTTGATGTGTATTCGTCCAAGAAAAGGATAACTACATCTCAGGCTATCAGGCAGTTTATCGAAAAGGGATTATCCATCGAAAGCTATGAGCAACACCAGACTGAAATCCGAAAATACATTCGCGAGGAAATCGAAACCGTCCTTCCGATAGTAATAAAGCCGTATATGGAACGACTGATAAAAATGCAGGCAGTTGCCACCAGAGTATCGTCCGCAGCGTTACAGTGTAATGTGGCAGTACTCGCCGAGAATTACATTGACCAGGCTACTCCGGAAGAAATACTCGCCAACGCACTCCGACAATCTTGCCGCATAACTCGAACTAAACCCAAGTCTGACGCCGAGTATCTTGCGGAAGCTCATGAATGGCTCAATGCTGATTTGGATACCCCGAGCGATAAATAAAATGAACAGGTGCATCACGGTGAGGCACCTAAACAAAAATTATTGAAAGAGTGAAGAAATAAATATGTATTCGGTTAATAAACGAAAAGAATCCCAATATGCATTGTGTCAAAAATACGAGGAGCTTTATTTTGATTCTTTAGATATCAAAATCAAAGATATCCCTCCTCAAATTCGGGTATTCAGTTCGTGCATTTATTTAGAAGCTTTTAAGAGAATCAAAACTATACCTGAATTCAATCAGCTTATTGAGCTGTTGGAAAACGATATTCTATCTTTTCCTCATGCACGTTCTGTACGACGTTTACTTTTGATTCATTTAACTGCATACACACGATATTATCCATGCATAAAATATTAGTCATGGATTCCTACTAATAAACAGGCTGCTGCATCACGGTGAGGCACCTAATAATGCTGAAAGGAACAAATCTATATGGCTGTTAATCTTACAAAACCGTTTCAAGGACGTGAATACACTCCTACCCATCTGATGGACGAAGAAGAAAGCATTCAGCGCAGCGTACTTACCACAGCGTCTGAAAAGCTGCCTAGCTACACTCCCGAACACATAGCTTACGAACCTGCTGCGCCAGAGTGTGGCACTGATATTAAGGTGTCTGTCATTCATGCTGAGAATGCTCCAGTTAAAGTAAAAAAGGTTGACCTTAATACCTGTATGGCAGAACTGCTTGACGGAATTGAAAACGCAGATGCTGATACGCAGGAAAGATTCATGGGCGCGTTTCTGAAAGCCGCCAAAAAGAAAAAGAAGTCTATGAAAAAACATGAGTTCGCGCCTCAGATTTCAATGGATGCTTTTATTTCTATAAGTAAAATTATTTTATATTGTTCACTTATCTGTTTATTATTATTCTTTTATCCTAAGCTTTTTGAATTTGTCGGTAATCTTTCGTCTGAAATATTCAATACGCTTCTGACGTAACATTATTGCCGATATATTCTGGGTGCATCACGGTGAGGCACCTAAAGAAAGTGAGATGATATCATGCCAAAGATAATTTACAAGCAACAACACGTTGGTAATAACGGGCGCAAATTCTCTGCGTCACGCAACTCGCAATATGTCAAGTATATCGGTGAGCGTGAGCACGTCCTAAAAACATCTCACGAAACCAATCTTGTTAAATACATTGGTGAACGTGAACACGCTGCCAGACTCATTGACAAAAAAGTTAAGAAAGCCGAAAACGACAATCTTATTACTTATGATGTTCAGAGCAAGAATCAAGAAAAATCTAAGTACGATGAGGATATAGACAGTGCTTCGGAGGAAATGTTTACTGAACCGGAAAATGGTCTTTTTGGAATAATCAACGGGAAATTCTCTGATAGTTACAGCACGGTCGAAATGCAGAAATATGTTCGTAAAATTTCTACACCACATCGGAATGTATTTCATAGCATATTCTCCTTTACTCCCGAAAGTGCAGCTGAAGCTGGATTGAACACTCTGGACGATTGGGAAAACTGGGTTAAGTATCACATTAGCGACATAGCAAACGGCATGAATATGAAGATTGAAAATATTGAATATCTTGCCGCAGTTCACCTTAAAGAGGGACAGCCTCATGTACATATTATGTGGTGGGATATACAACAGCAGGTTCTGATAAACAAAGTTGATCCTCTTATTTGCGACAAGATACGAATTGACGCAATAAGAAGCACTTATCGGGAACTTTTTAACGAAATATATAATAAGGAAGAAATTATGCGACGCAGCATGAGAAAGCAAATTGGTGAATATACAATTCAAAATGTCATTAACGGTGCTTCTGATAATTATACTTCTAACATATATGCAGCACTATATCAGATATATCGCGCTCTTCCGCCAAAAGGTCAGTTGAAATACAAAATAATTAATTATACACATCCAGAGGTGACACAAAAACTTGATGAACTTACGCATTATATAATTGATAACAATGCAATATTCAAGGCTCAGTATGATGAAATATGCGAGCTTCGCTTTATGTATAATCAGCTGCTTCACAGCGAGGAGTCTGTATATGGTAATTTCCAAATAACCTCTTACATGAAACAAGTCAATGATAAAGTTGAATATGCTGTAGGTAATGAAATCCTCCGTATCATAAAAGCTGAGAAGATGGCATGTCACTTTGATGAATGGCAGTACACTGATGTTCCAAACTTTGATTCAATTACAGATGAAGCAGAGGTGCATCACGATGAGGCACCTCCGTTTTTCAATGATGAGCCTGATCCCAATAATGACCTGCCTCACGGTGAGGCACCTGTATCACGAAAGCTGTATATCAGCTCATTTGCAATAAGAGAAGCCAGAAATGCTGTAAAGGATAAGGATTACGACAGAGCACTGGAATTATTCTCCAAAGAAGCCGACAAAGGAAATATCCTTGCCAAGTATGAAATTGCAGACCTCTGCCGCAGAAATCTGTGTCAGGGTAACGCTTTTGAAATCTACCGTGAAGCACTGAACGGCTTTCTGGAGATTGAACCGCGAACCAGACAAAAGGCATATGTTCACTACCGGATAGGCAGAATGTTTTATGACGGCCATGGAACGGATATAGATTACGAAGAAGCATTCAAGTGGCTGAAAAAAGCCGCCGACGAAGGTAATCATCTTTCGGAATTTATAGTCGGCAAAATGTTGTGCAATGGAACCGGCACAGGAAGGGACACGGAAGCTGGCACTGAATACTTGACGAGAGCTGCCAACTCCGGGAATGAATACGCACAAAATTATCTTGATTCTCGGACTTCCTGGGAACAAGGGTGTGTTGTAAAGCTGGTCGGTTCTGTCGGGCGTTTGCTGTCAGAAAATCTGGAAAGTAGCCGTGCTGCAATGGCGGAATGCTCTGCGGCAGTATTCGGTCATGGTGATCTGAGCAAGGAACAGATACGAGAACTTATTCTGAAGAAGCAGGATAAGGAAAACACCGCCGAAATGTGAGGTGTCTCACGGTGAGGCACCAGTAAATGAAAGTGAGAAAACTCTTATGGATTTATATAGCCAGCTTAGCAGAATTGAAGAGCTTCGCCAAAAGCTGTCGCAGCTCAAACCGTTGAACTACGACGAGGAGAAAAGACTTCGTGAGGAATTTGCGATTCGGAACACATACAATTCCAATGCACTCGAGGGATGTACACTCACTCTCCAGGAAACTGCTCTGATTTTCAAAGATGGAATTGCAATCGCAGGTCATCCTTTGAAAGAACAGCTTGAAGTCATCGGACACAAAGACGCTTTTTATTATATTGTTGAAATGACGCAGTCGCAATATAATAAAACATTGCTGGATACATTTGAAATCAATATGCTGCACTTTCTTACAGACGACCGATTTAAAACTGGCTTGTTCAGGCGCAATGCCTTAACAGCGGTAGGAAGCACAAGGGCTACATCAAAGCTTTATGATATTGAGCGCCAGATGATGAAGCTGCTCAGCGACTACGGCAAAGCGGATATTGATTTCTTTGCTAGAATGGCACAGTTCCATCTTGGCTTTGAAACGCTCTACCCGTTTGGTAACGGTAACGGGCGAACAGGCAGGCTTGTTCTTAACCTTGAACTGTTAAAAGGCGGCTACCGTCCTGTCGATATAAAATATACCGATAAGCAAAGATACCGTGGCGCTTTTGCAGAGTACCGTAATTCCGGCAGCATTGAAGCAATGAAAGCTCTGCTGGTGGAATATGAACTCACCGAGCTTGAAGAATACGTCACGATCGTCGAGCAGGCTTACCAATAAATGCTGTCATGAGCTTCATACCAGAAATATAATCACCTGCCTCACGGTGAGGCACCTATTTATTTGGAGGACGAAATGATATACTGTTTCAAAAAGCTGCGTGAGTTAAGACTTACACATATCTTTTTTCTTCATTATTCTATCTCGCTGCTTATCGGCGGCGCGGCAATAGCAGGACTGATTCTGCTTGGCGGGGGTTTACAATTTTACTCCGTTGTGGTATTATGTATTATGTATACACAGCCAACTTTCTTTATTCTCAGGCGCATAAAGATGTATGAGGTTAAGCACGAATTGAAATACGGAAATTATAGCGTGTCTGAAAAGTTCGAACTTGCTATTCAATCTTCCATCGTGAAACCGAGCATAGACAAAGATTTCATTATAAATGTAATTGTAATTTTTTTGTTTTCAGTATGCTTTTTCTTCTATAATTTTTACCTGCTGAATTATTATGAATATTATATGTGGCTGCCTTTTTTGCTAGTCAATATTCCTGGTATAGCAGCAATGCTGTCTCTTGTTAGAATTCCAAAAGAATAGAGGTTCCCATGGACATAATACTGAATTTTATTGCTGTAATTTTCTTTTCGATCAGCATTTTTGAGTTATACCGCTTATGTTATATCATGAAACATACTCACAATATAACAGATTATCTTTGTGTATGCGATTGGTTTGGTAAATACATGAAAATCAGCCAGCGGATACGCAACAAAAGTGTGGTTGAGGAAATACACGAAAAATACAGAAATATGCCCATTCGTGAACAAATAGCGGAATATGGTCGCCTTTTTGAAGCAGATTTTAACGAGCTTTTTGATAAGCTTCAGCCTGGTATTCATTATAGAGTGACAACGCATTACAAACGCGTCATGGAAAGGGCTATAGCTGACGGCAAGATAAAGTTGATCTGCCCGGTCAAGGAACTGAAGAACCGGACGCTCCGGGAGCTGAAGCCGTTGCTGGGCAGAATGGATTACAGACTTGCCAGAAAATGCGTCAAGAAGAATCCACAGGCAATTCGCTGCTGTGACAAATGCAAACGCATATCGGCTTGCCAATGCAGACGTGGAGGAATTTGTTCCATCATATCCGAAAAAGGATTTGCAAGGTATGACTTTGAAATAGTATGAGGTGCCTCACGGTGAGACACCTGCAAAAACAATCCATGATTGTTCATAGAAATAAACCTGCTTTTATTATATTCTATTACTTGACAAACCATCAAAAATTGTTTACAATATGATTATTGAAAGGAGTGATTCCGTGGAATATAAACCAAAGTTTCACATGACAGTCGAGCAGAACATATTTGTGGCGAAGCGTAACATTGTAGATTATATCTGGAAGTCGGCACGGCTTGAGGGCATAAACGTTACTTTTCCACAGACTTATGCTATCATAGAAAAATCAAGAGTCAACGGCGTTGATGTTGAAGACATCTTGAAAATCACCAATCTTAAACACGCATGGCAGTATGTGTTCGACAGTATCGGCAAGCCAATGAATCTGGATTTTCTTTGTAATCTGCATTCTGAGGTTGCAAGAGATGAAGCCTTAATGTGGGGTAAACTCCGAACAGGCAATGTTTTTATTTCGGGAACCTCTTACGTCCCCCCTATACCTAAAGCTGACGAAGTGCAGTCTGCTATTCAGAGATTGCTAACTATACCCGATCCGACTGAACGAAGCATTGAAATAATGCTTTGGGGAATGAAATCTCAGCTTTTCTGGGACGGCAATAAAAGGAACTCAATGCTAGCGGCAAATAAGATCATGATTGAAAATGGCTGCGGAATAATTTCTGTTCCAAATGAGTGCCTTGAAAAATTCAATGAAATCCTCTGTGACTACTATACTAATGATACCCTTGAACAAGCAAAAGAATTTGTCTATGAACACTGTATCGATGGTATAGATTTCACTGAACACCAGGACGATGAAGAGGACGAAGATCTCACTCCTGATATGTAATGCTGTCTCACCATGAGTCAGCTCATAAATATGGTGATTCACTTAAAACCCCTGCCTCACGGTGAGGCACCCCTATAAATAAACTCAGGCGCGTTCATAGCAATGCGCCTGTTTTTATTGCCCAAGTGCTGAAAAACAAATTGACATCTTGAGTTCGTCAATGTGCACAAAAGGCGTTGTATAGGTTTGCGGAAAGTTTTATACACAAACTAATTGACAAAGGCTTGTTTCTATGATATAATATAATCAAGAAGAAATATAGCCTACACTAAGGAGGATCTAAATATGAAACGCACTACACTCAAACTCGTGACCGCTGCCATGATAATCTCTGCAACAGCATTGTTTGTCGGCGGCTGCTCCAACAAGGCGCAGGACATTGACCTCACGCTCATCGGCGGTGACGGACAGGATATTGAAAACAGATATACTGTTGATATCCGATACGATACTGACGAGGCTCCTATCAACAGCGACACGGATATCGTCATCTCTACCGCGGAACCCGAGGAAATCAGCGAGCCTGATATACCGAAAGAAGAAACCACTGCCCCGGAAACCACACCGGCTACAACCAAGGCAACACAGCCGGCTGTCACCATAACGACCGACAAGCCGCAGGTAACTACACCTGCCCAGACGGTACGCACCGATCTTCCGAAGGTCACAGCAGAACCGCAGTATACAACCGCAGCCACCACTACCACAAAGCCTGCAAAGCAGACTGAGCCGGCTGAAATCAAAACTGATGAGAACGGCTTCCCTGCGAACCCGGAAGTAAATCAGACTTTCGTGGACAGTACCGGTACAGAGTATATCTACAATGGAATATTCGGCTGGATCCAGGGCGATGACGGCAATCCTGATGTCCAGGAGTTCCCGGATAATTATGAAGGTGGAATATTCGGCGGTGGTCAGAGCGTTCTTCACTAAAAACTAAATACAAAGAATAGGTGCTTCACGGTGAGGCACCTATTTATTCTTTATGTGAACAGGAGGATTTATTTGAAACTGAAAAAAATAGTTTTAAGACTTACTGCCATACTTTTAATTCTGTCATTCAGTTCAACAACGGCTTTTGCAGGGCTAAACCTTGGCAACGATGATGGAACCAACTTTAAGGGCGGAACATCAAACAATTACTGGGGTGTCTACACAGATGGCGGCATTCCTTTGAACGATACAGAGGGACTGCGTGTCACAGTATATAACGCTAAAACCAATGACAAAGCGTTTAATACGATAGACATTACGGGAAATGCTAATATTTCTGCCGCGTCGGCAATGCAGTATTTTTCAGACGGCAACGAACTTATATCTAAAACCACATGGCTCAGCTATGTTAGCAGGACATATAACAGTGTATCAGAATCAGATATGTCAAAATTCAATAGTGCTGTAATGTCGAGAGCTTCCAGCGGAGGTGGTTATAAATCACAGTACATACCTGATTTAGCCAGCATAGATATAGTGTCTGTAAATAACAGCTCAAATCTTGCAGCAATAAAGGAAGCATTGAGTTCTGTTAATTTTTTAAAGAACTTATGCGACCTTATAGGTGGCGGTCTTACATACGAAGACATCGCCCAGGGTAAATATAAAATTGCCTTTGAACCGGTTGCATATTTCCGATACAATGGTCAGAACTGGGCGATGAGCGCGACAGAATGCGGTTTGTTGAACAAATACATGAAGAACTATTTTACCGCAGGCTGGAACAGCACGAATAATCTCCGCGCCCTGCTCGGACCTCTGACGCACTCAAATCTGCCACGTTCTGCATTTCTGGAAAACAAAGATCTCGGAATCCCAGTTTATTCACCTTCCAGCAGCGATTATTACAATGGAAACTCCAGTTATAACAGCGACACCTGCATAATCCGCTGCATGGGTATCGGCGTACTGAGTGCAGAGGAACCGCCGGACGACGATATAGGCGAGGAGAGTACAAGCTCAGCTGAATACCACACCGATACGGACGTATACACTTCTTTCTATGCAATCAATGTGGGTGATGTGCCATTTATAGGCGAATCCTCTTTCAGCATTTACGACAACGGTGGCGAAACTCCGAGAAAATATGAGCAGCTAAAAGAAGAAAACAAGAAGCTCATTCATGCCACCGGAAGTCAATCAGGTGTTACGTATTACTATGCATACACTTCGACTGAACTTGAAACAGTATATGCTGATGATGACGAGAAAATAGATGTGTTTATCGACAATCCTGCTTATGTACCAGACGAAGATGGAGAAATGCCATATGTATCGCCATATGTGAGGCTTGGTTCATTCAAGCACGGCGATGAAATGAGATTAAGCAACACATTTAAGGGAACAGTTTCATATAAAATAAAAACTACGTCTGGTTCAACAATAAAATCCGGCACAGTAAACATTACCTGTCCCGCCGGCGGTGAGGAAGCTATGGGTTGGATAAAGTGGCACACTCCCAGACGAGAACAATCTGTAGTGATAACACTTGAATCTAAACGCGATACGCTGATACTTCTTGATGAGAACGGCGATCAGTGTGAAAAGCTGATCATCAATGCGGATATCGCAAAGGTAAAGGAATCGACGCCGCCCGATCCTCAGGTTTCTGATACCCGTCCGTCGTGGCAGAAAATATATTCGCAGTCCTCGGTGCAGGATCGCATTTCAGAATATGTTTCCAACAACAGTTTACAGGAGCTTAGCTGGTACACTTGGTCAATAGGCGCAAGCTGGACACAGCACTGGGACTGGACCGACAAGAGAGTCAGTGTTATAACGGGCGGAATGACAGATCCGTCAAGCGATACACCTTACTGGGATGCTGAGACCAAAACTGAAGATATTACTTTTACGTCTTGGGGTGTAGACAACCACTACTTTGCGTCTGCGACTGCCGAGAGAATGTCGGGCAAGTTCTATACCGGTGCGGTGCTTATATCTAAAGCTGACCTTCAGCTTGAAAAAGTAACTTATTCGGTATCCATGTCGGCTGAGGCAACGATATCTCCGTCAGACTACTGCAAGACCGCTACATACAGCGAATCCAACGGTAAGTATACCATGAAATCCGGCTATGGAATTCAAATAAACGTTGATACACACCTCTCCGGGGATACACAGTACTGCACCGGAAGCCAGACAGCAAACGTTCTGTTCCCGGAGTTTAATTACAACCGCCACAATACTACGCTTTACAATCGCCTGCTTGAAAAGGTCAACGGCAGCTTCGTATTCAAGAAGAACAAATACTCGACCTACAATGACCGAGTGCACTTCACACCGATATGGTTCCCGGACAAGAAAAACTATACCGTATATGTTGAGGTGTTCGACGTGTGGTGTCCTGCGGGTCAGCTCTCCGTAAGACTAACCGATCAGATTTACATCAAGGGCAATGTTTACGATGATTGGCACATCGCGCCGGTAAAGCCTTGATTTTTCTTTTCGGATTTATTACTGTCTCACGGTGAGGCACCCCAAAACTGAATAACTAAAGGCACAGTGTAATTTGATTATGCTGTGCTTTTTTGTATCTAAAGGAGGATTTTATGAACGTAAACCATGGCATAACCGATACCGGTAAGCTGAAAACCATTGAAATCGACAAGTACGAACCCATTCCGGATAAGCCTGGACGCTGCCGCGCAGTTGGTCAGGCAAGCAAGCAGGAGATATTCGACCAGTTGAAAGACCACCTCGAATATGTCGGAATGCTCCCTGATGAGTATTTCATAATTTCAACACAGCAGCCCGAAATCATTCCGGAGAACTGGCGTGATTTCACCTGCAAAGTTTCATACGGCGGAAGCGAAGGAATATTCTCGATATCTCCCTCAATACCGCAAGTGGCTCTCAAAGCTTCATCACCGGAAAAACCCTCAGCGAAGATGTGGAGAGTTTCCTGAATATGTCCCGTGCCGCTGCCGAGTGCAACCTCATGCTCAACGGAAACGGAAGCGTTAAGGCGTTGCCGCGTGATATCGCAGAATATCTTGAATACATGAGCGAAATCGAGGACAAGGATTACTCAATCGAAGATACCGATGAAATGGAACGGTGAAAGGTGGTTCAAAAATGATAACCAAAGGGAATGTTTCGACATTCAGCTTTTACGTCAGGGCGTTTGATACCAAAAACAACTACAGGAATTACGGGGAGCCTGCCACTCAGCTCTCGCTTGAACAGGCAAAAGAAGAGTTTGCCAAGCGCTGTGCTCAGAACCCTTTGAGTGTAAATACGATGCTTGGGGTGGAGTATTCCTCCAAGAACGCAGAACTCAATAAGCACGGAGTGGGAGCCGTTGATCTGCTTCAGTGTATTAATGGTCATCTGAATCTGTCCGAGGATTATAAACTGGACGAGGTACTGGCACACGAAACGCTTATTTCGGTCAACGCAGTATCTATCCTTAAGCGCGAAGCAGACAGATTACAGCGAATCAGCGACAATGCCACTGCAAAATGTGCAAAGAGGATAAGCGACAATATCCGTACCGCCTGCGTCAATACGGAAGCTGCAGAGCAGTTCATGAAATCACTTGCCGATGAATACGGCATAGACCGCGTCAAGGATATCGTTGCCAACGAACTGTTCGGCAATAATGAGATTGTCAATGCGGAAATTGCCGAATACCTCAGCAGTTCGTTTGACGGCAAATATGACAGCAGATTTTCTGTTTTCGGTAACTCTGAACAGCTTGAAATGCTTGCCCATGCAGCTCAGCGCGTGGAGGACAGCTTATCGGAAACAGAATCGAAGCTGCGCAACAGCGGTCTTGTCTATGGCGATAGCAATTCTATCAGAGATAAGTCAGCCGACATCAAGTATGAGATAGACCATCACAATCGCATTGAGGACGAGGGGCTTGCACCAGATGACGGGCTGAGCCTATGAAAGAAAAAATACTGCTGGTGTTACTGATCCTGGCATTGTGCCTGAGCACCTGCCAGACCGAATACTATCCCGCCGCCGGTTACAGTTTAATGTACGGCGGCGATGTTCTTTATGAGTGGAATGTTGATGCGTTATCAATATATACATTCAAGGGAATAAGGCTGTAAGGAGTGTGACGTATTGAAAAACAACAGCATAAAGTACCGAATTCCTGTATGCATTTTTCTTTTCGTGTCCGGTACCATCATATCGATTCTGTTTTCTAACGCTCTTAATGATATGATAGTGTACGGCAGGCTGACCACACAACTTACGGATCCGGGTGCGCTCATCGGGAATATCTTCACGCAGGATAAACTTGGTCAGTTGTTCCTCCTGCTTGAAGCACTTGTGGTGTTGATATGCATTGTGTATTTTGTCTGTGCAAAACGTACATACCAGGCAGACACATACGCCGTGACAGATAACCTTTCCATCCCTGTCCCGTATGGTCAGGGACAGCACGGCACTACATGGTTCATGTCCGAAAAAGAAAAAAAGGAGGTATTTGATTATATCAAGATATCCCCTATGAATCCCCTCGTTTCAAAACTGGTGGCTTTAGGCAAGGAACGATATGAGGCTATTGAAAATGGCGAAGAATATACCCCACCGAAATTGGACAAGACACTGTGCAAAAGTGGCGGAATTGTTCTTGCAAGGGAAATGTCCGGGGATACCGAATGCTTGCCGTGCATTACCGATGATATACATACGCTGACAATCGGCGCGACGCGCAGCGGTAAATCACGCTGTCTTGTATTGCAATCAATATGCACCATAGCTTTAGCCGGCGAAGGTATTGTTGTAAACGATCCAAAAGGCGAGTTATATCATTACACGCACTGTTACCTGGAAAGCCTGGGATATACCGTTCGTGTAGTTGATTTCAATTCCCCACAAAAATCTAGTCACTATAATCCGCTTCAGGTAATCATCGATGATGTGAATAAAGGTAATCTTGACGCTGCACAGAGATCTATGTGGGATTTCGTGACATTTCTTGTAGAGAAGAATGACCATACCGAACCAATCTGGACCAACGGCGAGTGTGCCGTCATTGCCGCCGCAGTAATGTGCGTAGTTTATGATAATAAGGACCACCCCGAATTCCAAAACCTCACGAACGTATATAACTTCATCGCTAATATGTGCAAGACCGTAAATAAGGTCATGCCGATTGACGCATATATGAACAAGCTCCCGGACAGTCACCCGGCAAAAAGCCTTATGGCAATTGCCAAGATAGCTCCGGACAAAATGGGCGGATCGTTCTTTACATCGGCGCTGACCACGCTGCGACTGTACATAACTAACGATATGTATAACGTAACTAAGGAGTCTGAGTTTTCCCTTGAGGATATGGGGGCTAAACCCAAGCAGGCTCTTTTTTATTTGCTTCCTGACCAGAAAACCACCTATTATCCTATTGTGTCGCTTCTTGTGGCACAGCAGTATGAACAGCTTGTAACCTATGCGAAAACGCGAGGAAACCGACTTCCCAACCGTGTGAATTTCATACTTGATGAGTTCGGCAACTTTACTGCTATTCCGGATATCCAGTCAAAAATGACCGTAGGCGGTGGCTATGGAATACGCTGGAACCTGTTCATTCAGGATTTCAATCAGCTTATAGACAAATACGGACAAGAGGTTGCAAAGATCATTCAGTCCAACTGTCATTTCTGGATCTATCTGCATTCGCAGGATAACTCAACGAACAAGGAAATATCCGACAGACTGGGCAAATACACCACATCGACCTATTCTCTGGGCGGAACGACTCAGAAATATGCTGCACCGTCAAGCTCTACCAACATACAGCTTTCTGAACGCAGCCTGCTTTTCCCTGATGAGGTTGCATTAATTCAGCGACCTTATCAGATAGTTACATCATTTTATAAGCCGGTGGTCATGAAGTCACCGGACATTTCACAATGGATGTTCAATATCATGCTGGGCATGGGCGATAAAGCGCACAACACCAAGCTCATCGATCTTGATGAAAAACTTCGTCCGGAACGTGGCACAGCGTTCACCGAACAAATACTTTGGAAACCCTGGGAGGAAATCTTGCAGACAGCTGCTCCCGTGCAGGCTGCCTCGCCAAGATTTTCCGAACCTGGTTTACATAACAAACCACCATACTTCAGAAAGGGGTGAAATAAATGAAAAAGCTCAAAAGGTTCATCTCAATGATCATGGCAATGGCGACATCTGCTATGCTGGCTATAACAGCCAATGCAGAAGGCGGCGACCTTGCTTCGTCTAAAGCGGTGACTGGTACAAAGGCGCTGCTTGATGATCTCTCCAATGTGCTACTAGTAGTCGCTCCGATTGCTGGTACGGCTTGCGTGATCTATTTTGCTGTGCGTCATGGTGCAGCAGATGAAATGGATCAGAAAAAATGGAAGCAGCGCATTGTTGTTGCTGTCGTTTCCATAGTAGTTGCTGTAGTGGCTTCGGCTCTCATCAAGGTACTCGTAAGCTATTACCAGTAAGGAGAGGTAACATGACCACAGTTTACACATCGGGATTTCCACCCTAGCTTTGGTAATTCCTTTCAGCAAAACTTCTTACGGAGGAAACACCATGAATATTTCATGCGAACCCAGGAGCATACGCATTTTATCGAGCAATGGTAATCGACTTGCGACTGCAAGCATTACCATTGACGGAGCCTTTGTCGTTCGCAATCTCAGCCTTATGAACGGCTCAAAGGGTATGTTTGTGAATATGCCCCAGCAGAAAGGTGTTGACGATAAGGGAAACACCAAGTATTACGATATTGCTTTTCCGCTTACCGCAGAGCTTAGAACAGCAATATCAGAGGCGGTCATTGGCGCTTACAAAGAACGTCTGAAAGAGCTTCAGACCAATGCGGCGCATGACGATACACAGTCCGAAGCCAACACGTCAGCCGAGGATTATGAAGAAGACGACGTGAACGAAAGATTTTAATTTACAGGAGGATTTCTAACATGAAGACAATCAGAAACAAGCTCATTTTCAAGGCATTCCAGGCAAAGGAAGCAGCAAGAGAAAAGGGGCTTATGCTCAAGGCAAGAGTGCTGGACACAACCGGCGAGGGATATGTTGATACTGCTGTCAAGATCATCATCGCCGTTGTAATCGGCGGACTGCTCCTTGCAGGACTGGTCGCACTGTTCAACACAGTGATCATGCCCAGAGTAAACACCGAGGTCAACAGCCTGTTCGATGCTGCTTAATACATCGGCATTCATCGTTGATAGGGGCGCAGTAATGCGCCCCTATTTCAGATGAGAAAGGTACATAAATGACTTTTATACTCATCATTCTTATCGGAGCAATTCTATCAGGAATTGTGTCGCTTTTTTTCTCGTCGGAAATGCTTGTAGGTCTGTATGATGTCGTATTCAATAGTGGAATTACAATGCAGACGATAACAGGAGTGGAGTTTTTTGGACTTATAATGCCCATATCATATGGTGTGGGAATAAGCCTTATAATCCTCAAATTCTTGAAGAAAGCCTTTGACATCTATGTCCTCTGGACTGACGGTGATCCTGACGCGGATCCGTTTTTGCTGCTGACTAATTTTGTCCGGGCGGTAGGAACTGCGCTGATATTCCAATGGCTCTACGGATTATTTGTCGATATATTCCGCGATATTACGAATACCATCATTGAACGAATAAATTCAAACTGCAATCCGACCGTTGAATGGGTCAATTCCATAACCAGTCTGGGAATAGTTCCTGCAATATGCGGACTGATATTCATTATATGCTACCTGATATTGCTTTTGTCATTCATGGCGCGTGGGGTTGAGATGATGGTCATGCGCATTGGCGTACCGCTTGCCTGCGTGGGACTGCTTGACAACGACAAAGGAGTTTTCCGGGCATATATCAATCAGTTCGTAAAGGCATTCGCGACAACCATAGTGCAGATCATGCTCTGTAAAATCGGTCTTTCCCTAATGCTTAATTCTACCATGATTACGGGACTGAACATATTCTGGGGTATCGCCTGCATGATTGCTGCCATATCTATGCCCAAGATACTCAGAGAATTCCTTGTCCCCACCGGCGGCGATGGACACATTGGCAATACAGTATTCCAGACCGTGCACGTTGCTTCGCTTGCAAAGAGTGTCTTTACCAAGTAGGCGGTGAGTTATGGACACATTAAACACATTGAGCCTGTGTATGCAGGGGATCATTTCAGCCGGACTGATTATGAGAATCATCTTTTGTGCTATCAAGCTCATGCATGAGGAAGATGAAGCTGCCAGGTACAAAAAACGTATCAAAAACTCAGTGGTAATGCTGATAATTGCGCAGCTGATATTCCCGATAAAAGAAATTCTGATATCGTATTTCGGAAACGGTTACTAAGGAGGCACACATGGACGATGACAAGCTATATATTCCGTATGGTCTTTCCATTGACCAGGAATACTTTCCAGGTTTCGGCGGCAGAGAGCTGCGACAGTTCTTTGTCGGAATACTCGGCTCAGGAATAATTGGAGCGCTGCTGCTTATTTTTACCGGGCAGCTCCTTGCAATGATAGTTGCGCTGATGATCGGCGCGGCTGGCACCATGATGGCTGTACGCAAGGATCCGTATACTCGGATATCTGTTGTTGGTCAGATATCTGATATAATACATTTCCACAAGTCCCAGAAGCAATACAAGTACATCTACACTGCGCCGTGGGATATCAAGTGACTGTTTTTTCGCTGGTGGCAATTTATCTTTTCGGAATATCCCGTCAGGATATACGCCGCCACGAAATATCGAACTTCGCCCCGGTAGTACTCATTCTTGCAAGCCCGTTCATAAGCACCACACCAACAGTGGAACGAATAGTAGGCTTGTTTGGACTTTTTCTGCCGCTAATGGCAGTCAACTTTCTCACCAATGGCTTTGGCATGGGAGATGTAAAGCTATGTGCGGCTTTCGGCTGGGTTCTCGGAGCGTTTACCGGATACTGTTCACTTGCCGTTGCACTCACCGCAGCTGTTGTAGTGGGAAAAATCACGAATAACAAATTGCTGCCGCTTGCTCCCTTTTTATCTGGAGCTGGAATGGCAGCAATTATTTTTAGGGAGGTTTTAATTTCATGTTAAAAAACCGCACGCTTATCGGAATTGTTCTGATCGTAGCAGCAATCGGACTTTGCTTTGGCATATCTCCGCTGTTCAACACGATTCTCGCAAGCAAAACAACTATCATCAGGTTGAAGCAGGACATTCCGCAGGGAGTTCAGATCACCGGCTCTATGCTCGAAGCTGTTGAAGTAGGCTCTATGAACCTGCCGGCAGATATGCAGAATGACCCGAAAAAGATAATCGGCAAGTATTCCGTTACTGCTATGTTCGCCGGCGACAGCTTCAACGATAAGAAGCTCTCGGATACAATAGACACCTCAGACAGCCTGCTTCGTCAGTTGAAGCCAAACGAAACTGCTATGTCCGTTACAGTCAAATCTCTTGCAAACGGACTTTCTGGCAAGCTTCAGCAGGGGGACATTATCCAGATCGTTTCCGTTGACGAGGACGATAAGGCGCAGATTTTTGAGGAACTCCAGTATGTTGAGGTCCTCGCTACCACGTCAGACAAAGGTTCCGATAACACTTACAATGATGGCGAAGTTAATGCGAATGCGGAAGACGAGGAGGAGCAGTCCCTCTATGCGACTGTGACTATCATTCTGCAGGACAGAGCACAGGCGCTGAGATTAGCGGAATGCGAAAACACTTCTCTTCATGCAATATTCGTATGCCGCGGCGATGAAGAATACAAGCAGAAGTGCCTTAAAGCACAGCTTGACCTCCTTACTGGCGGCGCTGATGAAACAGCAGAAGCTACATCTGAAGCTGATACCGAGGAAGCTCAGCCGGCGATGAATATTCCCGAAAATAAAAATCAGAATAACGCTCCTGCAGGAAGTGAGGAAGCAGCTCATGGCGCATAAGATTATTGCCGTATATGGAAACTCCGGAAGCTACAAGACAACCACGGCGCTTTCCCTTGCCAGGTATATGGCTGCTAAGGGAACCAACATTATTCTTGTCGGCGCTGACACTACCAAACCGCTTCTTCCCATTGCAGCTCCTCTTGAGAGCAAGTTCGCCGGTTCTCTGGGCAAGGCTCTTTCCTCTGTCGATTTCGATCGTGATATGATTCTCAAGAACATCTACATGGCAACAGACCATGTCGGAATACTGTCCTACAACATCCGCGAAAATGCCAATACATACGCAGTCGTATCACAGGAGCGCATTGACGATCTGTATATGCAGCTCAGACAGCAGTCTGACACGGACATCATCGTTGACTGCACGTCTGATATTTCACAGAGCAAACTGACGGCAAAGGCTATAATTACCGCTGATGTGGTTATTGAGCTGCTCACCTGCGATACTAACGGTCTAGTATTTGACGGTTCGCAGGAGCCGATATTGCAGTCAGAACAGTATACATACCGCAAGTTCGTTCGAATGATGTCACTCAGCAGCGTTTTCAAGCAGGACGAAGCCGCCATGAAAAACGCAATGGGACGCATTTCCGGCACGATTCCTTACTGCCCGAAAGCAGCTGAATATCTCAATCAGGGCACGCTGCTGACCAAAGGCGTTGATGACCGCACATATAACACTACCATAAAATCGCTTGCGGAAATAATAATGAAGGAGGAATGATCATGGGATTTTCTTTCAAAAATCTTTTCAAAAAGGACGAACCCCAGGAAAACACCGAGCACGTTTCTCTTGAGAAAAGCGCCGAATCAGATTCTGCAAAGACCGAAGCCAGGGCAAAGCACAAAAAGGGTGAAGTGGTAATCGCCGATTCCGGAAATGTCAAGGAAGTATCCAGAGTAATGCTGAAGTTCGATCAGCTCCTCCGGGCAACACAGGAATATATGTCCAAAACATACGGACTTGAACTGTACTCATCTGACAAGCGCGACACCATGAAGCAGCTTATCAAGCAGTATATGAAAGATAATAACTACTACATTGCTGGTGTTACGCTTGCGGACGCTGCTGACCAGCTCTACCGCGAAATGGCGGAATATTCATTTCTGACGCCGCTTCTCGCCCGAAAGGACATTGAGGAAATCAACATTAATGCCTGGGACGACATACAGATTATCCCCTCAAAGGGTAAGCCATATAAGCTGGAAGAGCATTTCACATCACCGCAGCACGCTCTCGATGTAGTGCGCCGTATGCTTCATAATAACAAACTGGTATTCGATGCTTCCCGACCGCTTGTTACCGGATTTCTTGATAAGAATATCCGTATTTCTGCCGTGCATTCGCTTGTTGTAGGCGAAGATGTCGGTGTTGCCGTGTCTATCCGTATCGTCAATCCCTGCAAGATAACCAAGAAACAGTTCATTGAGAGCGAAATGTGTACAGAGGAAATATACGACTTCCTTGTTATATCGTTCATACATGGCATTTCTCAGGTGTATGCCGGCGCAACGGGTTCCGGAAAAACAACGTTCATGGCTGATATAATGAGTAACTTCCCGGACGACAGACGTCTTATCACCATCGAAAAATCCGTGCGTGAGTTTATGCTTAAGAAGTATAATGATAACGGAAAGGCAATCAACAATGTCGTTCATTTTGTTACTTACGAAAGTGACGATCCGAGCCGCTGTGTAACCATGCGCGACCTGCTCACCAAGTGCCTGACAATGGATCCGGATAGTATATGCGTTGCCGAAATGAAGAACGAGGAAGCATGGGAAGCGCAGGAAGCAGCACGAACCGGACACACGGTACTCACGACAACTCACGCTTCTGGCGTAAAAGGCGTATATCCACGTCTAGCAACGCTCTGTATGCAGCTTTATGGCGATACTCCGATGAATACTCTTCTGTCATTTGTCACTGAGGCATTCCCGATTGCAGTATTTCTCAAGAAGCTCGATGACGGCAGGCGTCATATCATGGAAGTAGCGGAATGCATCGGTGTAAATGTGGAAGAGAGCAAAGCCATTACGCGTACACTCTGGAAATACAATGTAAAATCCGAAAAGAAAATAGATGGCAAGATCGTAATCGACGGCGAGTTTGTAAGAGTAAATCCCATATCAAAGGAGCTGCACGACAGAATGCTCGAAAATGGCGTTCCCGAGGATATGCTCAGAAAATATTCGGAGGAGGTGCGTTAATGGATAGAGTAATTTATCTTTTCGGCGCTCTGCTTATGTCCGCCGGCATTGTTATCCTGCTCGGCATAACTCCTGAAATAATAACACAGGACATTATGTCGCTGATGTCACGGCAGCGCAGCTTAAAGTATCGTGTAGCAAAAGCCCAGGGCAAGGTAAAGCAGAACCGGCTTCAGACTGCCATCATGAATATCAAGAATGCGCTTATAGCCACACATTCTGAGAACAAGTTCTCTCTGCTTATTTCTGTTTCCCTTATCGGTATCTGCGCCGGATTCCTGCTGGCGGCTTTGCTTCAGAATCTGCTTCTTATACCCATATTTTCGGGTATATGCGTGATACTGCCGTATGCTTACGTCAATGTACTGCTGTCCAACTACAACCGGCGTATCTCCGAAGAACTGGAAACGGCGCTTTCGATCATCACGACCAACTATGTGTCCAATGATGATATCATCTACGCTGTGGAGCAGTCCATTGACTACATCAATCCGCCGGTTCAGCAGGCTTTCCGGAAGTTCCTCACCCAGACGAAACTCATCAATTCCAATGTGAAGCTGGCTATTGAGCAGCTCAAGGGAGAAATCAATAATGAAATATTCCATGAGTGGTGCGACAGCCTTATTGAGTGCCAGGATAACGTTACGCTGAAGAAAACTCTCCAGCCCATCACTACAAAGCTTTCGAACGTGCGCATTATCAATGCAGAACTTCGGAATATGCTGATGAGCCCGCGCCGCGAACACGTTATGATGGTATTTATTCTGCTGGCAAATTACCCTATTCTGTACTTTCTCAACTCAGACTGGTTCAAGGTGCTTACCGACACCTTTGTCGGACAGGTGGTCAATTCCATTGTCGCAATAGTCGTAATCATAACGGTAATCCTGGCATACAAGTACACTCAGCCCATTCAGTACAAGAGGTGATGTGACATGAGTATATACAATATTGCACTCTACGCAGCAATCGCTGTGATAAGCCTTGTGTTTGCAGGCGGACTGTACTGCTTTGCTCTTATTCTGTTAAAGGTGCCGGCAAAGCGTACAACTAATGCAATCAAGTCTATCGCTTCGAGAAATCGTCCCTCTGCAGCCGGCTTCAAAAATACATACAACGATATTGCGCTGTTTGTATCACGATTCATTCACCTGAACGAATTCAAGAAAAAGGAGCTTACCGACAGCCTGAAAATAGCTAACATAGCTATGTCACCAGAGCTATTCACGGCAAGGGCGCTGGTGAAATCCGCCGGCATAATGCTGCTGTCTGTCCCGTTCTTTTTCTTCCTGCCTATATTCGGGCTGCTGATTATCGCCCTGGGGATTCTTATATACTTTCAGGAAAAGCAGAAAGTCGATTCCTGCATAAAAGAAAAGCGCAGACAAATCGAATTTGATTTGCCCCGGCTTGTATACGCTATATCCCAGGAGATACAGATGACGCACGATGTAATCTCAATCCTGGAACGGCATAAGGACAATTTCTCGCCGTATCTCAATGAGGAAATCGAGATAACAATAGCGGATATGCGGACCGGCAACTACGAAGCCGCAATCACCAGATTTGAGGGACGTATCGGCAGTACCAATTTGTCTGAGGTGTGCCGTGGCTTTATACAGATGATACGTGGTGATGATACGTCGGTATATTGGGAAACTCTCAGTGTTCGGTTTGAGGAATTACAGCGCCAGCACCTCCGCAGCATTGCGCTGAAGATACCGCCAAAAGTTCACCGACTGTCGTTCTTCCTGATGATGTGCATGATGCTGCTCTATGTTGTAGTACTCGGCTGGGAGCTTATCAGCAACATGGGAATTCTGTTCGGATAAGGAGGCAGTAATGAAAAAACTTCTTAAACGGCTCAGCTCCACTCGTGGCGAGGGATATATCGACATCTCTGTTGCCGTATTGGTAGTGATGATATTGCTGGTGGCAGTCATTAAGATCGCACCGGTATTCATCACGAAAATGACGATCAACAACTATGCAAACGAGCTTTGCCGCGAAGCCGAAATAGCCGGCCGTGTTGGTACAGAAACAACTACACGGCTTGACCGCCTTAACGAGTCTCATCCCGACCTCAATCCTACCATTACATGGTCAAAGACAGGCAACATTCAGATTGGAAACACGTTCACGGTGACAGTATCTACTACCTATGATTTCAGCTTTTTCGTTTTCAGTACAACACCGATAACTATTTCAGCTACCGCCGAGGGTACCAGTGAGGTGTTCTGGAAATGATAAAAATACTGAAAAAAAGAATACTCAGCAACAAAGGGTTTTCTTATGTAATTCTCAGCGTTCTGATGGTCGTGATACTGCTCATGGGTGTTGCTATTTTTGAGATAATCAGAATAAACATTCAGGCAGCAGCTGTCCGGGACAAATTTGAAGATGCAATCATTTCTATGTGCGTTGAGAATTACTCCGAGATGTACCAGCCGATTCGTGAGAGCCATGCTTCAAGCTATGCGTTCAACGGAATACGCTGGGAGGAAAGGCACAAAGCCAATGAGCAGTACATTCGAACTTATCTGAACAAAGCTATGGGCGTCGGCGAAATTATGCAGTGCGAGATTGTGTCCATAAGTTTTGATGTAGATTCGCCGAGTGTTGCCCCTGCCGACACAGATACCGCAAAGAAATATGCGGTATCTGGAAGCATTACAATAAAAGTTCCGTATCGTTTTGCCTGGCAGGAGCTTGCTCCAATATCCCTTAAGCTGGACGTAAAGTCACAGTGGAGAGCTATGTTTTGACAATGGAAAGGAAATGGTGTATAATATGAAGAACAACACTCGCCTGTTTCGCGCCATGCCCATTCATTGCACTGACAACCATCAATGCCACAAAATGCTGGTGACTGCCACACTTAGACTGAAAAAAACTCGTCGCACAAAATACGGAGGACAGCTTAACGAACAAATCATCCTTCAAATCATGAAGTTATATCGCGAACTTTGCAGTGGCGATTACGTAGGTGCTTATGCGCGCTTAAGGCACATTGGTGTAAATGTTGATCTTTGCAGCAGTGAAATGAGAGCAATTCTTATCCCGACCTTGAAGTGCATTACGGAGGATCATTTTTCATGAAATTGCTTGACCGTATTTTTTCATTCCATAAAAGAATCGATGACAATCTGCATTACGAAAGCGCAATGCAGAACATACAGCTTGTTGTTGACTGTGCCCAGAGTCCTTTGGAAAAGATACGCGCATATAACTATGCAATGTTTATTATTCGTGCGGATTATGCTGCTTACACAAAATCGCTTATGTTCCGCAAGGAATTTGCAGATAGAGTGGCAGCCTTTTTTCCTGCGAGTTATTACCTTGCCGACGGGACGAAGGAAACATTCACCAAGGAACCCATAAGCAATATAATTTCACTTGCCCAAGCAGATGGTATCGCTGCTTTTCCATGGGAATACAGCAGACTGGCACGAATTCTGCCCGAAATATATCAAAAAGGATTTATAGCCGATGAAAATCACAAAGCAAATTATTATGCGGAAATAGATCTCACTGTTGTATTTTCGGGCAACCATTCGATAAGTGCGGGATTATTCTATGGTTCAGGAAGTATAAATGCTAATGTATACCTTTTGTCAAAGCTATACGAACACGTTGATACAGACGGCGTGAATTGGATAAACCGCCATAACGGGCAGGTATTGACGCCGGTCCTTTCTGAACATCTTGCCATTCTTTATGAGATATCGCGCAGGAAAAACGGAATTCTCCGTTCACTCGGCCATGATTCCGAAGAGTATTGCCGAATCAATGGCGGTGCTTTTACGAAAATCAGAAAATGCTACACCGTTGTTTGCGGAATGCCATGCGCAGGAAAAACATCTTTTATCGGAACAATGTTCAAAGATAATGCCGTGCTCATAGACAAAAGTACCGACACTAATGCATTTGATGTCCTGATCCAAAAGGGTGAAAGCATAATCGAAGAGAACATGTGTTTTGGCAGTGCGCAATCAAGAATACGGTCGGCCAAAGATAGCGGGTATTACATCAGGCTTATTTTCATTGGTATCAGCGCAAATGAAAGTCTGCAGCGCGCAACTATCCGATTTATAAAGACAGGGCGTCAACAAGCCATTTCTGATAAGAACATTATATCAGAAATCGAAACAAGATCCAGGCAATTCTGCAAGCTCATGCAAATGTGCGACTCGGCGGATTATTTCGATAACGAAGATATTTTCATTCGTGTTGCACACTGGGATGGACAAACCTTTTCATTCTATGGAAAAGAATATCCTGAGTGGCTTCATAGCATACATACAGCATGGCTTGACAGTTTGTCGAAATAATGAGCGAAAGGCAATACAACATTAAGCACGGCATCAAATCCATGCTTTTCTTTTTCTATGCTTTTATTCTCCATCACACAATAATAATTACAGAAAGGAAAAACAATGCAGATAGCAATAGCAATTATCACCCTTGTACTGTGTGCAGGGGTGCTTTACTGGTTTAAGCGCAGTGAGAACCAAAAACGTACTCGCCGCACTGAAGATGAGGAAGACGAGCGTGAACGTCTTGCCCAGAAAACTGCCCAGGAATTCGTGAATGCCAAAGACCTCGGTGAGCATTGCCTTTACACGATTGACGGTTACATATTCGCTTATATCAAGATTGAGGGGCTTTGCCTTGAACTGTACAGCAGGCAGGAGCAGAAGCGCTTATGCCGTGAACTTTCTGCTTCCCTTTCGGCAATCAAACGTCCCTACAAAAGTGACGCGGTAAGTCGTCCGGTTGATATCTCCGCACCTCTGAACGAATATGAGGAGCTGTATAACGCCGCTACAGGCGGCAGAAAAAAGCTGCTTAAGTTCGACATGGAGTCACTGGCTGAAATGGTTGCGACCGGCGAATCCCTTGAGCGACAGCATTATATCGCTATATGGGATACCATTCAGCGTTCTGATGAGCGCACTCTGACCCAGGCAGCACAGGACATAGCAAAAAAGTATTCCGACTGTGGGATAAAGGCAGAACTGCTCGACAGAAAAGGCATAGTTCAGCTCTGCAACCTGGTAAACAATCCTGCGTATGTCCACGTCGAAAATGCAAATATTGAGGACGTTATTTCTGTTCTCTCCGCAGGATAAGGAGGTGTGTCAATGAGCGAATTACATATACAGTCCGGGAAAGATTTATCTCCTCAGATTTATGAATTTTACCGAAATAAAATATGTTTCGGTGATTATAAACCCGGTGATAGACTACCGTCCTACAAATCACTTTCGGAAAAGTATGCTATATCCTATTCTCCAATCAAGGCTGCATACCAGGCTCTTGAAAGAGAGGGATTTATCCGCCTTACAATCAAGGGCAGCATAGTTGTCGAACAGCCGAAAACGGTTAAGGAAAATATAGCTTCCAAACTTGATGAAATACTCCAGACGGCTCTGGATTTTGGCGCAGCAAAGGAAGATATTGTTGAAGCCATAGATTTCATCATGGAAAAATACTGCTGAGAAAGGTCATGGAATGAACAACAAAAAATCAGAAATACAGATATCAGTCAATACTGCGTTACAGGCAAGCATTACGCCGATCGGAATTGATTTCGAAATGAACCGGCTCCGGCTCGGCGAAAACTACTGCTGTATCTTCGCAATCACGGACTATCCCTCAGAGTGCGACTATGGCTGGCTTTCCAAGCTGACCAATATCCCCGGCACGATCGTTTCCATAAACAGCGAACCCATTGATAATGGTGAAGCTGTAAACGAAATCTCTAAGAAAATCCGTATGTATCGTGGACAGGCTGCCAGTACAAAGGATCCTCGCGAACGTCAGCGCTGCCAGAAAGCTGCTGACGACCAGGAAAAGATAATGGCTAAGATGGACCAGAACGGCGAAGTCATGGGGAAGTGGAATACTACGATAATGGTGCTTTCCCGTGACAAAGAGGATTATAACTCCAGATGCGACCGGGTGAAGAACGTTGCAAGTATACTCGGCTGTAAAATACGCGTTCTGTCCAATCTTCAGCGCGAGGGCTATCAGCAGATTTCCCCCACATATCCGCAGATAAAGCGTATACAGGAAACCTCCTCAAGGTACTTCCCGGTGAGTACGTTCGTAGGAGGTTTTCCTTTTTCCTCCGGCGGATTCAATGACGGTAAGGGATTTTACCTTGGGAAGAACAGCAGCGGCGGTCTGATTTTGCTGGACCTTTGGAAACGTGGTTCTTCAAGGACAAATAGCAACATCACAATCGTGGGAGGATCAGGTTCCGGTAAATCAACGGCGATAAAACACATCATCGCTTCTGAGTACGCCCGTGGCACAAAGATAATCGTCATTGACCCGGAAAGCGAGTACAAGGATATGTGCTATAATCCGCTGTTCGAAGGCAATTGGATCGACGTTGCCGGTGGCAAAGGTGGACTTATCAATCCGCTTCAGATACGCCCGGTACCTCCGGATACAGACGATGAAAATGCAGAGCCGCAGGAAAACGATAGCATTGGCGATCTCGCTATACATCTCAAAACACTCCAGACGTTCTTCCGGCTTTACATTCCCTCAATGGACGATCGGCTGAGAGCACTGCTTGATCAGGCGCTTGTAGAGCTGTACCACAAGTTTGGTATAAGCTGGGATACAGACGTGTCCGGTTATTCAGCCAATCAGTTCCCGACACTTACAGACCTTTATAATCTTATTGCCGAAAAAGCAAAACTCAAAGACAACAATACCGTTTATTATGAAGATTTGAAAACATATCTCGAAGGAGCCGCCAACGGCGCGGATCATCGGCTGTGGAACGGCTATACGACCATAAATCCCACCAGTGGATTTATCGTGCTCGATACAAAGTCACTTATCCAGATGTCCGGCACAGTTCTTGCGGCGCAGTATTTCAATGTGCTGTCATGGTGCTGGGAGCAGATTACCCATGACCGCAAGGAACGCATTATGCTGGTGGCTGACGAGTGCTGGACGATGATTGATCCGCGTTGTCCGCAGTCGCTGGAGTTCCTCAAAAATGCTGAGAAACGCGCCCGTAAGTATGAAGGAAGCATTATCGTGGGTACCCAGTCCACTAACGACTTCCTTGACCCGGAAGTTAAGTTCTATGGGCAGTCCGTCCTTGACCTTCCTACATTCAAGCTGCTGTTTTCAATGGACGGTAAGTCGCTAAAGGAAACAACCGAACTGTTCGACCTGAATGACGCACAGAGCGAGTACATTTCTTCCGGTCAGCGCGGTACGGCACTGATGAAAGTGGGCAATCAGGCTGTTATCGTCCGTTTTGAGCTGAGCGAGGAACGCCTTGAAATGTTCGGCAGAGGTGGAGGACGTTGAAGATTGCTCTTATCTTTTGGAGGTTACAATGGCAGTAAATCCGAAAATAATAATGATGATCGCGCAGGCGGCAAAGAGCCATAAAGTCCGTGAAGTTGTTCTTCATGTCGTGTTCTATTCACTTGGCATAATTCTGTTTATTTTCACTGCTTTTATAGCATTGATAAGCGGACTTCTGGCAATCGTACAGAATAACAATCTGAGGAACCACTGGAATTACTATCGCACAAGCATTTCTGAGTTGTTTAACGGAATAGAATCCGATATCAACACAAACGTGAAAGATGAAGTATACGACTTCATGCCGGAATTCTCCGTGAACCTTTCCAAAGCCACGATAGCCAACAACTTTGATGGCAGCTCTCTCATTCTGTATGACGATGATGAGATATCTCGTGCCGAAGATATTATGCTCAACTACGCAGGACAGCTCCGTGCCATAAAGACCCAGGACGAATTTGACTCCTTTATCTCTGATTTCGACACAGACCTTTCTTTTTCGGATATCAGCAGCATTCGTTTTACTGATGATACTGGAATAGATAATCTGTCTGAGTACAGCGAAGAACTGAAAGTATTTTTATATCATCGCGCCATGGAACAGATGAGTAAATATAACTATACATTTGAGAACGTCGAATTGGACGATGGCAAGAGGGCAGACCGCCAGACACTTGTTGTGACGGCGGCAGACGGGAGTACCCAGACGGTGGAATACACCTGCATAGGTGGTGGTGAAGTTTATCTACCGGAATTCCTGGCAATGTACAATGTCCGCCAGGGGCGTGAGTACCTTATCAAAACCACGCAAAATCAAGCGCCGGATCTTGATTCACAAATGGAACAGGCTCTTGGAGATATCCCCGAAACTGCCGAAGACGCTCAGGAATACATCAACAATTCATGGGGTAGTATGATTGACGGCAGAGGGGCAATAAACTTAAACCTGTTTCAGATGTCTAACCTCAAGTCGATAATTGAAAATGCCAATATGAGTGGTGCCGCCAAGATTGAAACGGAACGAACAGCTGATAAGCTGTCTATCACTCTTGAAACTGTTGGTGCAGACGTTTGGAGGGATATTTTCGGCATTGAGGAGGAGTTCGAACAATATGTCGAGCAGTCCCAAATGGCTATAGAAATGGCTCTGTCTGAAGCAGAAATACCGCAGGAAGAGTGGACTATATCCCTGGACAACATGGTTCAGCTCGCGCTGTTCGTATATTTCGAAGGCTTCTTCGAACTTCCGGTCAGCAGCTCAGACCTTGCACCGGGCGGTAATGGTATTCTGTCGCAATGCGGTGATGTGTCAGAGCTGCACCAGTACACCTACGGCACGAAGGATATGGGAGTTCCTGAAAGAGGCATTACGCTTGAGTTGACAGGCAAGACAGCGATCCATGCAGATTTGTTAAACTGCGGAAGCTGTATACAGGATGCATTTATATATGATGTGTGGAACATGAACGAGCAGGATATCGCTAATGATACCAATTCCAAAGTCTTTAACAAGAGTGCAGTCACTATCGCATACATAATTGATACCGACCAGTTTGAAGATGATTACGGTTTTCCTTTCCCGACAATAAACGGGTTACGCCACGGAAGCACGATTACTCTTTTTCTGGAATTCACCTGCCTAAGCGAGGTGGAATTTAAAGACCTTGATATTGGCAGCTCCGTTGACTTTGAGAATTTGACTGTTGGTTACTCGCATGACGGGTATTACAGCGACACTTACGACAAGGGACTTTGGCGTCACCATCTTAACCGTGATGAATGCATTCCGCACGTCGGAATAAAGACCTATTTCATGTCTGGCGAAGCTGCTGCCCCTGATCCGCCGCAGGGGACGCATTACTATGGCGGACCAAGTGCAAAGGATATTGGCGTAGTTGCCAATCCCAGACTTTGGTTCAAGGCATTCCGCACCGGCATGAGCGATGAACTGTTTGAAACTATCAAGGCAGTTGAGCCGGAATAGCAATATGATAAGAGAAAGGAACTTCTACCATGACTAACCCGTTACTTATTTCCCGAAAAGAAAATGCCGGCATTCTGAGAAAGATATGTTCGGAAATAGGGGCAACTCCCCGCGAAATTTCGGGTGATGAATGGTCGCTTGCACTATTCATCAAGACAGATCTCAAAAACTATATGTATCAGTCGCACTACGTCCTCGATGTTTCAGCATTCCTGGAAAAGGGCGATGATTTAGTTGCGCTCTGTGAGGGTATTGCGCTTCAGAAAGATCCCAACAGCATAATCATATATGCGGATCATTTCTTCCCGGGAGATGATTTCCTGGACAAGCTGGTGCATAAGGGCATACATAATATAGTAGCCAACTATCCTGATGTGGACGAAAAGACAAACATCACGAAAATGATGGAGGATCTCAAAGAGTGCCTTACCACCGGCTTATCGAGGCAGAAGTGGCGTAAGTATGACAAGTCATTTGACGCATTTGCTGAAGCACGTGAAGCTGCTCTTATCGCCGAAAAAGAAAGCGAGAAGCCGCGCTATTCACAGGCGAGCCTGCATATAGCGGTTGTGGGAGCGCAGAGCAGGATAGGCACAACTTCCTTTGCACTGCGTATGGCAGAGTATTTCCGCAGCCGCGACGGCGAAAGCGTGGTCGTATGCGCCAGCAGGCGTGGAGCCGAGCAACTCGAAATGATGGAAACCTGCTATGAAGAAGCAAAGCTTCAGGACGGAATTTACACGATAAACGGCATAGACATTTGCAGTTCTGATACTGATACCGCAAAAGTCTACAACGCTGAGATATATGACTTTGGCAGCAAGAAGCCAACGGACTTTTCCGGCTTCGACAAGATATATGTCATAGGCGGTACTTCGTGGAACGAGCTGCCGATGATATATGATATCCAGAATGACCTCAACATGGTGAACTACACCGTTGCTGTCAACTTTTCCGATGAAACATCTGTTGAGAAGAACCGTGAGCTGCTCTCCGTCAACCTCAATGATGTAATTTGCCTGCCTTATGCGCCGGATCCGTTCTCACTGACCGCCGGATATGAGGAGATTTTCGACAAGGATTTTGTCGAGTGGGCAGACAGCCCTGCTGAAGAAGCTGATTTATCAGCCGAAAAATAAAGATATGGAGCAAAATGCCATGAAACAGAACAGACAGTTTGTCCGGGTGAATTCGGACTTTATAAACAAGAACCTGTCAGCCGGCGCTGTAAAGGTTCTGTTTCTGCTGGCTTCGATAGCCCAGGCTGGCGGCAGTGATACTGCTGTCATATCCAATGCAAGAATTGCTGAGCGCACCAAGCTCACGAATATAACCAGAATAATCAATGAACTGTACGCCATAGGTGCAGTAACTGAGCGCATTCAGCGCTTCAAGAGCAATCGCCAGAAGTGCAACGCTTACGTCCTTTCAGAAGCCGTTTCAGCGCCGAAAAATTATGTTCTTGTTCCGGTATCCGCGGTGGAACTTCCTAAAAGCTGTCTTAGGCTGTTTATGCTTTACTGCATACACGCTAGTGCCGTGGGACGCTGCCTGCTGTCCCTTTCAATGATACAGGAGCTGTCCGGAATGGCACGCGGAACGATCATTTCCTGCAACAAGGAACTTACGGAGCAAGGCTACATAGCCAAGCAGCAGTACGTTCGCAGAGAGGGCGATTTCGGATACAACCGAGTATACATCTCTCATCTTCTCCGGCGCAGGAGCGAAACCAAACGTGCTGAAACATTCCGTGTTATCGTCAATTCCGGTGTTCTCAGCTTTGAAAGTAAATGCGCTGCTGAGCGTTCCCTGTCCCAGGAGCCAACTCCAGAATTTGCAAAAGCAATGCGATATCTGTTCCGAAATACCAGAGTTGCACATTTTATCAGGACTATTCTCCGCAGCACGAAAAATGCTGCGGTTTTTCTTTGCCAGAAATGGGGTAGTCGAAAAAAGAATACCCGATTTATAAATCTAAAACCTGTTTTAATTATTTAAAAACACTTACCGAAAAAAGAATTATTATACTTTCGGTAATTTGAAAGGAGCTGCTTATGTTAAGCATAGAAACGATCTCTCAGCGGCTTGCGGACGCCAAAGGCAAGCGTGAGCGCCTTATATCCACCCTTAACCGGCATATTTCCGCCCTGGAGAAAAAAGAACGCGAATTTGAGAAAACCTACAAGCTGAAGCCGGAGCTTTGCAGCGAGGAATCTCTTAGAGGAAATGACAAGGCGTTCTGGGATTACTATTCAATCAAATCGAAAAATAGCGATATTCTGTCCGTGAACAAACGTATCCAGGAAGCAGAAGAACGAATTCAGGCGCTCCAGGCTGAACTTCGCTCTGCCGAAGCACAGCAGGCGTTTATGGAAAATCAGATTCCTGATGTTATAAAAGACTTCTTCGTGCGCTGGAAAGAAGACAGTATTTCTTTTTTCAGCAATCGTTATGAGCAGTATCAGGATTTTGTCCAGGAACTCCGAACAAAAGAGCTTGCAGCCCGGAAAGAAGCGGTCAGGACGCTTCCCGTGTATTCTCAATATGCAGAACGTGTGGACAGAATGAGCGATTACGATTTGCACAACGTGTTCCCCAGAAAGCCAATGGAAGATTTTCTGAAATCGCTGAATCTTGATTACCGCAGCATCAGCGAAGCTAAGAGCAGCTTCGCCGGTCCGATCGTTTCTGCTATGTGCAAGTACAATGACCCGGAACAGAGGAGAGTATTCCTTGAGCGAACCATTGATCATGAAATGAGAAGCAAAATGCTTGACCTGGCTCAGCGAATAGGGGAAAAGTCGGCAGGATAACCGACGCTGCTGGTCTGCACGTTCAGAACGGCGAAATTGCCGGCGTGATTTATGGAGAGAACGGCAGTGCGACTATTCAGACGATCGGCGCCGGCGGGTATAATATTCAGCGCTTTCATTTCCGGACGCTTGTCCATGAGCTGGAGCAGTACCAAGCTCACGACCAGGGCGAGCAGCCTGAGCAGGAAGAAGACGGCGATGAGATGGAGATGTGAGCAAAGAAATTGGTGCCTCATGATGAGGCACCCCCAATTAAATCTTATAAAAGTGAATTCATTAACGATTTAACTTCTGAAAATGAATTTATATTACCACTTTCAAACCCTTTTACAATTTCAGAAATGTATTCATTCGTGGCGATAACTTTCATGCTTCGTTTCTTATTATATCCGATTATGTATCCTTTTTCCTTAAATATGCAATCTAAGTAATAGGATGCTGAATCAGCTTTTGACATTCCGGACAAACAAAGTAACTCTGGATCATTGCTTAAAATATCAAATTCGGCGATAACTTTTTTCAATTCAGAAGTAGTGATATTACAAGGAAAAAAACCTTTGTTCGCTAAAAACCATGTTTCGATACACGGATTCTGAATAATATAGAATTCATGAATGCCGCTTTGTTGTATCAGACTGCTATTGTTGCTGCTTCTAAACCGATTGGTAATGGCTTGTTTAGCAGAGGTCATACTTGGATATCTATCGCTATCAAAAACCACCACAAATAAGTCAATAGGCGATGCGTGATTTTGATTATAATCACAAATATCCTTTAAGCAATTTTCAATTCTCTGAAAGGTCCTTGGCATTCCCAAGCCTGATATTATATAATATGAATCATCGCTTAATTGGTCTAATTCACGACATTGGGTATAGTTCGGAAGAAAATAATTAAAGAGTGCAGGATAAAACAGCGGCTCTGTTTCTTTTCCTTCAACCAAAATATAAACTTTCATAAAAATCTCACTTATTTTCCAATCTATTAAAAATCATATCGTAATAGTCCAAATGAGTTTCGTCCAGCTTAAACTCTTTGCCCGTTTGAGTGAAAATCTCATTTCCTTTACGCTGAACTATTAAAAACTTGGAATAATCTAAATTGCTGATTACATAAGGGTGGTGTGAGGTGAGAATGAATTGAATATTGCGAGCCTTTTTTTTGACGATATCCCATACGGCATCAATACAGTTTATTCCGAATCCGTTTTCAAGTTCATCTATAAGTATAACATTGCTTTCAGAAGAAAGAAATAGATCGGTGATCAACTGCAAGGTTTTTACCATACCAGAGGAAATATTGCCTATGTCAATTTCAACATGATTAATTACAAAATATATTGTGACAGCTTCTTTAGAACCTAAACACGGACCAATTTTAATATCTTCAACTTCTTCAAAAATTGACTGATAATTTGCAAGTACTTCATTCCATAGACCAGCGTTAGTATCTAACAAAATGCCTATTTTAGAAATTAAATCATGGAAAAATGGAAAAGCAAGCTTATATTCTTCCTGATCGTGTGCCAATTCGCTTAAAAAAGAAAAACGAGCAATTTTATCATCTAACGCTGAAATGTTTACTTTATAAGCAGCAGGGCGCCGGAACCATATCTGGTAAATACTTTTGAAAGCGAAATTAGCTTCCTTGATTTTTTCATACTTATTAAATAGAGAAATGTAGCTTCGGGTGTTATCGCATGGAGGTATTTCGCTGAAACCAGAGATAAAATTCTCCTTATCGTTACGATTAAATACAGTTTCCCCATTGCAAGATAAATGTTCTGATGCAATTATAGTTTTTGCATCATAATACATCATGCGGTATATATTCATTATTATGTTTGGAACATCGTCGCGGTCACTATCATCCTCTTCAGAACGAATGGTTTCAACGCTCCATATATAATCATTGCCATTAACTGAAAAAGAAATAGAACCGGAAATACTCTGAAAACTACTGGTTGAATGAGTTGCAATTCCACACAAGACTTCAATAGCTGAGATAATCTGGGATTTGCCAGAACCGGTTAAGCCAACAAGCAAAGAAATAGTACTATTAAAATGAACTCGATTTATCGAAAGATTTATATCCTTATTTTTGAATTCTACCCAATTTAAAACCATATCATCACCTCATAAATTAGCAACTTATATTCTGAGTATACCATATTGACTGTAAAATTGCAACCCCATAATAACAGTTATTTAATTATTTATGCTATTATTCACGATTTTTATGTAAAAATGCATACCGCTAAAAAAAGGTGCCTCACCGTGAGGCACCTTCGTGCTTCGTGATGTATATATTGCACAAAACGCACAACATAAAATTGTAACAAATTGTACCGCCATTGACATTGACAAGCGGAGAATAATATAGTATAATAAATAAGGCGATTTAGTAAACACCAATAGGCTTCCACGAATCTATTTTTCATGCAAGCCTTAATAATATTCAATTAACACCCGCAATCCGTGTGTGCGTGTACACACACACACATACACACGGACGACCGAGAGGATGTTACCAGCATCCAAACGGCTTTTACAGGTGCCATCTCTGCGCTTGATTTTGACGGTCAGCGCTTAGATATACTTTGTGAGAGCGTTTGGACTTATGTTCAGACGCTTTTACTATTTTCTCCGAGGACCTCGTTTCGCTCTGTATTCTGAGTCCAAAGCGACGAACTCATCCACGGAGATAGAGAAACAGTGGGCGAGGGCAGCATACTTGTTCAATCCTTTGCCTGTCCTTGTTCCGCTGAAATCTCTTTTGCCTGCCATAATGCTCCTTGCATGACCGGCAGAACATTCGCACACCTCTGCTAACTTGCGGATCTGCTCTGTATAATCAGCTATACCATTTTTACAAAACAGGTCTGCGAGATAGTGGCGGTACTCCTTTGGAAAGGAGTATTCATTGTGGTTTGCCACGATAGTACCATCCTTCCTACTTTTTTTCGGAACAGCTGATTATATCTCAGCTGAATTTGCTTAAACCCGCCTTTGACGGTTTTAATACAAATTGAATGCCACCATGCAATAGCAAATGTTATCTTGTCCTTAGGACTTCGCCATGAAACGAGCGAGTGTGACGGCTGTGAAGCCGGCTAAACAGAGGGATCACATCAACGTCAGTGTTTTCTTTTTTCAAAGGAAAACCCCAGCTTGATAACGATAGCTGCCGTCCAGACTGATGGAAAGATAAGATGAACGAGCAGGTAACTCCTAGCTGCGTTCTGCGAATGTGCGTAGAGGTGGAAACAACCTAGCTTATATTCTCGTTGCTGCGGCACTCTGTGACTCCAGTCCCCAGTGCTGCGGCAGCGTTAATATATACCTTTATATATGACAAAGAGATTACACCACTCGCTAAGAGCCATGTAATCTGTTTGTCATAGTTGGTTGCGGGAGCCAGATTCGAACTGACGACCTTCGGGTTATGAGCCCGACGAGCTACCGAGCTGCTCCATCCCG